>AP72_2010_repI_A10DRAFT_1000083_pt1 | contig 14113 bp, 11 predicted proteins | sample AmaPasreplicIA10_FD_9194 | JGI IMG/M metagenome (IMG submission 9194) | reverse complement strand
GCGATGGAATGTTAGCCAGCGCCATTCTGCAGTGTCAAGCTTTACCGCTCCGCAGGGGCGGCTTTATGAAACCGATTCCATCGATGCCAGTATCGCGTAGCTACTAATTGGAAACGCTTTGACATTCTGCTGAGGGAGTGATAAAAGAAGCTGCGGTTGTGGAACCGCTCCCACCAGATTCCTTTTTCGCTTGAGAGCTCTCTGTGCAAGATTCCCAAATCATCAATTCGGCAACCTGCTTTGAACGCGATATTTTGCGCCAGCCCTTGGAACTCGACCGCACGTTGAAGCTGCTGACTGGGGCCCTTCAGGATCAATTGCGGCAGGCTGCAACACTGGTGCGGCAGTGCAAGAACGTTTTCCTGACCGGCATTGGGGCAAGTTGGCATGCAGCGATGGGCGCCGGCGCTCTCTTCAGCCAGCAAGGACGACCGGTTTACCTGATAGAAGCAGCGGACCTACTGCATTTTGCTGCGATTCCACGTGACGCAGTGGTCATTACTCTGTCGCGCACCGGCCGCAGCATTGAAATCGTCAAATTGGCTTCAAAGGTCCGAGATGCTGGAGCACTCCTGGTGGGTATCACCAATTCACCTAACAGTCCGCTGGCGAAGGAGTCTACCGTTGCGTTGGTCCTTCCTATCGCCCTCGATCACGCAATTTCTGTGACTACGTATTCCACGCTCGCTTTGGCTGCAGCCGTTCTGGCTACTTGCGACAACGACGATTTTCAGAACATTTGCAAGGCATTCCTACTCACCCTGACGCAACTACCAGACAGCATACGCACCTGGAGCGAGGGGATTTTAGCTTCGGATTGGCTGGTTCCTCGCGCGGCCTGCTATTTTCTCGCCCGTGGCCCAAGCCTGGCGAGCGCATACGAATCGCGGTTGCTGTGGGAGGAAGGCGCCAAGACTCCGGCCACGGCGATGACGACAAGCGCATTCCGACATGGACCGCAAGAGATTGTGACTCCGGGCATACACTTTTGCATTTGGATCGATTCTTTGAACATGCGGGTCCAAGATCTTTCGGTCGCGAAAGACCTGCGGAAGCTTGGTGCCTCGGTCTCGTTAATCGGTCAACACCTCCCGGAGACCTCAGCCGACCTTGCGTTCGCAATCCCAGCAGTTCCACCGGCATGGCAGTTCGTCGTGGATATCATTCCCATGCAACTGGCTGCGGAAGCGTTGTCGCGTCGATCGGGCGTCGACTGCGATACTTTCAGGGTGTGTTCCTACATCGTTGAGGATGACGATGGTCTCCTCGGAAAGAATGCCAGTCGCAACGACGCGTGACGTTAAGATTTTCCTTGCAGTTCGATAAGAGAGGCTCTGTGTCGGGAAAGAAAACTGAAAATATTCTGCAACGAATGCGAAACGGGCGTCCCGTGTTGGGGGATGGAGGTTACCTGCTTGAACTCGAGCGCCGGGGATGGGTCGACAGCGGATCAGGGCGCGAGAAGGTTGGTACCGGCAAAGGCAGCGGGCAGTTTACGCCCGAGGTCGCCGTGGAGCATCCCGACTCACTTCGCGAATTGCATCGCGAATTTCTGTGTGCAGGTTCAGAAGTTCTGCAGGCGCTCACCTTTTTCGGGACACGCGAGAAATTGGGGCGTGCGGGATACGGCGCGCAAACCGAAGCCATCAATGACGCGGCCGTGCGGATCGCACGTGAGATAGCGGGAGACAGGGCTTACGTCGCGGCGTCGATTTCCCGAACCCAACTCTTCGAGCGCGAGGGCAGCAGCGCCGCTTCACATGTACGCGATCTGCTGAAGGAGCAGATTGCTCTCGTCACCAGCGCGGGAGTGGACTTCCTGATCATGGAAACATTCTTCCATCTGGAGGAAATGCTGATCGCCCTCGATTGTGCGCGAGAGACGAGCCTGCCGGTGATTGCCACCATGACGTTCCGGCCGAAGCTAACAGAGTGCACCGACGGCCATTCTCCCGCTGAATGCGCGCGGGCGATCGTCGATTCGGGTGCGCACGCGGTAGGGGCGAACTGTGAGCAGGAGCCGGAACGTATGATCTCGATCCTGCGCGAGATGCGAAGCGCGGTCAGTGTTCCGATTGCAGCGCAGCCGGCAGCTTTTCGCACCACCGACGCTATGCCATGCTTTACCAAATTGCCCGAATTTCCTGACGGAATGGAGCAGATCCAATTGCCTCGAGGTTCTTTCGAGCAGTTCGCGATGCGGGCGGATTCGGAGGGCATTCGATACCTCGGTGGTTGCTGCGGATGCAACGCCGCCTATATTCGCTCGGCGGCCCGTGGCCTCGCTGCTTCCAACGCACACGAATCAACCGCTATTTCTGCAGAGGCAGTAGGGAAACTTCCTTGAAATCCACCTCCGGACCGGGTTCGTTCTGCAAGCCGATGTAGCCGGAATCCGGTCTGGGTCCACGCTCTGGATCACTCGACTCCTTTTTTAGAGGAACTTCATCGCCCTCGTGGAAGTCGGTGATCTTTTCACCGTTCANTGAAATNATGGTATGCGGCCCATCGATGGTGACCTCCATGGTGTTCCATTCACCCAGGGATTTAAGAGGATGTGACTGCGTTCGCGTGAAACTGTATAGGACTCCAGCGCGCGAGTATTCGTCGGGCCAATCCCCAATCTCAGCTTCGTATCCGCGATTTACCGGCATCCATGGCTCGGTCGGTTTTTCAGGGATTCGAATGAACAACCCGGAATCCGCATCCTTCGCCATCAGTCTAAAAACCACCCTCACTGTCGCGCGTTGAATCTTCTCGTGCGTATACCAGAGCAGGCCCATTCCTCCCCTGGTTTTCAGCAATCCGTTCTCTACCGCAAAAGAGCCGGCCCCAACATGTTCCCATCCATCGAGATTTTTGCCGTTAAACAGGGCCCGTCGTTCGCTTTGAGCGACGAGCGAGCTTACGAGCAAAGTCAGCAGGAGTATGCTTGGTACCGACCAAAATCCGAGTGTATGGCGATTGAGTGAATTCATGGTTTGGGCAGAACTAGACGAGTCGATTCCGGTTCCGGTCTCGTTCGTCTGAGATGCCGTTTCAACTTGACACTCGATTCTCATGCACCTAGAATCTGCGAACGTTGCAACCGGTTTCATGATTGTATCTTTTGGCGGGTGAGAATGGGTGGACAGGGAGTCGAACGCCGCGAGATTCTTCGATATATCGGGATAGCCTCAGTCGCGGCGACGTTTCCTGGGTTTAGCCGCTGGAGTTTTGCCTGTCCCGCTGACCCGTCGCATGTCCATGCCGCTCCAGCCGCGGACTCGTCATACAAACCACTTTTCTTTTCCCCCCAACAGTACCGCCTGGTTGAACACATTGCCGAGATGATTATGCCCGCGGATGACACACCCGGAGCGAAGGAAGCCGGTGTGGCTGAATTCATTGACTTTATGGTGGCGAACCGGGTTGCCGTAAGCGCACGAAGCGAAATCCGGTCTACTGCGGACGCGATACGCCAAGGCGACGATGCGCAAGTGCAATTTGTTGGAGGCATCGATTGGATCAACTCGCGCAGCAAATCAGAATTCGGAAAACTCTTTCTCGATCTCACCGGCGAGCAGCAGACAAATCTCCTGGAAGAGCTCGCCTACAAAGCAAAGTTCAAGCCCACGACTGAGACTGGACGCGAATTCTTTCAGTTGATGCGTGACTATACAGTCGTTGGCTACTACACCAGCAAGGTGGGCCTGGAGAGTCTCGGTTATCCCGGACTGCGCTCGGTTTGGCCGAAGATGCCAGGCTGCACCCATCTCAACGATCCTGAACATCGTCACCTCGGTACACCGAAATAGGGGAACTTTTTTTGCCCGAGAATACATTTGACGTGATCGTGGTAGGGACCGGAGCCGGAGGAAGCACTGCGCTGAAGGTGCTTTGCGAAGCCGGCCTGAACGTCTGCGCGGTAAATTCCGGTCCCCGCATAGTTCCCGAAGACGACTATCGCGGACACCGTCAGGTCTACGACCTCAAATTTCGAGGATACGGAGATCCGCTCCGCTTCGCCGGCAAACCGCACCAGGAACCGTATTCGGTCGAGGAGTCGGAGTACAGCGAAGGCCGCGATTTATTCGAGCACGATATTGAATATTCCAATTCTCCTGGCACCGACTGGTACTGGAAGCGATGCAAGGCGACCGGCGGCAAGGCGAATTTCTGGGGACGCTCGTCCGCGCGTTTTGGCGATATCGATTTCAAAGCAGCCGAACTCGACGGTTTTGGCGAGAACTGGCCGGTGGACTACGCCGAGATTTCTCCCTGGTTCTCGAAGGCCGAGCGCTACATGGGAGTCGCCAGTACCGTCCAGAACCGTCCCAGCAACCCGGACGGCGAATATCTCCCGCCGATGCCATTCCGTTGCTTCGACTTCATTCTGCAGAAGGCCTGCGAAAAAATAGGTGTCCCGTACCTGCCGGATCGCTGCGCCCAGTTAACCGTCGAGCACAATAATCATCCCGCTTGCCATTACTGCGGAAACTGTTCGCGCGGTTGCGATGTTGGCTCATTCTTCTCGCCAACATGGTTCACCATCCCCGATGCCGAGGCGACCAAGCGGCTGACGCTTCTGACGAACGCTCTGGTTCGCACGGTGCTCGTGAATGAAGACGGATATGCCAAAGGTGTGGCTTACGTCGATCGCAACACGAAGCGCGAAGTCGAGTTGTACGCCCGCGTGGTGGTGCTGGCGGCCTCGTGCGTGGAAACCGCGCACATCATGTTTAATTCAAAATCGCAACACTGGCCGACTGGCATCGCGAACTCCAGCGGCCAGCTCGGTCGGAATCTTTGCGAACACCTTTATGGGTGCCCGGGCTATGGATACTTGCCTCAGTTGGTGGGGCAACCGCCCACGCCTGACAACATTGCCGATTCCACCGTTTCCTGGATGCCGCGCTGGCAGAATCTGAAGAATCCGCACGAAGAGAAGTTTATCCGCGGATATTCGGTGTATATGGGTGGCGGGTGCGGCGAGTTTCCGGGACACTACCGGCAACTGGAAGGCTTCGGCAAACAGTTCAAGCGTGACATCAAGCGATATTATCCGGCGACGGTCGGTGGGCTGATTCAGGCTCCTACATTGCCCAGCCCGACGAATTACGTTGATATCGATCCCGAAAAGAAAGATATTTTCGGTATTCCCCAGCTTCGCTTCCATTTTCAGTGGGGCGAGAACGAGTTGCTGATGTGGGAGCACTCGAAGCAGGTGATGATCGATCTTTTCAAAGCCGCCGGCGGCGAGATTTGGGGCGCCGATAGCGTTCCGAACCGTCCCGGCACAAGCCTGCATGAAACTGGAGTCTGCCGTTTCGGAAACGATCCAAAGAAATTCGTTACCAACAAATGGGCCCAAACCCACGACGTGCCTAATTTGTACATTTGCGACGCCAGCATCTTCCCCAACTGCACCGACAAGACCACGACGATGCCAATCGTCGCCTTCACCATGCGCACTTGCGATCACATGCTGGAGAACTTCCGCAAAGGACTGCACAAACGCGCGTGAGTCCACGAACCGCTGACCGGACGCCCGCCGACGCTGAACGAATATGCTGGAACTCTCTCATACGCTGAAGCAGCGCTGGTTCTGGTACTCAGTTCTCACCATCCTCGGTTGGGCGGGATGGGCACTTCTGCTCAAGATCGGATCGGAGGAAATTCCCAGCGAGCCGTCGCTTTTCCTGCAAACTACTGGCATGATTCCCCTCGCGGTGATATTGGTGCTCGCCGGTTCTTCGCGGGGTTCTCACAGCAAATTGGGCATTGTTTACTCTCTGCTCAACGGCATCATCACGGGAATCGGAATACTCTGCCTCCTTGCGGCGTACAGAAGCGGCGGAAACACATCGGTTGTTGCCGTAACGACTTCGCTGTACCCGCTGGTAACTTTCGCTCTGGCGGTGCCATTGCTCCGGGAAAAATTGACAGGGCTCCAGATTTGCGGCCTTTTCCTGGCCACCATTTCGATCGTGTTGTTTTCGCTCTAGGAATAGACAATGCACCTCACTGCATGGCTGATGTTCACAATTCTGGCTCTCGTTTGTTTTGGAGTGGTGGGGTTGCTGCAAAAGCTCTCCACTGACCTGGTTTCGGCGGAATCAGCCCTTGTGTGGCTAAGCGTAGGATTTCTTTTGCTTCAGCCCTTTCTTTATCCCGGACGCTCATTGCTGCACTATTCCGCACGCAACGTCGCATTTGTCTTCGCTGCCGGAGTGTGCAATGCCCTCGGCAGTTGGGCGGTCCTTGCCGCCATGAAGTGCGGCGGCAAGGCTTCGGTGGTGGTGCCTCTCACTGCGGTCTATCCCAGTGTGGTTTGCCTCGTCGCCCCGCTACTTTTGCACGAACATATCTCAGCCTTGCAAGGAATCGGCATCGTCTGCGGGTTGGGCGCGATATTCTTGCTCGCTAGTTAACTGGACACCCCATGAAGAAGACTGCCTCGAAATCTGCGAAACGCAAACAGCACCCACAGCCTGCGCGTTCCGCTATTTCGCGTTCGGGCGAACCTCCAATTCGCGTTGGCATCGTCGGCTGCGGCAANGTCATGGATAGCGCATACATGCCCGTTCTGGAGAAGTTCCGACACCAGGGATTGGTCGAGATTGCCGGAGCATCCCACACCAGCCGCGACCGTTGCCGATCGGCGCTGGAGAGGTGGTCGATCCCGAAGTATTTTCCGGACTATCGCTCCCTCTGCCGCGCTGCCGATGTGGACCTCGTCCTGGTTCTTACCTCGATGAATCTGCACGGCGACATTTCTCTCGAAGCCCTGCGCGCCGGCAAGCACGTGTTCGTCGAAAAGCCAATGGCCGTCTCGCTGCAGGAAGCGGAGCAACTTGTCGCTGAGTCCCACAAATCTGCAGGCTATCTCGTAAGCGCTCCTTTCGTCATTCTGAGTCCCACGTTCCAGATCATTCGCGATCGAGTCCATTCCGGCGACATCGGAAAGGTCTGCCTGGCTCGCGGCCGCTACGGATGGTCTGGGCCCGACTGGTCCGACTGGTTCTACAAAGCCGGCGGCGGCCCCATCTTTGATCTTGCGGTATATAACATCACAAGCCTTACCGGTATCCTCGGACCGGCGAAGCGCGTCATGGCTATGACCGGAACAGCGCAACCTAAGCGTGCTGTGAACGGACAAGAGATTAACGTTGAAGTAGAAGACAATGCCCAGATCATCCTGGACTTTGGCGATGCCGTTTTCGCGACGATCACCTCGGGGTTCACCATGCAGAAGTATCGCTCGCCGGGATTGGAACTGTATGGAACCGAAGGCACCATCCAGATGCTCGGCGACGACTGGGGCCCGGAAGGCTACGAACTTTGGCAGAACCGCGTGGGCGCGTGGCAGACGTATTACGAAACCGATCCGCAGTGGCGTTGGACCGCCGGATTGCCCCACCTCATCGACTGCATTCGAAAAAGAGAGCACCCGGTCGTCACTCCAGAACATGCGTACCATGTTCTGGAGATCATGCTTGCAGCGCAGGCTTCCGGAAGGAATGGAAGGGCGCAGGAAATCAAGAGTACGTTTGCAATTGAGTCGAGACCAGCGTCTCATCGCGAGGCAGAAGCAGCCCACCGCGTTCATGATGCGAAGCGCGAATAAGTAGTTCCCTCTCATGCCTGCTGCTGACTCAACACGCAACTCGGTTGGCGAGTTTCTCGCGATCGGCATCGATGTGGGGGGAACCAAGATTGCAGCGGGAATTGTGTCTTTTCCCTCGGGCAAGCTCTGGCATAAGGAAACAATCCCGACTTTCCCCGCCCGTGGAGGCGAGGCGGTTTTGGCTGACTGCATGTCGCTCGCGAAACGCTTGAAGGCGTACGCCGTTGACCACGGGCATCAGGTCAAAGGCATTGGCGTGGGAATCGCGGAACTCGTGAATCTCAAAGGTGACATCACCAGCGAATATCTCATCAAATGGCGCGGCCTGCCCGCGAAGGAGCAACTTTCTCAGCTTTCCCCGACGCAATTCGAATCGGACGCCAGAGCACCGGCTTTAGCCGAAGCATTGCTTGGCGCGGGAAGGCCCTTCACGAATTTTGTGTATCTCACGATAGGTACAGGCATCAGCTATTGCCTCGTGCTCGATGGTCAGCCTTATGCCGGAGCGCACGGTCATGCCATTATGGTCGCGAGTGGTGCACTCACATCAGAATGCGAGAAATGCGGCGCGGTTCAGGATCAGGTCCTGGAAGAATTCGCCGCCGGCCCCTCGCTGGTGGCTCGCTACAATCAACGAGCGGGCAGTCAATTAAGTAGCGGGCAAGCAGTAACTGCAGCCGCCAAATCCGGTGATCCGATTGCGCAGGAAATTGTCCTTTCTGCTGGAGCGGCCTTGGGCAATAGCGTTGGGTTCCTTATTAACCTGCTCGACCCGCAGGCGGTGGTCGTTGGCGGCGGCCTAGGCCTCACCGACGGACTCTATTGGGACTCATTTGTAACCTCCACTCGCAAGCACATCTGGTCGGATGTCTCGCGGAACTTACCAATCATTCATGCCGCACTCGGCGCCGATGCAGGTTTGATCGGAGCGGCGACGATAATTTGGAAGGATCGTTCGAACCACAAGCGATGAATGTCTCTTTCGTCGAACATCAAGCGGAACGTAGAGACCACCTTAACTGACTATTGGAAATCTTCCGCCGTCGTGGGCGACATAGATATCTCGCGACTAAACTAAACCTTCAGTAAAACTGCAATCTCCAGACCTTGCGCATGCTGCGTTCATGGCAAGACTGGCATAGCACAAAATCGGGATTTTTTCTCAAGCCATTATGAAAATCGGCAATACAATGTATTGCTCAGTGGAGTCATGGGTTCAGGTGCAAACCCGTATGCCGCGCAGGCCGTGCATATCAGCCTGGTGAGCGTAAAGCCGCATCGACATATGAAGGTGGTGTTCTTCTCTTTTCTGGCTGCCTTTTCCTTGGGCGCTCTAATCGGATGTCGTCGCACTGCTGCCCGCCGTCTCGACTTTAACCAGGAAGTGCAGCCCATTCTCGCACTTCGCTGTTTCAGTTGCCACGGTCCTGATCCGGAGATGCGAAAGGCAGGTCTTCGTCTTGACCTTGCGGAATGGGCGATGCGGAAGCGACCGCAACGCCCGGACGCGATTGTTCCCGGGCATCCCGAACGAAGCGAACTGGTCAAGCGGATTGAATCGAGGGACCCGCATTACCTGATGCCGCAAGCTGCCCAGGGTGAAGCCAAGCCATTGAGCGCGGCCGAGATCGCGACGCTGACGGAGTGGATCCGAGAAGGAGCGGTGTATCGGCCGCATTGGGCGTTTGAGGTACCTCGGCGTCCGGCTGTTCCCCTGACGCAAACCAGTTCGGCATGGGCAAGGACGCCAATCGATCACTTTATTCTGGCAAAGCTGGAACAATCGGGCCTGCAACCTTCTCCTGAAGCCGAAANGGCAGCTCTTATCCGGCGTGTGACGCTGGACCTGACTGGACTTTTGCCCACTCCCGAAGAAGTGAGCAGATTTATAAAGGACAAGTCGCCGGATGCATTTGAACACTTGGTAGACGGCCTGCTGGCAAGGCCCACCTTCGGCGAGCAACGTGCGCGCTATTGGCTCGACTATGCGCGCTACGCCGACACTTACGGTCTGCACTACGACAATAGCCGCGACATCTGGCCCTATCGCGATTATGTGATTCGATCGTTCAACGACAACAAGCCTTTTGACCAGTTTGCTATGGAGCAGATCGCCGGCGACCTGTTGCCGATGAAGAATCTTGATCCTTTGATCGGCAGCGGGTATGTGCGGTTGGGCGTGAGCAGTAATGAAGGCGGTACGATCTCTGAGGAGCTGCGTGTCAATATCGCCCGCGAGCGCACAGAAGCGTTCGGAGCCACATTCATGGGACTTACCGTTGGCTGCGCGGTGTGTCACGACCACAAGTTCGATCCAACCACGCAGCATGATTTTTATTCTCTGAGCGCCTTCTTCAACAATATTGATGAAAAGCCGTTTAATAGTGACCGGCCGGTGTGGGCGCCTGTTGTTCGAATTCCCAAGACTGAAAACCAGGATGCGTACAACCGTGTCCTGGCTCAGCGTTCCGATTTTCAAGACAAATTAGACGCGATGCGGACCAACAGCCAAGATTTGGTCACTCGATGGCTTGCTTCCAGCAACAACGCTCCTCGCGCAGTTGCGACGAATGGGCTTGTACTGCGCCTTCGGCTCGATGAAGGCAGCGGGAACGAATTAAGAAACAGCGCACCTAATGCGAATCCTGCGAGTTTTCATACGACTACGTTGCCGGGCGAATGGGGCGAAACCACCTGGCTGTGGCCGGACTTCCGCATGCAGTCCAGTACGCGTGTGCTCCTGGGACAGATGGGGGATTACGACGCGAGCCAGGCCTTCTCATTCGGTGGTTGGTTCATGTTCCGCTCCGCGCCGTTTCACCCTGGAAGTTTTGGCACGTTAGTCTCGAAGATGGACTCTACTCGGCACGACCGGGGTTGGGAACTTTCAGCCGACGACGGATTCCTGAGCGTCGCGTTAGTAAACCAAATGCCGAAGGAAGAGGGTCAGCAGGAAACGAAGAAACGAAGAAAAACAAGGAGAAAGCCAAAAGCGAGAAGAAAATCGAGGCCAAAGAGCCGTTCAACTATCCGTCTCCGCAGGATCTGAGCAAGAAAGATCTCGCCCCCAACAAACCTCCGGAGCAGAAGAAAGCAGAGGAAGAAGCAGCGAAGAAAGACAAGGCTGAGGCAAAGGCAAAAAAGCCATCCAAGGAAGAGCCACCCAAAGATACCACTTCGACAATTGGGCTCCGCGTCGTTTCCGTCACTCCTTTGCCTTTAGATGGCGCATGGAAACACATTTTCTTCACTTACGACGGTTCTCGTCGCGGGTCCGGAGTAAAGATCTTTGTCAACGGAACGGCGATCGCCACTCGTGTCGTCACTGACAACCTCGGCAGGGCAACCATCCGCACAGAGGCTCCCATGCAACTTGGTTGGCGCAATCCGGAAGAGCATCCCGCAAAGGATGCTCGCTATCAGGACATCCGGCTATACGCGCGTGCACTCAGTCCCGATGAGGTTGAGCGACTTCCCTTCGAGGATTATGCCGCAGAGATTGTGTCGCACCCGTCTTCGCAGTGGTCGGCGGACCAGTGGCACGCGATCAGCGACTTCTTCCTCAATCACGTGGATCCTTCCTATCAGGTAATTAAACGTAAGATACCTACCTTAGATAAGGAACTGGACAAACTTTCTCTGGGCGGCGATCTGACCCAGGTCTCGTGGGAACGGCCTTCACTCGCCTACGCGCATGTACTGACGCGAGGCGTGTATACCGCTCGCACTGAGCGGGTTGAGGCGGACACGCCACATTTTCTTCCGCGGTTGGCGCCCGGCAAACCTCACAACCGTCTTGCCTTGGCGCAGTGGACCGTGAATGCGGCAAATCCGCTCACCGCGCGTGTGTCCGTGAACCGCATGTGGAATGAGCTTTTCGGCACCGGCATCGTCGAAACCACCGAAGACTTCGGAATCATGGGCCAGAGGCCGACTCATCCTGAATTACTCGATTGGCTCGCTGTCGAATTCCTGGAGAGTGGATGGAACATCAAGCATATGTACAAGCTGATGGTGATGTCGTCGGTCTATCGGCAAAGCGAGAAATCGAATTCGCAGCAGCTCGCCAAAGATCCCAGGAATCTGCTCTTGTCCCACGGACCGAGGTTCCGCATGGATGCGGAGATGCTTCGCGATGTCGCACTCCAGTCGAGCGGACTGCTTGTCGAGAAGATCGGCGGCCCCAGTGTCAAGCCCTACCAACCCGAGAACATCTGGGAACAGGTGAGTTATCCGACCAGCGATACCCTCCATTACGTCCAGGAACACGGCAATGCGCTCTACCGGCGCAGCATATACACCTACGTGAAGCGTATGGCGTCGCCGCCAAGCATGGACACATTCGATGCTCCGATGCGTGATGTGGTGTGTACTCGCCGCCAGCGCACCGACACGCCGCTTCAGGCGCTCGTAACGATGAACGACGTGCAGTGGGTAGAGGCAGCTCGCGGACTGGCGCAACTGGTGATTCGAGGAGCAGGTCCTGATGCACGGCAGCGCATCAATCGCATGAGCGAAATTCTTCTTGCGCACGATGCGCCCACGCCAATGGCGGCTGCCCTGGAGGCTTCAGTGCACCAAATGCAAGAACATTATGCAAAGGATCCTAAAGCCGCACACGCTCTGCTGGAAATTGGAGAGAGGAAGCGTGATGCATCCATTGGGGAGCCGGAGTTAGCCGCTTGGACTATCGTTGCCAGTGAAATGCTCAACCTCGATGAGACCATTAACAAATAGCCGGGGACCAATATGAAGCAACACCCACTCTGTACCGACTGCGAAAATCCCATGACTCCTCTGGATCTTCCCATTCCCGGCGCTGCGAAACGGGAGTGGGCTGCGATAGAGACACGGCGGCGTTTCCTCGGGCGCTCCGGAAAGGTGCTGGGATGGGCTGCGCTGGCGGGACTATTCGGCGAGTTAGGCATACGAGCTTATGCACGCGGAGCAGACGTCAAAGTGTCGTCGACGGAGGGCCGCAACGATCTTCGCCTGCCGCACTTCGCGCCAAAAGCGAAACGCGCAATCTATCTCTTCATGTCGGGTGGCCCACCGCAAATGGATCTTTTCGATTACAAGCCGAATCTGGCTGCCCAATTCAATGAGGACATGCCGGATTCGGTTCGCGGCAACCAGCAGCTAACCGGCATGACGGCTGGACAAGCGCACTTCCCGGTAGCGCCGTCGCACTGGCCTTTCAGGCAGCATGGAAAGACAGGAACGTGGGTGAGCGATTTGTTGCCTTACAGTGCGCGCATGGTCGACGACCTTACGATCATCAAAACCACCAACACGGATGCTATCAATCATGAGCCGGCAATCATGCTCATGAATACAGGCAACATGAACGCAGGAAAGCCGTGCCTGGGCGCGTGGCTGGCGTATGGCTTGGGCAGCATGAATGACAACCTGCCGACCTTTATTGTCCTCCAGACTAGGACCAACCCCAAGGAGAACAACCAGCCGGTTTCGTCCCGTTTGTGGGGTAGTGGATACCTATCCTCGGAATACGCAGGTGTGGGCCTGCGTTCGGGCGCTGATCCCGTGCTCTATCTTGCTGACCCCTCAGGTGTGGATCGCGACGTTCGTCGCAACATGCTTGACACTGTCGAAGAGATTAACCGTCAGACTCTGGTTGAAGTCGGCGATCCCGAAACCAACGCGCGCATTGCTCAGTATGAAATGGCGTTCAGAATGCAATCGTCGGTTCCAGAACTTATCGATCTAAGCAAGGAACCGCAGTCTACGTGGGACCTCTACGGGCCAGATGCGAAACAACCCGGCACCTATGCCTATAACTGTCTGCTCGCGCGCCGAATGGCTGAGCGCGGAGTGCGTTTCACACAGATTTACAAACGCGGATGGGACGTCCATGGCGATGCAGTCGGAATGCTGCCCGTTCTCTGTCAGGAGACCGACCGCGGGACATTCGCGCTGGTCACCGATCTCAAGCGTCGTGGACTACTCGACGACACGCTCGTCATCTGGGCGGGAGAGTTCGGCCGCACAGTATATAGCCAGGGCGGCCTGACTCAAGACAACTACGGCCGCGATCACCACCCGAGATGTTTTACAACTTGGATGACCGGCGGGGGCGTCCGCCCGGGCATTACTTATGGCGAAACTGACGACTATAGCTACAACGTCGTGAAGGATCCCGTGCACGTGCGCGACTTCAACGCTACGATTCTTCATTGCCTAGGAATTGACCATAATAAGTTCACCTACAAGTTTCAGGGGCTGGATCAGAAACTGACTAGTCCTGTTCCAGCCTTCGTTGTGCAGGGATTGCTGGCGTGATCGCTGCGCACAAGTTCTACGGCGCGATACGAAATCTCCGCATTCGAACTGTTCCGTCGCAGTGGCTTTGGACCGTGGGTCTGAGTGCCACTCTGTTGGCGGTGCCATTCATTATTCGTCTGGATGGACGGCAGCATACGGATTGGCTTCAGTTCGTCGGCCGCTTTCATCCATCTCTCGTACACCTGCCGATCGGCATGCTCG
>AP72_2010_repI_A10DRAFT_1000082_pt1 | contig 14187 bp, 16 predicted proteins | sample AmaPasreplicIA10_FD_9194 | JGI IMG/M metagenome (IMG submission 9194) | reverse complement strand
CGGCGGTGAAGGCAACGAAGCTGTCGGAGCTTTCGATGGAAAGGGTCGCTAGGCGACTCGGCGAGCCTGCAGGCCATAACGTGAGTAAACGCTGAGCAGGTCCCGAAACAATAATTGCAGGAGCCGACCTGACTTTTTCACAGGGAAGGCCGCTGACGATGGAGAGGGACGAGCGAACAAGCTCCCTCGGTCCTGCCGGGATAATGGCGATGGCATGCAGGCAAAGGAGACCAGACGCAACACGGGAAGCCCCAGCGGTGATTGCAGTCCGGATCAACCGGCACCTCGCGAGAGACAGGCCGGGCCGTATGGGGTGACGGAGAGGCCCGTATTACTGATGAAGCCGGGTAATGCCGGTGGAGGGAAGGGGCCTCAGTGTATGTCCAGAAAAGGCAGATGTGTTCAATGGGAGGTAGACCCATCAAGGGAAGAGTCAGAACTCTTGTAGCTAGGGCCGCATGTGTGGAGGAAACGAAACGCGTGAAGTCGGTCTGACAACATCATCCTTACGGGATGGTGGGCGAGTCATTGGGCTGTAACGAAAGTGAACGCACAGGTGACCTCGAAACCCTAAACCCCAGAGGCCGAACTCTCACTGAGGGGGTGAAGGCAGCATGTACCGTGGCAAACTGACTGATGCGACGAGACGCTCTGGCGGGGCGATAGCGACAGCACGATGGCAAGGACGCATTGAGCAACTGGAGAAACCCTCCTCGTCCCATGGGGAAATCCATGGAGCAGAAGACCGTATAACTGGGACCACCAGGAAATCGGTGGACGACGAGAGGGTGGCGGAAGGGCCAGCAGTAGCGGTGAAGCGGGGTAATGCCTGTGGAGCGAAGAGGCCCTACTGATGTGCAGCAACAACTCCAACCACAAGGGAGGCAAGGGTGAGATGACAAAGGCACCCATCAGTGTGCAGAACCTGCGGAGGAGGATATACGTCAAGGCGAAGGCAGAACCAACTTGGCGCTTTTGGGGATTGTACGTCCACGTATGTAAGCAGGAAACACTCCAGGAAGCCTACCGGATAGCCAAAAGCAACCATGGCGCACCTGGGATCGATGGTGTCACGTTCGAGGCCATCGAAGAAAGTGGAGTGGAGGGTTTTCTGAAGCAGATACAGGACGAACTAGACCAAAACACGTATCAGCCCATGCCGGTGCGGAAAAAGGAGATTCCGAAGGACGGGGGCACAAAGGTCCGCGTGCTTTCGATCCCCTCAATCCGCGACCGCGTGGTACAGGGTGCAATAAAACTGATCCTGGAGCCGATCTTCGAAGCTGACTTCCAATCGGGGTCGTACGGTTATCGACCGAAGCGGTCGGGCCATGACGCGGTAAGCCGAGTGGATCAGGCGATCGTCAAAGGATTGACACGAATTATCGATTTGGATCTCCGAGCCTATTTCGACAACGTGCAGCATTCACTGCTGCTCGAGAAAGTGGCATCTGTCGCGCGATCAGCGATGAGACCGGACGAGATACTGTCAGGGTGGATCCGAAGACGATGGTAGGGAACACTCAATCGGATGTTGACCGGTTGGGCCAACTACTTTTGTCTCGGTGCCGTCAGCAAGGCCTACAGTGCGGTCGATCTCCACGCCCGCCGGAGGCTGCGTCGGTGGTTATGCGACAAACACCAGGAGCCGCGACCGGGTTACCAACGTTTTCCCGAAGCGTGTCTTCATTCGGTGTACGGTCTGGTGCAGTTACCACACCGGACCGCAAGCCTTTCGTGGGTGAAAGCGTGAGTCTTTTCCGAGAGCCGGATGCGGGAAAACTGCCAGTCCGGGTTCGATGAGCGGGAACAGGAAACAGGATCAAGCCAAACCGGACTGAGGGGACACGGCGAAAGCTATGTCACGCACCCACCGGGAGGCTACCGTCACTGCGCCTTCTCGACTCTACTCTACCATCCCGATGCTTTCGTTCATTCCTCCCATTGTTATTCCTTCGCAAATCAAGTTTCGGTGCCTTCTGTTCCAGCGCGCTCAGAAAACCCAAAAAATGGGGTCAAATTGCGAATCTGGACTGCCTCGCGATGATTGTTGATCTACGCGCGACGACCGACAGTCACGAAAAGTCCACCCTCAAACCCGAGAGTACCGATCCAACTGAGCTGCGCCAGCCAGCCCTCAACTCGCCAGTTGTCTTCGGCGGCAGTGAACAACTCCTCCGATTCCTCACACAGCATCGCGCTCGGGTACGCGCGAATATATTCGACACCATTTTCGGCGAACCAGTTCTGAACCTCGGCGAGTGTGTGACGGTGCTCCTCTGGATGCTGGTATTGGTCTCGCACCCATGCTTTGCTCCGCGCCAGTTCGCTTTGTCGGTCGCGTAGCACCGGATCGCACGGGATGAATCGGTATCCAGATAGCCGAGCGACGAAGCGCCGGGCTCGGATGGGAATACGCGCGAATGTGTTGTAGACCCCGAGAACAATCATCCCGCCCGGGCGAACCAGGCGCACGATGCACGCGAATGCCGCACTCGGGTCTGCAGTATGGTGCAATACCCCTGACGAGTAGACCACATCAAAAGCACCGGCTCGCAAACCGGGTCGATGTAAGTCGGTTTCGATGAACTGTACCTGATGAATTCCGAAACGCCGCGCTGCAGCGGCACCTAGCGTGAGAGATGCGCGTGCCAGATCAGCACCGATCACCACTCTATCGCCGTGCGCCAGATACAAGCTCATCTGACCCGTGCCACAGCCAATTTCTGCGACACGCGCATGAGCGGGAATTGCTCGGTCGATGAGGCGAGCAAATTGGCTGCGCTCGGCGCGAGCCCGCAACCAACTCTGGCTGGCGCCTGGCGGATAGTTGGGGAAGGGCGCTTCCTCGTAAAACCGACGCACTACTTCTGTCCGCTCGTCACGTGGTAGGCGTAGGTTGGGTACGCCAGCGGGCGCTTTGTAACTGATATCGCAGTTGAGACAAGACCAACCGGTCTGCAGCGCGCCTGCACAATTTGGGCACGCTAACAATTCAAGAAAAGCGTCCACAGGTTACCAGATTGAGTAGATGAACGGAGCCAGTGCCTCGACCGTCGCTGCCACAATGAGTACCAGTCCGGTCACGCACAGAAAGATGGCGAGCGGCATGAGCCAGCGCTTGTCAGAGTCGCTCTGCCAGAGTCCACGCGCTAACTGCGCCATTGATCCAAACGTGCTGCCAAACACGATTAGCCCCCGTCGGGTCCTGCCACGAGTTTTGATCACGCAACCTCCTCTCGTATCTTGTCCACTTGTGTTTTTGGAATTGCCGAGGTGCGCTTAACCACCCGGGTTCCTTTCGCAACTAGGACATCGATCTTGCAACGCAGGAACGTCGAGTACCCTTCAACTGCGCGATTGACAATAGGTTCGCCCGCCAGATTGAAAGATGTGTTGAGCAGAACCGGTATCCCGGTGCGCCGCCCGTACGCCTCTAGCAGGGCGTGCAATCGAGGCGCCATCGCGGGCTCCAGCACCTGCACTCGAGCCGTGCCGTCGACATGTGTAATGGCCGCAAGCCGTGATCGCCATTCGCTCCGGACTGGAAATACTCCGGACATGAACCGCGCCAGACGCATGCCGCTAGGCTGAATATCGAAATAGCGCGCCGCCGATTGCATGGGCACGACTGGTGCAAAGGGTCGAAAAGGCTCGCGATACTTGATTTCGCGGTTGAGTCGATCGCGCATTTCAGTCGTATGAGGCGCTGCAAGAATGCTGCGATGCCCGAGTGCGCGCGGCCCAAACTCAAGAGCTCCGTCCATCCACCCAACGATGCGCCCGGCCACTAAATCGTCCGCGATCTGATCGATCAGCGCGCCGTCTCCAAACTCCGCGGCGGTGTGACCATCTTCTCGTGCGAGTCGTGCCAACTCCGATCCATCCACCGAGGGTCCCCAAAAAGGATGATCAGGTATATCGCGATCGGGGTTTCCAAAGTGAATGCGGTCGCAATAAAGCGCCGCGCCAATCGCGCATCCAGCGTCTCCCGGCGCGGGTGGAACGAAGACGCGCTCAAAGCCTGATTCTGTTAGGAGACGTGCATTTGCAACCCCGTTTAGTGCAACACCTCCTCCCAAGCACAAATCCGGTAAGCCGGTTTCCTGATGTAGTGCTTGCGCAAGTTCCACGAGTGTGTCCTCCAGAACCCGCTGTACGCTGGAGGCGCAATCGGCAAACCGCTGACCATCCGCGGCGTTCAGGTCGATCGGTTCATAGGGATTTCGTGGCGGACCAAAAAGTTCGATAAAGCGGGATGAGTAGGAGCGTTCTGCAGTAGTGTGAAACTCGAAGTAATTTAGATCGAGAGCAAATGCCCCATCTGATGTGCGACGAATGAGTTTACGGACTTGGTCGACCAGAGTGGGTCGGCCGTAGGCTGCCAGGCCCATAACTTTATATTCGTCCTCATTCACTTTAAACCCCAGGTATGCAGTGAAAGTGGAATACAGCATTCCCAGGGAATGAGGAAACCTGATTTCACGAAAGCGCCTGATCTTTGTGGGGCCATTTGACACTCGCTCGCCGTCGCCGACGGAAAGTGTGGCCCACTCGCCAACTGCGTCGGCTGTCATGATGGCGGCGCGGCGCGTTGGTGCTGTAAGAAACGCGGCCGCGGCGTGCGACTGATGGTGCTCAGTAAACAGAACCTTGCGCGCAGGCACATCCAGGTACGACGAAATGATTCCGCGCATCCAGACTTTTTCGCCCAGAGAGTTCTTCATTGCCTTGGGAAATGCGCGCCAGGATTGTGGGAACGCGCGTAAGGCGCATGTGAGTATGCGATCGAACTTCAGCATCGGACGTTCGTAGAAGACTACGGCGTCTAGCGCATCGGGTTCGAGTCCTGCATGCTGTAGGCACGCTTCGATCGCCAACAGAGGGAAGGCAGCATCCCCTTTGTGTCGAGACAGTCGTTCTTCCTGAATAGCGCAGACAGGTACGCCGTCGACAACGAGGGCTGCAGCCGAGTCATGATAATGAGCGGAAATACCCAGAATATTCATCTCAATATTGCCTGTCGAGTGACTCGCTCCGTTCGTTCGAGACTGTCGTCCATCCAGAAAGTTCCCGTCGTGCGGCACGCTTGGCCAACCAAGCAAAGGGCGGCAACAATACGAAATACTGAATTGTCAGCAGTATTGAACCGAATACTCCCGCGATGCCTGTTGCCAGCCGCAAGTATGCTTTCCAGAGCCGGCTTAAGCGCGCACGCCACAAATGCCGCCTGTGCCGTTCGGGCTCAACGCGGGCGAGTTGCGTAAGTGTGTAGTTCATGTGAAATGTCTCGTCATGCAGAATTTCCTCAAAAACAGCGCGGGTCGGTGGGTCGTGTTGCATGACATTGCGATAAACGGTGAAGCGGCTGGCAGCTGCTTTTTCTGAAAGGTGAAGGAAAGCCAGCATATCGCTGTCCGATTCGCCGTCAACCTGCAGATCGTCGAGGCCGTGGCCGCCTGGAGCGAGCCATGCACCGTAGAACCCCGGATTGGAATTGAATGTGGAGGCTCTTAAGAGCGCCGCGGCCCTGTGACGGAACAGAACGCCATGACGAAATTCGTCAATTGCGTGCTCCAAATACAGTCGCCGTAACAAAGGATCTGAAGTAATCTCGGCTGCGCGTAAGATATCGCGGCCGCCGTCGGTTTCGGTTTCACCGAAGCGAAACAGCTTTTGCACACGCCGATCAGTATCGCTCCAAATCCAACGATGTACAGGAGTCAGCACTCGATCAAATGCTGTGGGTCGTTCATTGGGCCGAGGGGAATCCATAGTCTGCAAACATATTTGAGTCAAGAAACAGGATTCGATTTGTCACTATTTTGTTAAATGTTGCGGTTTATCGACACGGGAGGGCCGCAGATCCTTCTAAGGAGTGTTAAACCTGAGTGGAAGAGTATGTCGAGGTAGGCATTGGAAAATACGTCCCCGGCGCCTCAATGTTGGCAATCTTTCTTGGCACGCGCGTTAGCGGAGACCGCGGTCGCAGCGGTTGGGTTTGCCCTCATATCGTGCTCACTTGTCGCTAATCGAGGCTTTCTCGACCGGCACTTCGTGCCGTCTTTTTTTCTGCCACGCCACTGGTACGTGTTAATCCAAAACTCCGGACGAGTAATGATGGCACTCATGGGCACGTGGCTTGTGCTCGTTGCGCGTCGGCGTGCCGGGCAATTCGCGGCGCGAACGCCTGGAGGAGCACTACGCATTGTCATAGCTGTCGTTCTGTCGATCTTCGCAAGCAACTTAGTACTGACTCGCGTGCACTTGCGTCCGGCAGAGTGGCTGTCGACTGCTGATGAACCACGACGTCAGTTCGACCCGCAACTCGGATGGACTTGGGTACCTGCGCGCACCGGACATAAGAACGTAGGTGAGCGCGTCGTTGACTATGCTATCGATGGCGCGGGATATCGTGTTAACAGCGAGGTCCAACCGGTGGATCCTGAGCAAGCGACCATCTTGTTCACCGGTGAATCGGTTATGTTCGGTGAGGGCCTGACATATGCAGAGAGCATACCCGCGCAGGTCGGAGCCATGACGGGAATGCAGACCGCGAATCTGGCAGTCCACGGATACGGCAACGATCAGGCGTATATGAGGCTGCAGGCGGAACTCCCTCATTTCCGTAAGCCCGTTGCTGTGGTGTCCCTATTCATGACGGCACTTTTTGGGCGGAATCTGGATCAGGATCGACCCCATCTCGGTCCGGGCCTTGTCTGGTTACCGGCAGAAAAACGCTCCCGCCTCTTATCACTGGCGAAGTTGATTGTGCCGTACCGGGCAGACAGGACAGTCGAACGCGGCGTGACTGTGACTCGGGAAGTGTTTCGTGCCACTAGCGAACTAGCACAAGCGCACGGAGCGTTGCCGATTCTCGTCGTGTTGCAGTTTGGTCAGGAAGAACAGCCTGAACAAACTTTACGTCGCCGGATTCTTGACGATGCGGGCATACCTTATGTCTTCGTAGAGGTGGATTCGTCGTGGCGATTGCCCTGGGATCGACATCCAAACCCGCTCGCCGCTCGCGCAATCGCGACGGCGATCACGGATCAATTACGTGGGCGGCTTGCCCTCGGAGGGCCTGTCAGATGATCTTTGTCGCCTTGAACAAGGATCGCTTGTTCGAAGACGGCGACTTTGCAGCTAAGAGTTCACAATCATGTGCGGAATCCGGATTGCGTTTGTAATCAAAACAGGAATCGGCAAACACAAATGGATGCGCCATGAAAGCCTTCAGCTTGGGCTTATTCTCGTGGACGCATTTATCGGTCGGGCCAAATGAAACAACTCGGGTTGGTTTAGCCTTCACGGTATTAAGACTTCTGTTGCGATAGGTGGGGCTTGCGCGACTGGCGCAGGTTTTGGCATAGTTTATTCATAGCAAGTCAGCAAGACCCCTAACAACAAATTCTATTTTTCGTTCCCGAGGCGATTGTATGAACCCCGAAGAACGCGACAGAATGAACGCTATCTGTTTTCGCATTCAGACTGAAAGAGACCCCAAGATATTCGACGAACTCCTGCGGCAGTTAAATGAGCTACTGTTCCAGAAGCGTCAACGGACAGAACAAGATCGTCCAAGCATAAACTGAAGGAGATCATATCTCGACTCTACACACAGCCGAGAATGGAATGGAGTATTTTGGCGCATCGTCCTGCGACCAAAATTTGCAACAAAAACCATCTGACGGAATCTACGAGCAGCGTTCATCTCTCGATAAGATTCGGTGTCGCCCGGATAGGGCGACTATCCCCCAAAGTCCTGTCTCTTCTGACAGTGAACTGGTAGGAGCTGGGCGTGTAGCCTGCCTAGAGTTGGAGGTTGGCTATGTCCAGATGGATCGCGGTACCAGTGCTGATGATGGTCTTAGTTACGGCAAGCGCAGCCAAGAAGGCCACCGGAGCAACAACCTTGAAGGATCTTCAACCTGCGGGTACTACGGATACGAAGGACAACAAGAACCAACAGTACGACTTCGTTTTTGAGGTCTCGGGGAATCGCTATACCTGTCGGACAGGCCCGAAAAACTCCCTGAAGGCAACGGACTTTGTTGTGGGTAGCGATTTGAAGTACGAGCTTGACGAGGACAAAGCCAAATTGAAATCTAGCGCCGGCAAGGAAGCGAAGTGTACCGTCGTTCGCGTTGAGAAAGCGTCAGCCTCGCAGCCCTAAAGAATCTCGGTCCTCGTCGAAAACATTGCTGATTTCTGCTCTAGTCCGCGGCCATTCCCTGGGCTTCGGGCTCCATCTGCGCGGGTAGAACTCCAGAATCGAGCTTTTCGCTGCGCATTTGCGCTTCCAGCGCCGCCAGTTGCGCCTCGATATCCTGCTCGGCTTTGCGCTTCCGAATCACTTCCTCGCGATACCGACGGAGGAAGTAATCGATGGTTTCTACGCGAATCCGAATCGATCCGGTAGGCTTGTTTTCGTCGAGATCTTTGAAGCAGAAGTACGGAGTTCCCGACTGCTCGATAATGCCTTCAATCACGCCGTAAATCGGCGCGTCGTGGCCGCACTTGAAGCTGGAAATCTCCAGCGCCACCAGATTCGGATGGCGCGCCGTAAACTTCGCAGCCCACACCTTGTGGTTCGTGCTGCACGAGTACGAATTCTTCCATGCATCTGTGATGTCCAGAGGACTTGTCACCACTCCGGCGCGCACTTCCTCGCCGAACAGTCTCTCCAGCAGATCTTCGTCGATTGGCAGCGTGTTCTGCGAGAAGATCGGGTAGCCAAGCTTCTGGAACTCATCGAGAATCTCGTGATTCAGTCCGGGATCATGATGGTACGGGCGCCCCAGCATGACGATTCCGATACGGTCTTCGCGCTCGAGTTGATCGAGCACCTGCCGTGCACGCCGCCGAATGTTCGTCTCATACTCTTTCAGCGCGGCAAAGCCGGATTCGACCGCCCGGTCGTTTTCATCCGACGATAGTCCCAGCACATCCTGCCATGCCGTCAACATCTGGAAGGCGAACAGCTTGCGGTCCGCGAAATTTAAGACGGGATCGATGTACTTGACGTTGTGCTCGGCGAAAACGTCATTCTCTTTCGTGAACGCCGCCTTGACCGTTTCAGGAGTCGCGGTCACCGTCGGACAAGCATTCGTCCCCACAATCTTCACCAATGAGGAATGCAGAACGTCGTACATCGGGAAGAAGATCGCGTTCAGCGGCTTCTTGCGGTGCTTTTCCTGAATCAGATTGTAGACGTGAGAAATTCCAATCTTGGCCGGGAAGCACGGATCGATTGCTCCTCTGCTCGCTCCAGCACGATAGAGTTCCGAACTCGTGTAATCGGAGTAGATGATGTTTTCCGGTTGCACGCCCAGGCTTTCGAAATATGCATTGAACAGCGGGGCATAGGTGTAAATGTTCAACACCCGCGGGATGCCAATGCGGATTTTGCCCCGATTCTCCATCAGCGCACGCCGCTCTTTGTCGCCCTTCTTCCATCCCGCCCAGCTTTTTGTCGGTAGCGGGTCGGTAATGCTCTTTGCATTGGTGGGTCGGAAGACTTCCTTCGACGCGTAATCAACGAAGTTCGGATGCTGCGAGCGGATCGCGTCGAGCCCGGCCTTGATGTCCTTCATATCGTTGACATCCTCGACCGTTCCCTTTTCGCACGTAGCGATGATGAGTCGCTGCTCGCCGTGCATAAGCGGAACCTTGGTGACCTTCTGAATGGGCACGAAGCTCAAGTCGTTTTTCGGCTGAGTGCGAATGTCGATGAATGTCCGCAAACAATCGTTCTTGCAAAAGTGGCAGCGCGTATCTTCATTGCGCGTGGTCCGGTACTCAATCTTCCGAACCGCGTCCAGCCCCACGAAGGTTGTCTGCTGTCCGTTGCGCCACAAGCGTAGCGACTCCTGGGCAGCGCCAATCGCCCCAGATTCTCCGCAATGTTCGTGAACAATAATTTCCGGCTTCTTGCCTGAAGCGCGGAAGCTGTTCTGAATGAAATCCACCTCAGCCTTCACGACCGCAAGATTGTTCTGCGTTCCACCCTGCAGCACAAAGCGCGAGCCCAGCGCAGCCAAATTCGGGATGCTAGCGACATAAAGGAAAACATTTTTCGGAAGCACGGCCGCGAGCCCCGCGAGAATCTCTTCAGCCCGCCATCCCTGACGTTGGAAGTTCACAATGTCCGACTGCATGAACACCGCGCATCCATAGCCGAACACCGGCATCGCCTGCGCAGAAAAAGCCAGGTCCGCATATTGATTCACGCTAAGCCCGAAACCTTCCGCTGTGGATTGCAGGAAGTATCCGTTCCCCGCCGAGCACTGTGTATTGAGCTTGAAATCTTTAACGCGTCCCTGGTGCAGGATGATGATCTTGATATCCTGCCCGCCCACGTCCACGATCACGTGCGGGTCCTCGTAGAATTTCAGCGCGGACTCCGTATGCGCTACGGTCTCAACCAGCGCAACATCAGCTTTCAAGACATCTTTGAGAATGTCCTTCGCATACCCCGTAGTCGCGACGCCGAGCACCTCGAGCTTCGCGTTCTGGCTTTCCACCTGCCCACGCAGGTTTTCGAACATCTCGATCGTGTCCTGAATCGGATTCCCGTTCGACAACTGATAAGATTTGCACAATATCGTGCCGTTCTCGTCCAGCAATACGGCCTTCGTGGAAGTCGAGCCCCCGTCGATGCCGATGAATCCGGCGACAGTCGACCCCTTCTGAAACGAGGCAGGAGTAAACTTCTTCCTCTTGTAGGCTTCTTTGAAGACATCCAGCTGGTCTGGCCTCTCAACCAGTCCTTTGCCGCCCGACTTTGCTTTCTCCTCCTGCCGTCCGAAATCGATGTAATGAATCAGCCGCTCGTACCCGGCGTAGCACCCAATGCAGTCGTCCTCGCTCCGCCCAAACTCCACTGCGCCAAGCGCCGCGAAGTACTGCGCGTTCTGCGGAACCTTGATCAGATCCTCGGGCTTTGCCCCGTCGGGAATCTGAACTTTGCGCTCCTGCCACATGCGCGGGATATTCGCCTGCCAAGCCTCGCGCATTCCCCGAATGAAGCTATTCGGCCCGCCCAATAGCAGCACATGCGGACGCAGAGTGTGTCCCCGCGTTAGAACGCTCAGGTTCTGCAGAACAATGGCCTCAAACAGCGAAGCCATCAACTCATCAGACGGCGTCCCGACCTTCTGCAGTCCATTGATGTCGGTTTCCGCGAACACTCCGCACTTTCCCGCAACCTTGTGCAGCTTGATGCCGAAATATTTCTGCTCAGCCAGCAATTCGGTGGGAATCTTGAGCTTGGCATTGATCTTGTCGATGACAGCGCCTGTACCGCCCGCGCACTTATCGTTCATCGAAGGGATCTTCTTTTTGCGGCCCGTCTCATCGTCATCTTTGAAGACGATGATCTTGGCGTCCTGTCCCCCAAGCTCAATTACTGAATAAACTTCGGGATGCAGCTTCTCCACGGCGAGCGATACCGCTGTGACTTCCTGCACAAACTTGGCGCCGATCTGTTCCGCGATCCCTGTGCCGCCCGATCCGGTCATGAAGATGCGTGTGTTATGCCGATTGATCCCGGCCTCGGCTTCCATCCGCTTCAGGAACTCCAGTGTCTTTTCCGGTTGCTTGGTCTCATGCCGCTGGTAGTCCTGCCACAAAGCTTGATCGGTGGCTGCGTCGATCACGACCGCTTTTACAGTCGTCGATCCAACATCAAGCCCCACCAGAAACTGAGTTTTCTGATCATGGCCGTGATGCGCATGGCGAACCTGCTGAATTGTGGGTGCTGGTTTTTCGAGAGGTGCGATCTGAATCAGTGCTGGCCCTTTATGATCGTGCATGAAATCCTCAAAAAATCGGAATCACCGTGAAAGTTTGGGTGCCCCACTTCTGGCCGGTTTTGCCAGAAGTGGGGATTTCGCAGGAATCGAAACTAATCTCCTGACATCGCCGGTGCCGTCTCGACCCGGACCCGAGATCGTTTCCAGAACCGTGTGTCCTTATCGATCCGATTCCCGACGTGCAGAATGAACTGCGCAGCGGTTCCGGCAACTCCTTCGCGATGCGGCACGTGATAGAACGGCCGCTTCAGCTCCGGATGTACGTCGATGTACTCGCGGATTTGGCTCATGGTCTTGCCAGTCGATTTCAAACACTCCTCGAACTCGGTCTTGGCTTTGACCTTGGCTTCGCCCAGCGCCATTTGCACGCGGCTATGGGCATTGACCTCGCCCTCGCCGGAAGTTTCGATGGGCAGGAAGATCATGTCCTTGAACTTGTTGATCACCGCCGACTGCACTCCATCCGATTGCGATGACGGCATGCATCCAAACGGCTTGAGCGCCAGCACCATGTGGCAAAACTTGTGAATGGTGTAGTAAACGTTCTTCCCAACTTCCAGGTGGCCTTCGCCGCCGCGTGCGTACTGGTTGTAGAAAGGATGGGCAAGTTCCGCCAGTTCCGTCTGCGGCGCCAAATGGTGTGTGATCCCGCCCATGTTTTTGGCAGTCCGGTGATAGAAATAACCCCACATCCGCTCGCCCGCGCCAATGCCCCACAATTTCTTGCGAAGCCCGATGTAGTTCGCAAAATTCTTCTTCGCCTCATACCACTTCGGATCTTTGTGGGGGCGATTTACCGGCCACTTCGCAATCGCATGCGCTTTCGCCTGGTACATCAGATATGCGACCCACGTCGCAATTGGCTCAACCAGCACCTGCGCACCTTCGCGCTCGAGAAACTCGAACATGTGGAAGTTGCCGTCGCCCTCGGTGAGCTGCGCCCAGAATTCGCCCGTAATCTTCACCAGAGGCTTCACCCGGGTGCGGTCCACTTCGATCGAGTCCATCTTTTCGCGTGCGTTCTTTAGCGCATTCAAATAATCCTTGCCCCACATATGCTCGTGCCATTTGCCGAACACATTGAACGTGTTGCGCAGGATCTTATTGTTCTTGAACTTCGGTTTCGCCCAATCCGGAGCACTCTTCTCAATCTCAAACGGCTTCCGATCCCTCAGGTCATCGCACAATCCGTCGACCATCTCGCGAAACACTCGGTCGGTCTCGCCTTTATTCGCTTCGTAAGGACGAATCTGATAGATCAAATCATTGATCACGTCGCCCAGATGCATGGCGTTCAACATGCCGAACCCGAAATCAATCGAGAACTTCAGCCCTGGTTCTCCCGACGCCGCCTTGATTCCGTCGCTGTCCTTGAAAAGCAACACGCGGAATCCATCGAATCCCGCATTCTTTAACGCATACCGATACTCCGCCTCATACATGCCAAAGCGGCAGGGCCCGCACGAACCGGCTGTGAAGAAGACATAGTTATCCAGAATCTGCTGCCGCGAGACCCCTTCCTTCTCCAGGAACTGCAGGTACTGCACCAGATTTCCCACGGTGAAGTAGGTCGGATTGCACTGCCCGTTGTTCCCGTACTCCTTCCCAATCTGGAATGCTGGGACGTCCGGCACTGGCAGTTTCTCGCAGCGGTATCCGCAGCCCTGGAAGACCGCGCGGATCAGGTCCTCGTGCTTCCAAGTAAATCCACCAAACAAAATCGTGGTGTGCGGTCTCTGCTCGGCTGTGAACGCGCGCTCTACCGGACGATGAAAGTGTTTCGGCTGGTCGAGTCCGGCTATCTTGCGCAGGCGGGCGCGCTCCGCTTCCAGGCGCTGCTTGATTTCGGCATCATTCTCAATCTGGACGAAATTCGTCGCCATATCTTCCTCCGGCGGTGGAAAGTAACATGTAGATGACGCGGGATGTTTGAGTGGATAGACAGTTTTGGAAGTGTACAGACGCAGCCCAGGCAGGACTTCCCGAAAGGATTAACGGATAAGCTCTACTGCTGACTTCGGATCTGCCGCTGCGCCGCATCCAAACTCCAACTGAGTGGCTAGGACCGGGAGTGATGCAACCGGGCAACGTGCCCGCGCATTCACTTCATTGGAATTGCTTGAATGTCCGTTCCTTAGAAACGAACAGCTAGGGAGGCGGTTGCCTCAGTTCTTGGTCCCCAGGTAGACATGCGCGGACGAAGAAGCGTAATGGGTCGTTTCTAACAGAAATAGCTTGGCTTGCGCAAGTTTGGAAAACCGATTTGGGGGATGCAGACCTCGCGGGGCAGGGTTTGCCAACCTGATTGCTCAAGTTCCGCTCCGACCTGCCGATACCCCCAAGTGCGGAAACAGGGGTTGTTCTGCGCCAT
>AP72_2010_repI_A10DRAFT_1000080_pt1 | contig 14222 bp, 5 predicted proteins | sample AmaPasreplicIA10_FD_9194 | JGI IMG/M metagenome (IMG submission 9194) | reverse complement strand
GAGGCCGCTGCGCGCGGGGAATACGACCGTTGCGTGCGCCGTTGCCCCGTCTACTCCCTGTGAATTCCGGGGAACGAAGGCTAAATCGTAACTGCCCGTCCCGCCGTTCGCCGTAAACGCGCCGGTCGCATCGACTGCGACACTTCCTGCGGGTGCTGAGCCCTGAGGTGTCAGAACGGCAGACCCATCTTTGACCTTAAGCGGATACCCCCCCGCGTCCGTGCAATTCGCCAGGACCCCGGGTGGCTTGATGCTGAGAGTGGTAGCCACATTCGAAGTAAACGTGTGCGTGACGCAGGTAATATTGCCAGCGGCCTCCAGAACTTCAGCGCCGAGGGTTACCAGCGCGCAAGCCCCACCTGAGGTTGCATTATTACCGCAATACGTAAAGGTGGTGGGCGCTCCGGTGTAGGAGAATGTGCCATCCGAGTGCAGAGTTAATCCCGCCACTGGGGCGAGGACCCTTGCGCCCATTATGTTCACGTCATTAGCGAGCAGGCCTTTGGCGGGATCGGAGACTGTAAGAGTCCCGTCAATTATGGCGTTGTAGGTGTCGGGATTGGCTGTCGCAGCTACCGCAGAGACTGGCGCTAGAGCACCGTTAATGCCGAGGTAGGCGATCATGCCAGCGTCACGCGCCGTGGCGTTGCCAGACAGACCGAGCGAACGATCGAAGATGGGAAGAGCTGTCGCGTTACCTGCGGGAACGTTCACCATCACGTCGTAAGTCTTGCCAGGGGCCATGAAGACTTCGCTCTGCACGCGGCGGACGCCGGGCAGAACGTTGCCGTCCTCTGCGATCAAAGCAAATCCGCTGACCGCTGCCGCACCGGTTGTGGGCGGAGTGTACAAGCTTCCCACGATCGACGGGATGTGCATGCGCAGGCCGGCGTTGACCATGCGGATCAGTGCTTTCGATCCACCTAATGCTGAAGAAGGGATCAGGGAACCGTTCGGGTTCGTTTTGTCGAAGGCGACGCCGTTAATCAGGTAATAGCGCGGCGAGTAATTCACCGCGGGCGGGTAGCAGGTGTTGTAATTTGCTGAAGCCGGATTGCCGCACTGATCGGGCTGTCCGGACCACACTCTGGTCTCACTGAATCCACTGGTATTGACCGCAGTCTGAACTGAATTGTTCTGGACGGGATCGATTTCGCTGAAGAGCACGCGAACGTCCTCATCATAAGTTACTGAGGGCGTTGTATACGCCGTGCCATTCCCAGTTACAACCACCATGCCGTACAGACCCATCGGGCCTTGGATCGAAGGATGTGTGCCCGACTCGAGCAAGTAAGTGCCTTCTCTGGGAGTCGTCCAAGTGAGGCTGGTGTTGCCTCCAGCCCCAACCTCCGTCGCAAATGACTGTACGCGACGTCCCTGAGGCGGAGGGGCGTTGGAGCCATCGGCGAGGTCGCTGCTGGATGCGGGCCACGTGAGCGTCTGCGGGGCGTGTTCCGGGCTATCCGTTCTAGTCGGGTTTCCGCCCAAACCGCCGCCCAACTGGCCAACGATCGTTAGCGATGTCGGGATGCTGGCACCAGCGAAGGTCAGATTGTTGGTCAGGTTGATCTGCAGAGTCTCACCAGTCGGAACGGTGATCACCACTGGTGACCACGGTCCCGGTGCTATGGCGGGTTTCAAGTTAGCGCAGGTCGCCGTCGAACCACTCACTACGGCACCGCAGCTGTAGCCCCACATTGGCACCGATGAACCATCAGGCAACGTGATCGAGCTGGGACCAGCGGTCAAGTTTACCTGCTGCTGTGCAACAGCCCAACTGGCTCCAAGGAGGAGGATACAAACCGCCAGTAACACTGTTCTAACAGCCTTGTTGGAATGGGTGAATCGCATGTCTATCTCCTCAGTATCCTCAGTAAGTTAGTTGGACTCGTTGATTACAAATTCCCGGGAATCGACCAACATCATCATCAGCATTCCGCCAGGGAAAGAATTGTTGGTGGTAATCTCGCGCTCGTTATGCGAGTGCCACATGAAGGCGAAGCCAGCTTCGTCGGTTGGTGAGTTCGCGATGGTGCCCGATGGAGGAGTTGTACCGGTCGAACCAACCGCGCGCACCGTGGCATTGGGCCCGAGATAGGGACTGCCACCGTACCAGGCGCCATTAGCGAAAATGTTGGGATTGGGCAGGGTGACTGGACCACCACCAGCGACGTCGCCAAGTGGAGTCGCTTGCACAGGCTTGTTATGGTCCTGGCACCACTCGAAGTAATTAATCGCGTTCGGATTGCTTGTGTTGTAACCATTAGTATCCGGGACGCACGCGAGCTTGGCCTGAGGATCGGGGGACGCTGGATTGTGGCCGTACGGATCCCAGTTCAGGCCCTTGCCGGTCCAGTAGAAGATTCCATCGATCGCCTGGCCGGGAGTCGTGGTGGTTGTGAAAAGCAGCGGTCCAGCGAGATTGGTATCAGCGGGATCGGATGTGCTGAGAATGAGATTTCCATCACGTGCCAATACGCGGACGTGGTTTCCGTGCTCGTGGAAGGGATGCTGCCAGCGTCCTTGGCCGATGATCCGAAGCAATACCAACTCACCCGGATGCATATGGGGATTGCCGTTATAAGGCTGGTGGGGGTATTGCGGCGCGTAGTTTGGATCCATGTCATCAGGCATCGAACGACCGTTAATCATGAAGTACGCGGGGACGTAAGGCTCGGTCGCGACGTTCATGCAACCTACGCAAGCTTTGGTAGATTGCTGGAGCGCTTCGCGGTGAATCCGCGGGTCCATTTCCGAGAACTGGAACATGTATTCGCGGTCGTAGCACGTGGACGCGTTATCGTAGGCTGCAGGCGCGAGGCGAAAGTCGCCTTCGCCCGCATTGGTTTTTGCCAATGCGTTATTGCCGGGATTGGCTAAAGGAAGCCCTGATGAGCACGCTGGCGGGACGTTGTTGGGGATCACAATGATCGCCCCGTACAATCCCATTTCCACCTGCAAATCGCCTTGCGTGCCGCTGTAGTAGGCGCGGGTGCCAGGCGCCGATGCTGTGAAGGTGTACGTAACCGTGGCGCCTGGAGCCGCTTCTTGCGTCAAGAGGCCGGCAGTGCCCCCTGTCGACGTCACGGCGAAACCGGGGAAGAGGATGGACGTGTTTCCTGCCGCATTCGGCAGATTGTTGGTCAGGTTGACCTTGACCGTCTGCCCCTCTGTCACGATTAGCGTCGGGCCGGGCACCTGCATGGCGCTACAGAAGCCATTGCTGATGGCCGCAGGCGCGAAAGTCGGGGTTCCGATGCAGCCATAACCCCAGGAATAAACTGCCGAACCATCCGGCTGAGTCAGGTATTCAGCCTGAGCTGTCAGGTTGAAGGTTGGCCCCGTGATCCCAGGAGCGGCAGCGAAAGCTGCAGGCGCCAGCAACAGCGCTGTTAGCACGATCGCGAGAAACAGTTGCGTTTTTGAGATTCCTTTTTTCATGTTCATCACTCTCATTGCTGCGCTCCTAATTGCATTGATTGCCAAACGTGCTGCCGCCGGTGACCGTGGAACAAACGTGGACCTCGGTCATAAGTCCGCCGAAGTTCTCGGCGTCGTTGGACAGGTGGTCAAGATTTGGGGTGTAGAGGTAGTACGTTCCATTGGGAACACCGGTGGCATCTAGGATTACGTCGAGGGATTCGCCGCCGGCTAAGGTGATCGAATTCGTCTTATACGAGAGATTGTTGCCAGCCTGATCGCGCAGCAACTTGGCGTTGTAGCCGACCACTGTCATTGAAATGCCGAGCGAAGCCAGTGTCTGATATTCAGTCACGTCCAGATCGGCAATCCGCAACAGCGCTTTTCCGCCGGCGGGGATGTTGATGATGGCCGGCAGCGGCTGCGAGAAGTGCATCAGGCCGTCCGTGGTCTGCGTGGCCAGCGGGCCAGGAGTGACCGTGTCGGGATAGCTACGTCCGTTCAGCAGGAAATACTTGTCCTTCATGTCGGTGAAGCCTTCCGGGTTGAAGGTCATGCCGACAAAGTGGAAGTTCGGATCGAAGCCGTGAATCTGCAGCGGATACTCGACGTCGTAAGCGGTCGATCCATCGCCGTCGTTGTAGGCGTACTTTTGCGGACTGCCCAACCGGTCCGTTGTTCGAACCGCACTGTTACTCGGAGGCACGGGATTGCTGCACAGGATGTCAGAGTTATCGCACTTGGTTCGTGCGTCGCCTTGCTGCGCGATGAGGGCATCACGGAGAGAGCCGCCAGACGGAACACGATTCTGGCGGGGACGAACGTAGATCTGCCCGACCATGCCCATCTGCAAGTGTTCGGGAGGCGTGATGTGGCAGTGCCAGAAGTAAGTGCCTGCATCCGGAGCTAGATAGTAATAAGTGAAGCTACCGCCGATGTTGATGGCGACCGACGCGTCAGGAACGCCGTCGTAGAACGCGGAGGCGTTGGGATAACCGTGGAAGTGAACCGTATGCTGCTCGAACAGGTCAGGGCGCATCACTTGGCCGACGTTGGTGAGAGTGAGGAAGAACTCGTCATCTTCGTCAATGGCCATGAGTGGTGCGGGCATGTTGCCGTTCATCACGCCGACATCCATGATCTGGCGAACATCCACGTGCCCGTCCAGGCAAGGTGCAGTGCACAGGCCAGCGGCGATCGCGTCAGCGTCAGGAGCGAGTCCCACAGCTCCGTTAAATGAGAAAGCACTTGTCTGAAGCGGAATTGATGGCCATGAAGCCTGATCGGCGGGACTAGCCTGCAGCCCGTTGGTAAAAGCTGGATCACCGGGCACGAGTGAGCTCGTCCAGGTGTTGAACACGTCCGGGAACTCCGTGCCAGGCTTACCGTCGGACATGTCTCTCAGTCCGGAGAGAGGGCCGAATGCGAACAGATAAGTTTGGGAGCCGTCCCCCATCGTCGCGAAACCGTCGCCACCCGAGATTTGCTGGCACTTGATCGCGCCATTCACATTCGAAGTCGGCTCAAGGTATCCCTTGGCGCCCTGAGTGAACGCGGTCGCACCGTTGTAAGCCGGCTCCGAGTTGTTATTAGCCGCGTTCGGGTGCGTGATGGTGCTGGTGGGGCACTGGATCTGGAACGACTGGCCGTACGCAGCGACCGTCATGATGACGATCAGAACTAGGGAGAAACAAAGTGACATCTTCCTCATGACCGTGTAGCCTCCTGGCTTCCTTACGGGCGCAATAGCGCCGGAATGGTAAGCACCACTCTCGAACCTGGGTCGCGAGTTCGAGGGCAGCAAGCACAGAGATCCGGCGACAGCTCGATGCAGCTAGAGCATCCAGCCCGACTTACCGTTCAACATGCTTTGTTATTGGTCCCCACTATTCAGTCAGCCGCCGGCGAGTTTCAGGGGGAGTGCCGAGTGCTGCTGGTACGCTCACGACTCTGGGATAGCAGTCGTGAAGTGAGCCGAGCTTATTCGGGACAGGGCTTATTGATTTTGTTCAATCGCAAATATAGGTGCTGTTACTAAGTGATTTTGCTGACCTTTCACCGACTTCACGAAACACCGCGTAGTAAAGATAAATGTAATTTTTGTTAAATTTCAGAAAAGTCGTTCGCGAAGCATTTTCTCGTCGGGCCAACACCCGCTGGAACCGCTATGTTTACTGGCTAAAGCAACATTTTCCAGGTGGGTCAGCTTTGCCGCAAAACGAGGCCTCGCAGGCCCAAACGCTTGCCCGATGGCGGACTCGGTCAAATTTGTGAATTGAGTGCAAATTCACCCAGCGACTTATCTGAATTAACGGAGATCACTGCTATGCTCACGCAACTCCTATCCCCCAATGGGAATATGCAAGACTCGGTAACTTATCAATGTTACCTAGCATCTGCTAAGGCCCCGATTGCGCTCTTGACAGTTGAAGCTATAAGGAACCAACAATGGCTACGTCTCACGTACAGCTCCGGCCTAATTCGAAGCAGGCAAAAAAGGGAATGCTCAGAGGGCATCCGGAATTGGCGGTAGAGTGTCCGCAGTGTCACTCGCAGGTTGGGCGGACATGTTTTATGGGACCCGGCTATTGGGGAATCACGCACCTCGTGCGCAAAGCTCGCTACCGGCAGCTCAGCAATGCCGACGCCCCGACTTCCCTCCAGTCGTGAAGTCCGTCTTTAAGCATTCGAACCACAGAATTCCGTCCGAAACCTGCTGCAAATTGCGTATTGGAAGGCTGTAATATAGTCTTCCTCGTTCAAAACTCTTAGTTTCCGCATTTAATCCCGCCCTGCCACCCGGGGAATCGCCTTGAGTAATAAAATTGAGTCCTCGTGTAGCCGCCGCCTTGCGTAGGCTGCACCCATATTCCGGGCGTGATTGTCCCGATTTTCAAAGGACTCGTGAATGTTCACCAGGCGTGATTTCGTGACCGCACTGTCATCGATCCCTCTCGTGAAGTTTTTCGGTGTTGGAACTTCAGCTGTGAACACCGCTCGGGCCGGGCTTCCAACGGCAACAGATCACGAGGACCTAACGAAATTTGTGAAGGTCGCGATCGGGACAGGCGGGCACGGCCATACCTATCCCGGAGCAACGGTTCCCTTCGGGATGGTGCAACTCAGTCCAGACACTTACAACGACGGCTGGGACTGGTGTTCGGGTTATCACTACTCCGACAGCTCCATCATGGGATTCAGCCACACACATCTGAGCGGAACCGGAGCATCCGACATGCTCGACTTCCTTCTGATGCCTGGCACTGGCCCCACAAAACTGTTCCCCGGGGCTCGCCAGAATCCCGGAGAAGGCTACCGTTCGCGTTTCAGCCATGAAGATGAAACCGCAGTGCCCGGCTACTATTCGGTAATTCTGCGTGATTTCGACATCCGGACAGAGTTGAGTGCGACCGAGCATGCGGGCATCCATCGCTACACCTTTCCCAAGAGCGATAGCAGCCATTTCATTCTCGATCTCGTTCATTCGTTCTCGAATACACCTGTAATCTGGGCATTTCTGAGGATCGTTGGAAAAGACACTATCGTCGGCGGAAGAAGCATGAAGGGATGGGCGCCCGGACGTGAAATTTACTTCGCAATGCAGTTCTCGAAGCCCTTCGCCAAAGCTGAAATTGTTTCCGACAACAAGCCGCTCGACCCGTCAGTTCGTGAAGCAAGGGGTACCTCGCTGAAATGCCTGATTCACTTCAATACGCAAGAGAAGGAAGTCATCTCGGTCAAAACCGGGATTTCTGGCGTTAGCGAAGACGGTGCAAAGAAGAATGTCGCGGCCGAAATTCCTGACTGGGATTTCGAAAAAGTCCGACATGCGGCACATACAGCCTGGAATACCAACCTGTCCCGAATCAAGGTTGAAACAGCAAACCTTCGACACAAGACCATCTTCTATACGGCGCTCTATCACCTGTCATGCGCACCAACTTTGTTCGACGACGTCGATGGTCAATATCGTGGCATGGACGGCAAAGTCCACCAACTGGCTCCCGGATCGCATAACTACAGCACGTTCTCGCTGTGGGATACGTATCGAACCGCACACCCCATGTACACCCTGGTGCAGCGTGATCGCGTGCCTGGCTTCGTCAACTGCCTGATCCGCATGGCGCAGGAGAGCCCGGACGGCGTGCCGATCTGGCCTCTGCAAAGCAGAGAGACGTTTTGCATGACGGGCTATCACTCGAGTTCGGTTTACGCGGAAGCTTGCGTAAAGGGATTCAAAGGAATCGATTTTGACGCGGTGTATCCTGCGCTTCGTCGCAGGGCAATGGACGACGACTACCGCGGCCTTGGGTACTACCGGAAGCTCGGATACATCCCCTGCGACAAAGAAGAGGAATCTGTCAGCAAGACCATGGAATACACCTACGACGATTGGGCTGTCGCGCAGCTCGCGAAGGCACTGGGGAAGACCGATGACTACAAACTGCTTCTGGATCGGTCCAGGAATTACAAGAATCTCTTTGATCGCTCGATGACCTTTCTTCGTCCACGCCTTGAAAACGGCCAGTGGGCCGAACCTTTCGAGCCGACCGAGATGGGATATTCCAAGCGTTGGCGCGACTATACGGAGTCCGATCCGTGGCAAACGACTTTCTCGATCCAGCACGATCCGGCCGGATACATCCAACTATTTGGAAACGAACAAGCGTTTGTGGAGAAACTCGACGCGCTATTCACAACGAGTTCGCAGCTGCCTGCGGATGCTCCGCCTGACATCGCTGGAATGGTGGGCCAGTACGCACATGGCAACGAGCCGTGCCATCACATGGCATATCTCTACTGCTATGCGGGCGCGGCGCACAAGACCCAGGCCAGGGTGCGAAGCCTTCTCGAAATGGAATATGACGATCAGCCGGATGGCCTGGCGGGAAATGAGGACTGCGGGCAGATGTCAGCGTGGTACATCATGAGTTCTCTCGGCTTCTACCCGGTAGATCCAGTGAGCGGAAATTATGTCTTCGGCACGCCGCTGGTGGATCGAGCCGAAGTGGACATGGGAAACGGCAGGAAACTGACCGTGAAAGTGAATCGCAAATCAAGCAGCGATCCTTATATTCAGTCGGTCACGCTCAACGGAAAACCTCACACCAAACTCTGGTTCCGGCATGCCGATATTGCTGAGGGAGGAAGCCTCGAATTCACCATGGGCCCCGCACCCAATTCGCAGTTTGGCGCGGGCAGTGACGCTACTCCGCCATCGCTGACTACGTAGGGATCAAACTCAGGCAGCTTGTGAAACTGGCTTTTCCTGCAGCAATAACTCGGAAGCCTGTACCCGGCGGTCGGAGTGGAACCACCGCTGGACGACGTTGTCGGAGAGGAAATTCGCCAGCGCCAGAAAACTCATTCCTTGATGGTGGACCATCCACGAATGAACTAAGTGCCAGCGCCGGCGGCCGAGCCAGTTCCGTGGAACGGTGTAGTCGGCAGCCTCGAAGAATCCGTATTGACCAAACCAGCCGAGAGACTCCATCAAGTGCAGATTGGCCAGTGCCTCCTTACGATCGACGCTGAGGGCAAGCAGAGTGGAGTAAGGCGAAACAATCAAGGGCTCGGCCTCGTGTTTCTTCAGCGCAAGCGTCGGCACTCCAAAGGCTTCGTAGTGATAGTCTCCCGCGTCGTTTCTCCGGGCACAGGCAGACTCCGAGATACCCCACGGAATTCCCTTTTCTTCAGCGTACTGCTGTTGCGAGCGCACTGCCGCGACCGTCGCGCGGTGAAGAAGCGTGTTGCGATAACTGCGCATCCAGATCGTCGGCATCAAGTATTCGAACATCGTGCCTGTCCACGACATCACGACGGGGCGGCCACGATCAATCGACACGGGGCGGCGGAGACGGAACCAGCAATCCTGGGGGATATCTTCTTTCGCTATCCCCACGAATACCGCCGTGCGCGGTTCCGTTGCGAGCAGGTCGTAGTAATAAGGCTGCAGCTCTTCTGTACCGGCGTCGTAGCCCACCGACACCAGCATGCGCTGCTTATCGACCATGAACGAAAAGTCCATAGCCTCGGCCATGTCAAACGCCTGCTGCGCGATTTGACGAAGATTCGAGGTCAGACGGACCGCGTTCTTTCGAGCCTCCGATAGCAGCGCGATGAACCGCTCCCCCGGTGCCTGACTTCCTTCGCGCGAGTTCTGGATCGTTTCGTCAAAATGCATTTCGAACTCGGAAATGAGATCGGGCAATCGTTCGAGTGGCACCTCGAATACAGAATTCGAATCCGGAGACTTTGTCGCGAATTCGAAAAACTCCGGCAAAGTCCAGGGTATGTAGGCCTGTGCCAGCTCGCGCAGAGCGGCAATTCGAGCTCGTGCCTGCGCACGGAACCAGGCCACATCAGAGGCGACCGCTTCGTCGTGTCGGGATTTCTTCTCGTCTTCCTGTAATTTTTCTTCAGGAAAACTCAGGACGGCATTCAGCCAGTCCCCGTCTTCCATCGCAGCCTCAAATCGGCTTAGGTCGCGTCTACGCAGAGCTCTCAAGTCAACGAGAACTCGAAGATGATCGCGGAAGCCCTCCGCTATAGCCAAAGAAACCAGCGGGCGTCGGAGGAGTTCCCGGCATCCCTGCCGTAAGGTCCAAAGAGATGCCACCAGATTGCCGCTATCGACCGACGAAATGAAGAACGGAGGCTTCGGCTCGAGGGTACGTGTGTCATACCAGTTCATCAGGTGGCCACGATATTTCCGCAGGCGGTTCACCGTATCAAACGTCTTCTGCGTGAGATCGACCATCTCAGGAACGGTAATGTAGCCAAATTCATTGGCAACCTGCCGGGCGTTCAGCAAAAGTCCGACATTCGTGGGCGAGATGCTGGATGCAATCTTGGGAGGATTGTCCTGCACATTGTCAGGAACGAGCCAGTTCTGCTCTTCGTTCGAGAGCTCCGCGAAATACCGCCAGATATACAGCGCGCTCTTGCGAAGAAGCCATTCGTCCTTTCCCGTAATGTCTGGGGCCGCTTCAATGGGGCTGGCATTCAGCCAGATTGCAAGAGGCTTGCTGCAAGCCCACAGAGCGAGGATAGGCGACGCGGCAAGAAGTGCATGGGTGCGGCCTAGCCACAGCACCAGCGCCAAGCCGGCGGCCAGAAGAGGCATCCAATCAATGTAGCGATCAATAGGAGTCCGGTTCTTCCCAATTTCAACTTGTTCGGCTGTTTCCCATTCGAGAAGCCGTTGCCGTGTAACCAGCCGGCGCACGAGGGCACGCACCACGGCATCCAGCGACAGCAGCGTCTGGTGCGCAAGCAAGGTGAGCGTCAGCAGGACGGTGAAGTTGCTGGTGAATAGATCGTTGAAGGCGTTTTTTGCCACGCCGAGTTGACCCGCGATAACAGCTCGCGTCAACCCGAAAAGCAGTTCCACCCACGCCGGAACAAACAGAATGCCGACCGCCGCTACTGTCCACCATACAGGGTGATTCATTACGAACCAGCCGTACAGCAGCAGAGTGAAAATTGCCGGCTCGACGAGGCTGCGTCGCAGATTGTCGAATATCTTCCAGCGCGAAACGAGTGATATTGGATTGCGCACCCGCGCACCGGATTCGTCGGGCACCGCATCCGTGAGCCACTCGACGATCTGCCAGTCGCCGCGCAGCCAGCGGTGTTTGCGTCGGCTGTAGGCGCTGTAGTGCGAGGGATAGTCCTCGATCACTGCGATGTCGCTGGTCAGGCCTGCCCGGGCGTACGCTCCCTCGATCAGGTCATGGCTTAACAAAGAATTGCGCGGGAATCTACCGTACAACACCTGGAACATCGTATCGACTTCGTAGATCCCTTTTCCGGTGAAGGAACCTTCTCCGTAGAGATCCTGATAGACATCGGAGATCGCGCGGGTGTACGGATCAAGTCCGGTTTCGCCGGCAAAAATCGCGGCTAGGCGCGAACGCGTCGTGCATTGCACGCTGATATCGACGCGTGGCTGCAAGATGCCGTATCCTGCAACCACGATGTTCTTGTCGGGATCGATGATGGCTTGATTGAGCGGATGCGCGAGAGCGCCAATCATGCGGTGGGCAGAACCGCGCGGCAGTTCAGTGTCAGAATCAAGCGTTATGACGAAACGCACCGTCGTAAGAATAGAAAGATCGCCGATCTTGACCGGAAAACTGTCGAATTTTCCCCGCAGCAGCTGATTCAGATCCAGCAGCTTGCCGCGCTTGCGTTCCCATCCCATCCATCCTTTTTCACGTGGGTTGTAAATGCGGTGACGGTGAAGATGAAAGAATGTGCCCTCTTTCTTGGCGCCATATCGCTCGTTCAACTCCGTGATTAAGCCGGAGCAGACTGAAACGAGCTCATTGTCCTCAGGAGCGGGCTCGCGGGAATCGGGCAGATCCGAAACAATGGCAAAATGAATATTGCGGTCATGATTGCCGAGATACCGCACCTCGAGCTCTTCCACCAGGTGATGAACCTGCGCCTCATTCAGCAGCAGGGTGGGAATCGCCACCAGGGTCACGCAATGGTCCGGGATCCCTTCCGACAAATCCATCTTGGGTAGCGTGGTCGGCGAAAGCAGATTCGTGGTCAGGTAATTCATGAGCTGAACTGCCGCTTGCGAACTCGGAAGCAGCAGGATCAGCATCGACAGAAGCACTATCTGTAACGGCGTATCGGATGGAGTGAGCAGCCAGAGGACTCCCGTGACAATCACGAGAGTCAGCAAAGCAATTCCTACAAGCAAGAACTCGTCCGGGTGCGTTCGTAACATCCTGCGTACGCTTTCGCCGAAAGTGGGGTGGTAACTGACCCGCTGACAAAGAAGAGAAACGCCCTCGCCCACCAGGTAATACCCAATGTGGGATTCGCGTTCGGCGATGCGTTCATCGCGGTACTCGCGTTTCTGTGCTTGTCGCGCCAGCATCAGTGCGTGCCGCGCGACTTCCATTTCCGTCTGATCCGAGCGGCTGGCAATTTGCGACACACGCTCCCGGTAGGAATTCCGGCTTTCTAGATCCATCCCGGCGTAGGCTCCCGCAGGATCGCGACGCAAGATCTCGTCGAATGGAATCAGGGATTCCAGTTCCTCTCGCCAGGAGGCCTGCAGCACCTGCTGATAGGCCTTAACGAAAGGAATCACTCGTAGGCTTGGATCGGTAGGCCGCTCCAGGAGACTATTTGCCCGCTCGGCAATTCTCTCGAGGAGAATCAGTTTGAGCGCGGGCACGAGCGAACCAATCTCGTGGAACAGAAGAGGCACCAGTTCTTCGAAAGCCATGCAGAAAGCAGTGAATTGTTTCTGCGTGAATGTCGAGTCTACCTGGGAAACAAACGTTTCCGCGATGGCAATGACACGTGGGACGATTGCAGCTTTGCTCGATACCACAGGTAGCGACGCACCGCCCAGTTCGCCACACGCGGCCCGAGCACCTGAAATAAACAGGATTGCGCTAGTGCGCAATTCGAGCAGCTCGGCAGAGTTCGGATTCCGTTGAAATACCGGTTCTACGTCCTCTGAGAGCGCCTTGAACTGTTCCAGCAATTGCTCACAGCGCGCCGAAAGATAATCGGCAGACTTCCGGTCCGGCAGCCACGTCGCAGTGGCCGCGAGTTCCGTGGCGACGTTGCGAAGGAACTGATCCTCTGCCTCGCTTCCTTCGCTCAGGAACTTTCGCTCCTGTTCGCCGATTATTCCTTCGGTCTCTGTATGTAGCGCCATGCTAAAGTCAAACCGTCCTTACCAATTTCCTGCAGCAAATGCATCATCGATAACTGGCCGCCTGCAATTCGAACATCTCGGCGTAGCGGCCTCCGAGACTCGTGAGAGTTTCGTGATCGCCCTCCTCGGCGATTTGCCCTTTTTCGAGCACAACGATTCGATCTGCCATGCGCACCGTCGAAAACCGGTGAGAAATAAAAAGCGCCATTTTCCCGCTTGTTAATTCGGCAAAGCGTTTGAATACCTCGTATTCGCTGCGGGCGTCCAATGCCGACGTAGGCTCATCCAGTATGAGTACTTGCGCGTCTCGCAGGTAGGCTCGGGCTAAGGCGACCTTCTGCCATTCGCCGCCGGAAAGATCCACGCCGCCATCGAATCGCCGCCCGAGCATCTGGTCAAATCCGGCGGGAAGTTTTCGTAAAACATCAGCCGCCATGCTCTTTTGTGCAGACTCCTGCAGCGATTTCAAATCATTGACTTGTTCGATGCGCCCAACCGCGATGTTCTCCCGCGCGGTCATCTCGTACCGCATGAAGTCCTGGAAAATCACCCCAACCTCTCGATAGAGATCGTCCAGGTCATACTCGCGAAGATCAATGCCATCGAGCAGGACTTCTCCCTCGACAGGATCGTACAAGCGAGTCAACAACTTGACGATCGTGGTCTTCCCTTCCCCGTTTTCACCGATCAGGGCAACACGCTCCCCGGTCCTCAGATGAAAATTCAAACGATTCAGAACAAGCCGGGGCGAGCCGGGATAACGGAACGAGACATTGCGAAACTCGAAGCCGCGCAGAATCGGTCTCGGAGCGGGCAGCGGATTCACTTTGGAACGAATGCTTGGTTTCATCTCGAAGAATGCGATCAAGTCCGTCATAAACAGGGCCTGGTCGGCAATCGTCGATAAAGTCGAGAATGTCTGTTGCAAGTTGGAACTCGCATCACGGATCGCGTTCGCCAGGAACGTGAGTGTTCCGAAACTGAAGACCCCGGTAACAGTTCTCCAAACGGCGTAGATGTATGCCGTGTAATAACCCGCGGTGCCAATCGTCGAGAGCACCGAGCCGGCAACTACCTTGCGGCGGGCGAGAGAGATGTCCTGTTCATAAAC
>AP72_2010_repI_A10DRAFT_1000079_pt1 | contig 14261 bp, 10 predicted proteins | sample AmaPasreplicIA10_FD_9194 | JGI IMG/M metagenome (IMG submission 9194) | reverse complement strand
TGGTGCGGGAAGTGGCGCAGGCGGGCGGGCCAGTGAAAGATCTCGTCCCGGAGTTTGTAGAACAAAAGTTGCGCGAAAAACTGGACCCGGCCTACAAGCTGGGCGAGACGCAACTGATGGAAGTGCCCAGGAGAAGGAAGAAAAAAGCATGACCACTGCAACGCTGGAAGCGGTAAAACTCGCAGAAAGGATCAACCGGATCGAACCTTCAGCCACCATGGCGGCGGTGGCCGAGGCGGACAAGTTGCGCCAGCAGGGCATTGATGTGGTGGATTGCACTGCGGGCGAGCCCCATTTTGCCACACCACAGCACATTAAGGATGCCGCGATCGCAGCCATCCAGGGGAATTTCACCAAGTACACAGCCGTCGCGGGCACAGCCGAACTGCGCGACGCAATTGCGCATCGTCATAATGTTGATTTTGATTCCGATTATCGTCGCGAAGAGATCATTGCTTCAGTTGGCGGCAAGCACGCACTTTTTAATGCTCTTCAGGTTCTCGTCGATCACGGGGATGAAGTCATTCTGCCGGTTCCGTACTGGGTTTCGTTCAAAGACATCATCAACTATGCGGGCGGGAATTGCGTCCTGCTGCAGTCCGACGAGTCGCAGGGGTTCCGAGTGACTGCCGAAATGGTCACCCGTTTGATCACACCTCGGACAAAGGCGATCATCCTGAACTCGCCGTCGAACCCCTCGGGGGCGGTCATGAAACCCGAGGACATGACCGAGGTGATCCGCCTGGCGCACCAGCGGGGTATCTGGGTGCTTTCGGACGAGTGCTACGTTTACCTGAACTATTCCGGAAAGAATTTCTCGGTCGGCTCCTTGCGCGAGTACAAAGAACGATTCGTCGTGCTCGGCTCACTCTCGAAGACATATGCGATGACGGGATGGCGGCTGGGCTATGCGATGGCCCCGGCGGCGGTGACCAATGCGATGGCGAAACTGCAAAGCCAGTGCACTTCGAACCCCACTTCGGTTGTGCAGAAGGCTGGTGTCGCCGCTCTGAAGGGCTCGCAGCAGTGCGTCGAGGACATGCGGAAAGAGTACATACAGTTGCGTGACCACGTTATCAAAGGGTTGCGTTCTATCCCGGGCATCAGCTGCACTATGCCGGAAGGTGCCTTCTACGCCTTTCCAAATATTTCATCTTTTCTTGGACGCGGAGGGGTGAAATCTGCATCTGATGTGGCCGGACGGCTACTGCGCGAAGCGCATGTGGCCACGGTGCCAGGTGAGGGATTCGGAACCAACGAACATATCCGCATTTCGTACGCGACCTCGAAGGCCGAGCTCGATCGTGGTCTCGAGCGCATGCGCAAGTTGTTCGCGGCACTGTAGATTTGTCCCTGTGGTCCTCTGTGTACCCTGTGGTAGACGTTCTAAAAACTTTCACCACAGAGGACACAGGGAGCACAGAGAAAAAGCCTGGTCGCTTGCTCGGCAAAGGCCGTTCTGGTGAGCGGCCTTTTTTATCGACTCAAATCTAATGGAAACTTTGTATCCATTATTGATGCAACCGGGATTTGATCCTCGTCCTTGGGGAACACCCGACTTGGCCCCGATTTACCCCAACCATCGGTTTGAGCAGAAGATTGGTGAGTCGTGGCTTACCGGGGATGAGTGCAAGGTCGCAAACGGTCCGCTTCGGGGCAAGACGCTCGCGCAACTGAGTGAGCAATATCAGCGAGAGCTGGTTGGGGATGCGGCCCGGGATCCCAAGCGATTTCCGCTGCTGGCCAAGTTTCTCTTTCCTCACGAGAAGCTCTCGGTGCAGGTGCATCCCGACGACGCGCAGGCGCTGCGTGTCGGACAACCTTGGGGGAAGACCGAATGCTGGTACGTCGCCCACGCCAAGCCGGGTTCGCAGATCGCGCTGGGTCTCAAAGCTGGAGTCACGACCGCGCAACTCGAAGAGGCAATTCATCAGAACCACGCCGAGGACGTGCTGAACTGGATCAATGTTTACGCTGGCGACATGATCTATGTCGCAGGAGGCACGGTGCACACATTAGGGCCGGGATCCATCATCGTCGAAACGCAGCAACAATCGGACATGACTTACCGTCTTTATGATTATGGACGTCCGAGGGAACTGCATTTGAAAGACGGGATGGCGGCGGTGAAGGAAAAGGTGAAATCAGGCAAAGTGTTGCGGCCGGCGCCGGAACAGATCAGCGGCAAGACACGACGTGCTCCGCTAGTGGCTGCCCCTTACTTTGTCGTCGAGATGTACGAGGCGAAAGATTCTCTGGAACTCTCAGTGCGCGACGACTCTGGAAAGAGTTCAGCGCAGATTCTGGTCGCGGTCGAGGGATGCGGAGCCATAGAGGCTTCCGGTTTCGAGCCGGTCACATTGGCGAAGGGAGACGCCGTTGTCGTTCCGGCGTCGGTGCCGAATTTCGGTGTGCGTCCGCAGTGGGCGCTGGAATTTTTGCGCGCCTACGTGCCGGGAAAATCACTTCCCGAGCCTGAGACTCGGATGTAGTTCTGCTTGGAAGGCATGGCGAAGAACCCCAATTTCTATCCAGTGATTCTCGCTGGCGGGCGCGGTACGCGTTTCTGGCCGCTCAGCAGGAAGAAGCGCGCCAAACAGTTGCTCGCGCTCGATGGGAAGCAAACCATGATTCAACAGACGGTGTCTCGTCTGGCTCGGCTGGCTCCCGCGAAGAATTTCTGGATCATTACGAATGAAGACTTACGGCCGGCGATTGCGCAACAGCTTCCAAAGCTGCCGAAAGCTCAAATCCTGGCGGAACCTGTGGGACGAAATACCGCACCCGCCATCGGGTTGGCGGCGTTTCTGCTTATGCGCGATGACCCGGATGCTGTCATCGGAATGTTTCCTTCCGACCATGTCATCGGTGACCAGAAGCGCTACCGGGAGACGCTGGAACGCGGAATCGAGCTTGCGGCAGCCGGTGCGAACATCATTGTCCTCGGCATTCGGCCGAACCGCGCGGAAACCGGCTATGGATACATCGAAGCCGGCGCTCTCTATCAGGGTGAAGCGCTCCGCGTCCGCCGCTTCACCGAAAAGCCGAACGCCGATACGGCTGCGGAATTTGTGGCAGAGGGAAACTACTTCTGGAACAGTGGGATGTTCTTATGGAGTGCGCGTACATTGACAGAGGCATTGCACGAGCATTTGCCGAAGACGGCACCAATCTTGGAAGAGATTGCTGCAAAGTTTGGAACAGCGAAATTCGCATCGACCTTTCGCAAGCGGTATCCGGATTGTGAAAACATCAGTGTGGACTATGCTGTGCTCGAATCGCGGTCAGCCAAAGGCGAACAAGAGAACAACATCTTCTGTTTGCCTGCTGGTTTTGGTTGGAATGATCTCGGTTCGTGGACGGCCCTGCACGAACACCACATTGCGAAAATCACGACGCCTGAAGAGAACCTGATCGACGCGTCTGCGACCTTTGTTCTAAATTCTCGGGGGAACTATGTGCACGCCCCGGGAAAGTTTGTAGCTGCCGTAGGCGTGAACGATGTAGTAGTGGTCGAGACTCCGGACGCTTTGCTGATCACCACTCGCGAGCATGCTCAAGATGTGGGCAAGGTCGTAAAGTACTTGGACGAGCGCAAGATGAACAAACTCGTCTAGTGGCGGCAAAACGCCGGCCCGACAGCGCTATCGACAATGACACAAGAGATCAAATTTGGAACCGACGGCTGGCGCGGGCTGATTGCGGACGACTTTACATTCGAGAACGTTCGCCGTGTGGCAGGGGCCATCGCAGGCTATGTGTTGAACCATGAAAACCCTCAACGCGGCGTAATTGTGGGATACGACGCGCGCTTTGCATCCCCTGAGGCAGCCAGGATTGTCGCCGACGTTTTGGCCAACGCTGGTATTCCCGTGAAGCTTGCCAATGACTACACGCCTACTCCCGCCGTATCGTATGCAGTCAAGCACCAAGGTGCGGCCGGTGGCGTAATGGTTACATCTAGCCACAATCCCTGGAACTGGAATGGGGTGAAGTTCAAAGGAAATTTTGGCGGTTCGGCAACGCCAGCGATCATGAAGAAGATCGAAGCGGAACTGGCGGCTGGCGCGATGCCCAAGGGGAACATGGCTGCGATCGAAGAAGTAGATCTGAAAGAAGCATACGTGAAGGCGGTCTGCGCTTTCGCAGACATGGAGCTGATCGCCAAAACGAAATTCAAGTTCGCTGTCGACGCGATGTATGGTTCCGGGCGGGGCGTTCTCACGAGCATACTCGCCGATCGCGCCGTGCAGGTCGTTGCTATACGGCAGGAATTGAATCCGCTGTTTCCGGGAATCAATCCCGAACCCATCGAGCCACACACTCAGATGTTGCAGGACACTGTGGTTCACGAGAAATGCGATGCCGGCCTGGCCACTGATGGAGACGCCGATCGCATCGGAGCGGTTGCGGAAGATGGCAGCTTCGTTGACGCGCACAAGATCTTTTCCGTGCTATTGCGCTGGTTGCTGGAGCGAAAGAAATGGCCCGGCGAAATCACCCGGGCGTTCAACACCACTTGCATGATTGATCGCATCGCGTTGAAGTATGGCCGCAAGGTGCACGAGACGCCCATCGGATTCAAGTATGCCGCCGACCTGATGAGGGAGCGCGAGATCCTGATGGGAGGAGAGGAGTCAGGCGGCATCGGATATGCACGGTTCCTCCCCGAGCGTGACGGCGTACTGAATAGCCTTCTGCTCGCCAATGCAATGGCAGAGGAAGGAAAGACGCTCGGGCAACTCGTTGGCGATCTGCAGCGCGAGTTTGGTTTGCATTATTACGGACGGCGCGACCTGCACATTCCCGATGAGATGAAGAAGAGCGCAGTCGAGCGTGCGCGTTCTGAAAGTACCCAGAGCCTTGGAAAATATAAGGTACTCAGGAAGGAGTACATGGACGGGGTAAAGTTCTTCCTAGACGCGCCCACCGATGGAAATGGCGCCGAGGCTTGGGCCCTGTTGCGTGCCTCGGGCACCGAGCGCTTGCTTCGCCTCTATGTCGAGGCCTCCTCGAAAGAACTCGTGAACGAATTACTCATAGCCGGCGAGCGATTTGTGAGAAATGGCGCGTAATCATCGGCGATAATGGAAAGAATGGTAGACGAGTCCACGATAGCCCAGCACGATTCGCCGGAAGCACGCCGTTACAACCGGATCCGGCGCTGGCTGGGGATCACCGATTTTGCAGTCGGACTCGTGTTCCTGATCGTGCTGCTGGCTACACGATGGTCCGATTCTCTGCGGGACCTGGCATATCGGGTGGGATTCCAGAACTATTCGTTCTCGCTATTCATATACGTGGTGTTGCTGCTTGGCATCAGTAAGGTGATCGGCATCGGACTTGAGTACTATGGATTCCGCCTGGAGCGCCGCTTCAAGCTGTCGAACCAGAGATTCGGGTCATGGCTGTGGGACGAAGCCAAAGGATTTCTGGTCGGCCTGGTGCTGGGCAGTATCGTGGTGGAGTTGCTGTATTTCACGATCCGACAGTGGCCGCAGAACTGGTGGCTATTGGCGTGGGCCTTGGTTCTGGGTCTGTTCGTCCTGCTGGCGCAGCTGGCACCCGTGGTCCTGTTTCCGATCTTCTACAAATTTGAGCCGCTTGAAGATGAAGANCTCAAACGCCGCTTGATCATGCTGAGCCAACGCGCCGGCACGCATGTTCGGGGAGTGTATCGGTGGAGATTGTCGGAGAAGAGCAAGAAAGCCAACGCAGCGCTCACGGGACTCGGGAATACACGGCGCATCATCCTGGCCGATACGTTGCTCGACAATTACAGCGGAGATGAGATCGAGGCTGTGCTGGCGCACGAACTGGGACATCACGTCCACCGCCACATTTTCAAGAGCATCTTAGTCCAGGCGGGAATCACTTTCGTTGGATTCTGGGCGGCCAATTGGACGCTGCATTACGCCGTCGACCATCACATGTTTGAAGAGCTTTCGGACTTTGCCAACCTGCCGCTGCTGGCGCTGGTTTCGGTCCTGCTTTCTCTGCTGCTGATGCCGGCACTGAACGCTTACTCTCGCTACAACGAGCGGCAGGCTGACCGTTACGCATTCGAATCGATTGCCAGTATCGATCCGTTCGTTTCGTCGATGAACAAGCTGGCGGAGCAGAACCTGGCGGAACGAACTCCGGCAAAGTGGGTGGAGTGGTTCTTCCATTCACATCCTTCCATTTCGAGACGGTTGGCAGCTGCCGAGTCTTGGAGAGAGTCTCAAGGCGCAATTCCACCCGCATGAGCCGGAATGCCATGAAGCGCAGTCGGTTCATGTTCATTCTTGCCGTGACTCTCTGCTCTGTAGCTTTCGGACAAAAAAACGCCTGCCCAAATTGCGATGCATTGAATAGAAAGCAGGTTCCCTTCCGGATTTTCGGCAATACCTACTACGTCGGTACTCACGGACTGAGCTCTGTGCTGATCACGTCTTCGGCCGGTCACGTGTTGATCGATGGAGACCTGCCCGAGTCGGCTGGACTGATTGCCGAAAACATTCAATCGCTCGGCTTTCGTATCGCAGACGTCAAACTGATTGTGAATTCGCATGTGCATTTCGATCATGCGGGCGGCATCGCCGAGCTGCAGCGGCAGAGCGGAGCCGGTGTTGTGGCGAGCGAGTGGAGTGCCGAAGTGCTGCGAAGGGGAGGGGTTGGGAAGGGTGATCCCCAAGGCGCCACGCTGACCCCAATCGCAGCAGTGAAGAATGTGAACACATTCCACGATGGGGAGAACCTTCACGTCGGCGACATTACGGTGACGCCACACCTGACACCGGGCCACACTCCCGGCGGCACGAGCTGGACGTGGAAGTCTTGCGAGGACAAAGTCTGCCATGACCTCGTATACGCCGACAGCCTGAATCCTATTTCTTCGCCCGGATTTCACTTCACCAGCCAGCGTGATTATCCGAATGCCGCGGCAGATTTTGAAAAGAGCTTTACGTTTCTCGATTCGGCGCCATGCGACATTCTGATCACGGCTCACCCGGAGCTTTCTGGTTTATGGAATCGGCTCGAGCAGCGGGGAAAGGGAGTAAAGCCGGATCCGATGGTGGAGGCCGGAGCGTGCCGGAAGCTTGCCGACAATTTTCGCGAGAGGCTGAAGGAACGCTTATCCGAAGAGAACAAGCAGTAGAAAGACTTCGCCTCAGTGGCTCTTCAGAATCTCGATCGCCCTCTTAAGATCCTCTTCGGTATCTACGCCCACCGAATCGTAGGGAGTCTCGCCGCAGTAGATCGAAATTCCATTCTCAAGAAATCGAAGTTGCTCCAATCGTTCACTTTTCTCGAGTGAGGATTCGGGGAGATTCACAAACCGGTCGAGCGCGGGTTTGCGATAGGCGTACAGGCCGAGGTGCTTGTAATAATGCGGACTCGTTTTGTCCCGGTCGAAGGGAATCGTAGCGCGCGAGAAATAGAGCGCGCGGCCCGAGTGGTCGGTGACGACTTTCACGGCGTTCGGATTCGGAATATCGACCGCAACAGCGGAGGTCATTAGTGTGCCTACCTGGGCTTGAGGGTTCTCCATGACCTGGAGTAACGCAGCGATTTGCTCCGCACGAACCATCGGCTCGTCGCCTTGCACGTTGACGTAGACATCGGCGGACTCACGGACGGAGACCTCGTGCACGCGTTCTGTCCCGCTTTTGTGGGTGGACGCTGTCATCTGCGCCTTCCAGCCATGCTTGCGGCAGGCGGCCATGATTTCGTCTGAATCGGTCGCGACAATCACATCTGCCAGCAGCGGCGAGGAACGCACTCCTTCGTAGACGACTCCGATCAGGGGTTTGCCCGCGATCTCACGCAGCATCTTGCGGGGCAGGCGCGTCGAGGCCAGACGCGCCGGTATCACGGCGATGGCTTTCATGGACCTACCGATTATTCCAGATCATGCCTACTTCGATTTCAAATTCAGCGCTGTCTCGTGCCTCGGCTGGTACAGGCCGATCGAGCGGCCGCTGGGCAGTGGGATCGTTGTGCTGCTTCCCCACGGAGCCTGCTGTATCTCGCTGCACTGGACGCCCATCTGTTTCAGCGCTGCGATCTCCACATGCAGGTCATCGCACATCAGGTAGAGCACAGCGCCCATAAGCTGCTCTCCGGCATGAGTCTGGCTGAACTCTCCGTCAGCGGGATGAATGGCAGCTTCAGCGGGCGGCAGGGCGAAGATGAGCCAACCGTGTCCAACATCGACAGATCTAAGCCTCAGGACATCGGTAAAGAAAGCTCGGTCGGCCTCGGGGTTCTGACTGTAGAAGAGAATATGAGCGCCGAAAATCATGAGGCGAAGTATACGCTTGGGAGAAGGATACTGGTTCCCTACTCTAGTGCGGCGACAAGTCAAAGTCCGCTCTGATGCTCGGCGTGAAGAGATAAAACAATAGCGCACCTGCCACGATGACTCCAGCCGTGCCTCGTTGCCAATCGCCTCGCAGAACATTGAGCAGATCGCCTATAACTTGGACGGAGATGATAAGGACAGCAAGTGTCCATCCCCATCGCCGGCGGCAAAACCATCCGACCGCCGAGAATATGAGTAGAACGCTTAACAATAAGAAAAGCACGCCTGCAATGATTCTGATAGAGGTGAGTTGCTGATACGCGTTGGGATTCAACGCCCAAGCTCTATCCAAGGTCGAGCCGGGCAAAAGAAGCGTCGTCCCAGCGAGAGTTGCCATGGTCGCTCCAAAGCACCAGAAGACACCAACCAAGACGGACCCGACTGATCTGGGCTTAATTGCCAAGTCGTTGCTCTTGAGGTTCGAGGGAAATCATGCCACACCGATCGCGGAGAGGGCCGCAACAATTGCGACCCCAGTTGCGAGTTTGACCTATTCCCGCAGCGATTCTAAAATCAAGTATTGGGCGCAGCGCACTGAGACCGCGTTGCTCCTGCCCCGGAAGCGCCGGTTCCGTAACGGCCGCAGTTTCCTTTCGCATCCTTCCTGTTTCAAGGCAAGTGGCGGTGTAGCTCAGGTGGTTAGAGCGACGGTCTCATAATCCGTAGGTCGTTGGTTCGAGTCCAACCGCCGCCACCAAAATTCACTGGTCCGGCCCGGAGACATGGGTTACAGAACGTTCCGGAGACATAGGTTACACTTTCGGCCCGAAGGGAAATCCCAATCTGATCAACCACGGAGGCACAGAGTCACGGAGAAGAACCTTCTTGTTATCTCCGTGGCTCCGTGCCTCCGCGGTGGTATTCGCATCGACTCCATACGCTGGATTACCAATGTTTCGCAGACGAATGCCTTGGCGAGTTCACGGTAAAGCTTCGGTGGTATCTTGAGGTAAATCCGCGACGATGGCGAGCCCCTCTATGGATGTCCTCGAAAGACTGTTCGAGCAGTACTTTCATCTTCCGGTGGAGTCCGTGCAGCCGCTTCAGGGCGAGCTGGGGGGGTCCGGCCGCAGGATTATCCGCCTGACTGGACAAGGCAAGACGGCCATCGGCATTTTGTACGGCGTGCGCGAAGAAAACGCTGCATTTCTGGAATTCTCCCGCCATTTCCGCAAGCACGGTCTGCCCGTCCCCGAAATCTATGGCGAGGAACTGGATCACGGCGCTTATCTCGAACAGGATTTGGGTGACACGTCCCTATTCGAGTTGCTTTCGCAAAATCGCAGCGGCGACTCGATTGCACCGAAAGTTGTCAACTCCTACCGCGAAGTGATCGCCACGTTGCCTCGCTTCCAGATCGAAGCCGGGCGAGACCTGAATTACAAGCTGTGTTATCCGCGCGGAAGTTTCGACCGTCAGTCGATCTCGTGGGACCTGAACTATTTCAAATACTACTTCCTGCGGTTGGCAGGGATCCCCTTCAGCGAGCAGGCATTGGAAGATGATTTCAGCCGGCTGACAAAATTTCTCTTGAGCGCTCCGCGCGATTACTTTCTGTATCGCGACTTTCAATCGCGCAACATCATGTTGCCGGGCGGCAAACCGTACTTCCTCGACTACCAGGGAGGGCGCAAGGGTGCGTTGCAATATGACGTGGCTTCACTGCTCTACGATGCCAAGGCCGATCTGCCGCCGGAACTCCGCCAGCAGCTGCTCGACTATTACCTTGCGACGCTGGGCAAGTTTGTCGATATCAAGCCCGATGCGTTCATGCAGCACTACTACGCCTACGTGTATATCCGAATCATGCAGGCGTTGGGCGCATATGGATTCCGCGGATTTTACGAGCGCAAGGTGCACTTCCTGCAGAGCGTTCCCTATGCGCTGAAGAATCTTCGCTGGCTGCAGCACAACGTGAAGCTTCCGATCGCACTGCCGACTTTGCTCGAAGCATTCCATAGCATGCTTGGCTCGGAGAAACTGCAAGGTCTCGCGACCGACGCTGACAATCTGGTGGTGCGCATCTTCAGCTTCTCGTTCCACCGCGGTTTGCCAAAGGACGACAGTGGCAACGGCGGCGGCTTCGTTTTTGACGGACGCAGTCTGCCGAATCCAGGGCGGGAAGATCGATTCAAGTCTCTGACTGGGAAAGACGCTCCCGTCATTGAGTATTTGAATCAGCAGGACAGCGTCCACCAGTATCTGGCCAGCGTCATGTCTCTGGTCGATGCCAGCGTGAACAACTATCAACAACGCGGATTCAAGAACCTGATGGTATCGTTCGGCTGCACCGGCGGCCAGCACCGCTCGGTGTACCTGGCCGAGCAGGTTGCCAAGCGACTGAGGGGCAGGCCCGGTCTCGAAGTGGTCGTAACCCATCGCGAGCTCGAGAGAATGAAAGCGGAGAATTCCGCGGCAGAGAAAGCCGCTCGATGAAGGCGATGGTTCTTGCCGCGGGGCTGGGTACCCGCCTGCGGCCTCTCACCGATCAACGTCCCAAGGCGCTGGTGGAAGTTGGCGGACGCACGCTCCTCGAGATCACCCTTCGCCGGCTTGCTACGTTTGGAATCCGAGAAGTGATCGTGAATGTGCATCACTTCGCTGATCTGGTGATCGACTACCTCCAAAAGAACTCTAACTTCGGCATGCACGTGGAGATCTCCTGCGAAGAGGATGTTCTTCTCGATACGGGTGGCGGTCTGAAGAAAGCCGCATGGTTTTTCACCCAGGTCTCTCAATCTGACGAGCCTTTCATCCTGCACAATGTGGACGTAATCAGCACCATTGATCTGCGACGGATGGTGTCCTTCCATCGGGATCACGGCGCCCTTGCTGCTCTCGCCGTTCAAAAGAGGAAGACGTCCCGTCAGCTTCTCTTTGACGAAAACGGGCTGCTATGCGGACGACAGACGGCAGGGAATGAGCCCCAACTGGTTCGTCCGGCCCGTCGTGCCGTAGGGCTTGCTTTCTCAGGTGTGCATGTCATCTCGCCAGAATTGCTGAAGATGATCGCCGAGCAGGAAGTGTTTTCAATTATCACGACGTATCTCCGGCTGGCGGGGGAGGGTCAGAAGATCCTGGCGTTTGGAGCGGACGAATACTACTGGCGCGATCTCGGAAAGCCTGAAAACTTGATCCAGGCTGAAGCTGATTTGCACAAGGGTATTCTCCGTTTCGAGTAACCCTCCGGCAAATAGGCTAATCCTGTAGGAAGAAAGCCTCGGCTCTTCGGACCGGGGCTTAGCCAGGGAGGAGGGTGAGCAATTAGTCGTCACTTGTGGCGTGTCAAGTCAATGATCGTGAATACAAGAATGAAAATCACCAGGACTACGGCCAAACCCTCCACGAGCGCCCACATTCGATTCCTGTGAGCTTAGCTGAAGCGCCTGAAAATAACCTGAATCACCCTTTGTTTAATCTTGACTACTTGACCAACAAAACATCGACGGCCAGTTAGAACCAGCCTTTGTTATTCCTGTACACGCTAGTGCATGTCCTGTCAGTTGTGGAAATGACTTCCGCAAGTTACGGAAGTTTTGTCAAACTCCGCTAAATCATTGTTTCTAATGCCAGTTAGCTGATATTTATGAATACTCGGGGACAATGGTCTCCCGGGTAGTGTGTGTCTATACGCATGACTGGCGCAACCAGCACAGCCATTGGATTGCCGGAGCGGTCCCGCTCGTGGGGCGGACTCTCGGTACCGGCCAAGTTGTTCATTACGATGATCGTTTTGGCCGGTCTGGGAACGTTGATTTACGGCGGCATTCACCAGAGCAGCAAGAACATTGCTGAGTTCATTTGCTACCTGGGAATCGCAATCCTCGCTTCTCGCCTGAAGGTAAATCTGCCTGGAATCACCGGGACGCTTTCGGTCAATTTCCTCTTTATTTTGATCGGAGTGCTGGAACTTAGTTTTACCGAGACGCTGATTCTCGGCGCTCTTTCGATGGTGGCGCAGTGCCTCTATCCTGACCGTCCGCGCGCGATCCAGGTCACCTTCAACGTGTGCGCGGGTAGCATTTCGACAGCGCTTGCTTACCTGGTGTTTCACAACCCGGTAATGAATCTATTAATCGACAGCCGTCCGATTCTGCTCGGAATTTCCGCGACCGTATATTTCATTGCCAATGCCGGCTCGATCGCCACGGTCATCTCCCTGACTGAGCGCCGTCCCCTGCAGCGAATCCTGGTGGACTGCTATTTCTGGTCGTTCCCCTACTATCTGGTTGGGGCCGGAATCGCCGGCGTGATCGCGTGGCTCAACCGCATCTTGAACTGGGAAACGTCGCTGCTCGCCTTGCCCGTGATTTATTTGATCTACCGCTCGTATCGGCTTTACCTCGGCAAGCTTGAAGACGAGAAGCGCCACGTGGAAGAGATGGCGAACCTGCATTTGAGAACAATCGAGGCGCTGGCGCTTGCCATTGAGGCGAAGGATCACACCACCCACGAGCACCTGCAGCGCGTAAGGGTGTACGCCATCGAGGTTGCCAAAGAGCTAGGCGTAAGCGGCCCGGAACTGGAAGCACTGCATGCCGCCGCGCTATTGCATGACATCGGCAAGCTCGCCGTGCCAGAACACATCATCTCGAAGCCGGGAAGATTGAGTCCCGAAGAATTCGAGAAGATGAAGATTCATACCCTGGTCGGTGCGGAAATTCTGGAGCGCGTGCGTTTCCCTTATCCCGTCGTGCCGATCGTCCGCGCGCATCACGAGAAGTGGGATGGATCCGGATATCCAGTGGGTCTGAAAGGGGCGGAGATCCCCATCGGAGCGCGTATTTTGTCTGCCGTCGACTATCTGGATGCGCTCGCGTCTGATCGTCAGTACCGGCGTGCATTGCCGCTGAAAGATGTCATGCAGAAGCTGGCTGCCGAGTCGGGCAAGTCGTTTGACCCGCGAGTGGTTGACGTTCTCCAAAAGCGTTATCAGCATCTGGAAGAGATGGCGATCGCCAAGTCGGTCGAAGATCCGAATGCGCCGTTGTCGACTGCGATCAAGATCGAGCGCGGCTTGGAGCCGGCGGCTGGATTTGAAAAAGCCAAGGCACAAGATTACGCCGGACGAGAAAATACATTCTTGTCGTCGATCGCCGCTGCCCGTCAGGAAGCGCAGGCGCTGTTCGAATTGAGCCAGGATCTGGGGGCCTCGCTCAGCCTCGGCGAGACGCTCTCCGTGTTCTCCGTGAAACTGAAGCCGATGGTTCCTTACGATGCCATCGCTATTTATGTACGGCGTGAGGAAGAACTTGTTCCCGAATATGTAAACGGCGACAACTACCGGCTGTTTTCTTCGCTGCGAATTCCCGTCGGGCAGGGTCTGTCGGGATGGGTGGCCCAAAACAGAAAGCCGATCATCAACGGAAATCCGTCAGTCGAGCCTGGGTACCTGAACGATCCCACGAAGGTCAGTACTTTGCGTTCCGCGCTGGCCGTTCCTCTCGAGGGGGTTTCCGGAGTGATTGGCGTGCTGGCGTTGTATCGCGCCGAGCGCGATGGCTTCACTTCCGATCACCTGCGCATTCTGCTCGCCGTCAGCGGCAAGATGGCACTGGCAATCGAGAACGCTCTCAAGTATCAGCAGGCCGAAAGCTCGGCAACGACCGACTATCTTACCGGGCTGCCGAATGCCCGATCTCTATTCCTGCAACTCGATCGCGAACTGGCTCGCTGCAAACGCGACAACACGACCCTCACCGTGATGGTTTCCGACATGGATGGCTTCAAGCAGATCAATGATCGCTTCGGCCATCTCGAGGGGAACCGGGTCCTGCGTCTGTTTGCACAGGCGCTGAAAGACAGCTGTCGTGAGTACGACTACGTGGCTCGGATGGGCGGCGACGAATTCGTGGTGATCGCCCCCGGATTGGCTGCCGACGCGGCCGGGAAGAGGGCGGAGCAATTACGCGCG
>AP72_2010_repI_A10DRAFT_1000078_pt1 | contig 14309 bp, 10 predicted proteins | sample AmaPasreplicIA10_FD_9194 | JGI IMG/M metagenome (IMG submission 9194) | reverse complement strand
CGAGCCGGCAACTACCTTGCGGCGGGCGAGAGAGATGTCCTGTTCATAAACCTGATCCGAGAGAGTCTTGAATCGTCCTGTCAAAAAGGCGCGCAGGCCAAAGAGTTTGAGTTCCTTCGCAGCCTCTTTGCTGCCGCCTAGCAGTCGCAGATAGTCGAGCTGTCGCCGGACGGGAGTCTGACGAAAATTCTTGGCATATCCCAGAAAAGCAAAATGTGTCTCCCCCACAAATGCGGGAATAACCCCGACCACCAGAAGCAGCAGCAACCAGGGAGAGAAAAGCATGATCGAAATCGAAAGTGTGAGAGTCGTGATCAACTGCTGTATCAGCCGACCAATGGCCTGGATCATGTACAACCGATCCGTTGCCTGCACGCGTGCGCGTTCCAACCGGTCGTAGAACACCGGATCTTCATACGCCAGCAGGTCCAGGCTGGAGGCGTGCTCCATGACCCGGACACTGATGTGGTTCATGTATTTTCCAGCCAGCAACGTGTCGAGGTAATCGATCGCCCTCCCCACAAGGCCGGTACAAACGGCCAGCGCGAATTCGGCTGCAACCAGCCACCAGAGGCGGGTTCCTATCGGTGCGTGTGTTGTAACAATATGGAAAATGTCATCGATGATGAGCTTGGACACCCAGAACAAGGCAGGCGGCAACAGCGACGCGGCGACACGCAGAACCAGTCCGAGGATGACCACCGCGCGTCCCGACTCCCAGACGAAGCGCAAGACGGTGGGAACATTTCGGAGAGCGGAGAAACGGTCGCGCCATCCACTCCAGAACTGTGGTTGCTCGTTCATGAACTGATTAACGCACGCCTTGCGGGTGGGGTGGAAATTTTGGACTTGGCGCTGGAAGGGACGACACAGAGGCCAGTCCGAAGACCGACACCAAGTCTGGTCGAATCATTTCAGGCAAAGAGCCAGTTCCCCAATCGGCACTTTGATGAAAAAAAACGCGTTACGGTTGGTGAAAGGGAGGTCACGCGGTGATAGTGCTGGTGGAAACACAGCGGTTTTAGTACTTTCGCAAACCGGCGCGTTCCATGCCCCGTTGCGCCTCCGGGTTCTTCATGAAAGTGCCCCAAACGAACCCCGTTCGCAAGTTCTCGGCCATCAACAGGATGATCCCCGTGTCGATTCCGATTACGTCGGTATCATACCAGTTCTTGAGGGGATTAAAGGCATCGACGAAGCCGTACTTGGTCCATGCAGCCGGATATCGGTTTCGAATATTCCTCAAAACCCTGAGTGTCGCAGCGGGCATGAATGGCAGCGATCCTCCCGCCGCACTGGGAACTACTGTCCCATCAATCGGCCCCATGGCCGGTGGCCCACCCCAGACGATGTACCCTTGCTGCGAATCTGAAGCCGTGATGCCCCACAGATCGTCACTGTAGGTAGGGAATTGTCGCGCGAGTTCGACACAGAAACGCCGATGAACCTCGGTCGCTGTCACGGAATTCTGGAAATAGTCAGCGTACTTATCTCGCCGTCCGCGGAAATCAAACCATGCTTGCGAAAACTGATGAATGAACAGCGGTGCGAACGATCCGATATAGCGCATGCCTTCGTATTCAAAGGTGAGCCGCTTCCACGCAGTCCAGGTTTGGGGATCGAGCGGGTGGGCGGAAGACCCCATTCCAAGCAGATACATCATCATCAGTTCGCTGTAGTAGTCCCAACGCGAGGAAAGAAATCCGATCTCGGGACTCCACCCGTGCGTGAGCAAGGAAGTGTCTTCGGAAAGCCAGCTCCAATCCACGCGGCTGAAGATCAGGTTTGCCAGCTCGGCAACCGCCGGATGACGGAAATGCTGCCGGCACGTCAACACACCGCAGAGCAAGATCGCGGTGTCGACAGAAGACACCTCGGAATCGAACATCCGCTCGCCGGTTTCCGGATTGGCGAAGTGATAGAAGAAACCGCGGTGGTTGGGCAACTTTCTCCACAGGAAGCGAAGCGTGACAAAAGCCCGCTCCAGGGCCGCGCTGTTGGATATAAATCCGCGTTGTGCTCCTATGCACAGCGCGGTGAGGCCGAAACCCGTCGCTGCAATGCTGGCGGCGTCTCCCTGGCGCGGCGCATTGACGTTGCACCGATCCTTCACCATCCCGGTTCTCGGACTTCCCTGCTCCCAGAAAAACAGAAAGCTTGCACTTTCTACTTCGTTGAGAAACTGGTCGTCCTCCGGCGAAAGAGTCGCTGGCGTCGAGGNGTTCGGATTCGGACCCGGATTTTGTTCTTCCAGAGCGAGCGCCGGCCAACCGCCCAGCAACGGCACGGATACCCCGGTTCCCAATATGTGTCGCAAGATATCGCGCCGCGAAAGCAGATTGGTTTTTCGTTCGATCATCATTCTTCAGTTTTTGACGGCTCTAACGGAGAGGTGCGACACGATTGTTCTCGCCGGCTGTAGCACGCCCGTTCCGCATCGCGCTTTAGGGATGCGAAACAAATAAGGGCCGTTGCTTTTCCGGAGGGAACGTTCCAGCATATTGTGTCATCATACGTCGTTTGGGTGAAAGATTTCCCCATGACTCGCACTCATCGAATTGAACTTTGGGTCGCCTTACTGGCCGCGGTGACCGTTGCCGCCGTACTCACACTGCTCCGGTGGCAGAAGCAGAAAGCGGTCACTCTGCGAGGCGCCATCGTCGTGTCCGATACGGACACGCGGAAGCAGTTGCCGATCGGTGGGGTAAGCATTTCTGCAGATGAAATGCAGGGTATCGGCTCCAAATCGGACTCTTCGGGCTTCTTTTCTCTGACCTTGCCCAAACCAATTCGCCGCGGACATCCGATCGTCATGCATTTCCGCCACCCCCAATACAAGGCGCTGGACTTGAATGACTACGTCGGGAATCAGCTCTACATCGTCCGTCTCGTGCCCATAGGCGGTAAACCTCCAACCAGCGATCAACCTGGCGTGAAAGTGGCGAATGTGCGGGTGCGATACACCGTGAAAGCGCAGACCGAACTGAACGTCGGTAGTGCCGTCAGAACATTCGAAGTTCAGAACCTGGGAAATGTTCCATGCAAGAACCAGCACCCTTGCTCACCCGACGGAAGGTGGAAAGCGGCCTTGGGATCCGCGACCCTGGACGCAGGAGTAGGCAACGCGTTCCGGTCGGCTCGCGCATCGTGCATTGCGGGGCCTTGCCCATTCACGCGAATCGAATCGGATCAAATGTCTCAGGGGGGACAGATTCTTACGCTCACGGTTCGCGATTGGTCGGATACCGCCACCTTCTTGCTCGAGGCAGAAGTATTTCGTCCGATGGTAAGCCAGATGGAGCACTGGTCGTATCCGGCAATTTTCGGTGAGGGATTTTCGTTCACTCTCCCTCCGACGGCAGAGAGCGTCAGCATGGAAGCGGACCTCGACGGCCAGACCATCATTTTCCCCTTGGGACCTGCGCTGCTGCTGAGCTGGGCAAGTTGCGACACTGGCGCGAATCCTGACCAGGGCCGGATCTACCGTTGCACGCTGAAGTCTGGATATCGGTTTCAGTAACCTTGCCCGCTTGGAATCACACCCGCTGAGCCCATCCCGTGCTATCCTTCGCGGTGCTGATTTCCTCTAAAAATATCGATTTTCTTGTAATCCCACAGGAGAACAGTCGCATGAGACGCGTTCTGCAATCCTTCTTCGCCCTAATCATTGCGGTTGCCTCTTTCTCAAGCCTTGTCGAAGCTCAGTGGACCCCGATGAATCCCGTTCGCAAGGTTCAGCAGGAATCTGACGGTGTGGTGTTGTCAATGGGGACCGGCACCCTAAGAATTCAAGTGTGCTCGGACGCCATCATTCATGTTCTTTATTCTCCGACTGCATCGTTTCCAAAGCGCACGGATTTCGTAGTCATCAAAGACAGTTGGCCCGCGGCGAAGTGGACCATACAGTCAGGAGATGACGCGGTAACCATCTCCACTTCCCAACTGAAGCTCACTGTCACCAAGAAAGATGGCGCGATCACCTACGCCGATGCCAGCGGAGCCGGGCTCGTGCAGGAATCCTCGCGTAGCATGCGAGCCGAAAAGATCGATGGCGAAGACTCCTATCGCGCAGAATCGTTCTTCAACGTCTACGGATCTCATGAAGGCCTGTACGGGCTGGGACAACACCAGTCGGGCGTATGGAACTATCGCGGCGAATCAGTTGACATCGTTCAAGACAATAGCAACATCTCAGTCCCTCTGATGGTATCGAGCAAGGGCTACGGAATTTTTTGGAACAGCATGGCCCGCAGCCGCTTCAACAATCGCTTTGCCAATTACTTGTACGTCAGTTCGGAAGTGGCCGATGTCATCGACTATTACTTCCTNTACGGTCCGGACATCGACAAGATCGTCGCAGGATATCGCGAGCTTACGGGACAGGTCCCGATGTTCGGAAAGTGGGCGTATGGATTCTGGCAATGCAAGAACCGTTACAAGTCCCAGGAAGAAATTCTGGGAGTAGCGAAGAAGTATCGCGACCTGCACATCCCAGTCGATAACATCGTGCAGGACTGGTTCTGGTGGAATCGCAAGGGAGAGTTCGTGTTCAACAAGAATTATCCCGATCCACAGGGAATGGTGGATCAGCTTCACAATGAGAATTTCCACCTGATGATTTCAATTTGGCCATTCTTCGAGCCGGGCTCGACGAACTATGACTACCTGAACAGCAAAGGATGGTTCGTCGACAAGTTCAAGTATGCAAAACCTCCATACCACACGGACGCGATGGCCGTGTATGACGCCACGAATCCCGAAGCGCGCAAATACTACTGGGATCAGGTCAACAAGGGCTTGTTCAGCATCGGCCTCGATGCCTGGTGGATGGACACGACCGAACCGGAGACCGAAGGACAGGAAGAAAACATTCTGCTGCACCACAAGCTCGCCGCCGGCAGCGGCGATCGCTATGTGAATGCCTACCCTCTGCTGGACACAGGAGCGGTGTATCAGGGACAACGCAGCGCGTCCGACAAGAAGCGTGTCTACATTCTGTCCCGCTCAGCATTTGCAGGTTCGCAGCGAAACGGAGTTACCGCATGGTCCGGCGACATCAACTCGGACTGGTTCAGCTACCGGCGGCAGATTCCGGCCGGACTGAACTTTGCTGTATCCGGGATTCCCTACTGGACGACCGACATCGGCGGATTCGTGTTCGGCAGCCCTGCCGATCCTGCATTCCGCGAGTTGTTCATCCGCTGGTTCCAGTACGCAACCTTTAATCCAATTCTGCGCGTTCACGGCACACGCAATCCGGATGAGAATGAGCTGTGGTCCTACGGCCCGGATGCGCAAAACATCCTGATGAATTTTGACCGGCTGCGCTACCGCATGTTGCCCTACATCTACTCGCTCGCCTGGAAGACAACCAGCGAGAGTTACACTCCGATGCGGCCTCTGGTCATGGATTTCCGCACTGATCCTCGCGCAGCTGACATCGGCGACCAGTTCATGTACGGGCCGGCATTCCTGGTAAATCCCGTTACTGATCCTGCGTCAGCAACTCGTCCCGTATATCTCCCACATGCGAAATGGTACGACTTCTGGATGGGCTCAACGATCGACGGTGGACGCATGATCAACGCCATCACTCCCCTTGAGCGCCTCGCTCTGTACGTGCGCGCCGGATCGATCGTGCCTCTGGGACCAGACCAGGAGTGGTCTACAGAAAAGCCCCCGGACCCGATTGAACTGCGAGTCTACCCGGGGGCCGACGGCGATTTCACGATCTACGAGGATGAAAACGATACCTACAACTACGAAAAAGGTGCGTATGCCACGATTCCTCTGCACTGGAACGATGCGTCGCACACCCTCACCATCGGAGACCGCAAAGGTGAGTTTCCCGGCATGCTCGAGAATCGCACGTTCCGCCTAGTGGTCGTGCGCGAGAACCACGGTGTAGGTGTCAATCCAGCCGACCAGGCGGAGAAAGTAGTGCAGTACTCCGGCAAGCAAGTGACTGTGACGCAATAACGTCGGACATGTAGGGGTGGGCGCCTCGCCCGCCCCGCGCTCCTGAGCGCCGTGCGACGAGAGTTGTCTTCCAAAATCTCGCTTGACGGCGAGTCCCATTGGTAGCAATATAGCGTTATACGACATGTCGCCAAACGCCATAATTGAAAGCCTTCCTCTTACCGAACCCGTCCTCCTGATCCTGCTCAGCCTCGCAGGTCAGCCGCAACACGGCTATGCCATCCTCAAAGATGTGGAGCGCATGAGTTCCGGACGAGTCCTGCTGAGCACTGGCACTCTCTATGGCGCGCTGCGACGTTTGCTAGATGATGACTGGATCGAACGTTTCGAGGAGGAGGAGACCCCCCGTGGGCGGCAAGCTTATCGCCTGACGAGCCAGGGACGCCGCAACCTGCAACTCGAGATCGACCGGATGAAGCACATCACCCGGCTGGCAAGTCTGCGGGTCGCAAGGGGAGAGAGCTGAACCATGCTCAATCTTTATCGGAAACTCGTACATCTCTATCCTGCCGAATATCGAGAGGTCTTCGGTGAAGAGATGCTTGCAGTCCTCGCTCAAGAAAACGAGAACAGCGCTCGCGGGAAACTGATCGATCGCGGCAGACTTTTCTTTCGGGAAATCCGCGGTCTGGCCGGTGGTGCTGTTCGCGAGCATCTTCGAATCGCGTTCAGGATTCAAAACGAACTGTCGTTTGCAACAGGGAGGTTCACAATGCGTAACGGATTCCGTTTTCCAAAAACTACGATCGTTTTCATGCTGCTCATTCTTGGCGGCGTCCTCACCGCGATCAAGCGAGGAGAAGACATTGCGTCTTCGGTACCCAATGCGAATCCGCCGCTCACTGTCCACGTTCAATCCGTACACTCGATTCTGTTGGGGGGAATGCCCCTGTTCTTCGCTCTCTTTTATGCGGCGGGATTGATTGGATGGGCGATATTGTTTGCGCTTCGGCGCTCCGGTGTTCACCGCCTGGCAGGAATGTCGACCGAACAGAAGTAGTTCTCCCCAGCAGTCTGTCCAGCAGTCTTGTTGCGAAGCGCTCCTGGCGTGTAGACTCGACCGCCAAGGAGCGCTTCCCACTTCATGAACCTGCGCCATCGCTTGGTAGTCTCCTCTCTGTTTTTCCTGGCAATCAGAGCCTCCGGGCAAAATTCCGAAACGCCAGCAGCAGTCTCCGAATATGTGAAAGCTGAAATGCAGCGGCAGCACATTCCGGGCTTGTCGCTGCTGGTTGCCAAAGGTGGAAAAGTTGTTTTCGCCGAGGGATATGGGCTTTCGAATGTGGAATTGCAGGTTGCTTCGAAGCCGGAAACTGTCTATCAGTCTGGCTCTGTGGGAAAGCAGTTCACGGCGACTGCTGTGATGATGCTGGTGGAAGAAGGCAAGATTGGTCTGGATGATCCGCTCACGAAGTTCTTCAAGGACGCGCCGGCAACGTGGAAAGACGTGACCGTGCGCGAATTGCTAAGTCATACCGCCGGCTTTGGCGACTATCCCGAGAAGTTCGATTTTCGAAAAGATTGGACTGAAGACGAACTGCTGAAGCTGGTGGAGGGCACTCCTCTGGCGTATGCGCCGGGAGCGAACTGGGCTTACAGCAATTTCGGATATATGACGCTTGGCATCCTGATTCACCACGTCACCGGCAAGTTTTATGGAGACTTTCTGCTGGAGCGGATTTTTCATCCTTTGGAGATGAACTCGACCCGCATCATCAGCGAAGCAGACATCGTCCCGAATCGTGCCGCGGGGTATCGCTTGGTGAAGGGCGACCTGAAAAATCAGGAATGGGTCGCGCCCATGGTGAATACCACGGCAGATGGGAGTCTGTACTTCACCGTCCTTGACCTTGCCAAGTGGGACGCGGCGCTTTACACGGAGAGGCTTCTGAAAAAATCGAGCTTCGATCAGATGTGGACCGTCGTGAAGCTCAAAGATGGAAAACCGAATAAAGGCCACTATGGATTTGGCTGGTTCATCGACGAACGCCACGGTCATCGCTGTATCCATCACGATGGAGCGTGGCAGGGATTTCAGACTGCTATCGACCGGTACGTCGACGATCAACTCACGGTCATTGCTCTCTCCAATCTCTCGGGCGCACAACCGGGGAAGATTACCGAGCATGTTGCAGAAATGCTTCTGGGACAGAAATAGCGTTCATCCTCGAGCCTCGAGTTGCATGCGCATTCCGTATTTTGGACGCAGGGTGATGAGGGGCTCGGGTTCGACTTTGTGTCCAGGAACGAGTTTTAGCTTCCATTTCTGAGCGAGCGTCGCGAGCAAAAGGACGCCTTCCATCCAAGCGAACGACTCGCCTATACATTGGCGAAATCCCGCTCCGAAGGGGAAGTAAGTGAATTTCGCGCGCCCCGCTTTCGCTTCGGGAGCGAAACGTTCGGGATCATAACGAAGCGGACCAGGAAAAAAACGCGGATCGCGGTGCGTGACGAACTGGCTCATGAGCACCGTGGTCTTCGCGGGAAGAAAGAAGTCTCCCAACTGGAAATCATTGAGCGCTTGACGGCCCATGGCCCACGCGGGCGGATACAGGCGCATTGATTCCGCCATCACCATCTCGACGTAACGCAGCCGCGGACTGTCTTCGTAGGTTGGAAGACGACCCTGAAGTTCGCGATCAATCTCCTCGTGGAAGCGGCACTCGCATTCCGGATTCTGCGACAGCAGGTACCAGGTCCAAGCGAGTGCATTTGCGACGGTTTCGTATCCGGCAAGAAAGATCGTGATCACCTGATCGCGCAACAATCTTTCCGATTCCCCACTCCGGTCTGGCGAAGCCGCAAGCATCATGTCGAGCAGGCTGCCGCCATCGGCGTGGCGGTGCCGATGAGCATCGATCATGCGATGAACAACAGCGTCGATCCGGTTGCGAGCACGAACGAACGCGGCGAGACCCGGCGGCCGCACGTGCACCAGCAATTCGGCGGCGGGAAGCATAACGAGAAAGTTGTACAAGCCCATGATCCGGTTGATCGCATCCGCTAATTCGTTGACCTCGTCGCGAAGATCCGTTGAGAACAACGTCTCGGACACGACGTTCAAGGTGAGGTGCATCATGTCGCGAGCGATGTCGCGTACCTCGCTATCGCGCCACGAGTCCCCCATTCGCGAAGCCTCGCGAACCATGGTCGATGCGTATTCGGGAATGCGCTGGCGATGGAATGCCGGTTGTGCGACCTGTCGTTGCGATCGATGCTGAGCGCCTTCGGCGGCGATCATCCCTTCGCCAAGCAACATCTTCGAGCGCCGGACCGTGCGTTCTTTGACGAAGTTGTCGTTCTGCACAACCAGGATTTCGCGGATGTAGTCGGGATGGTTCAGGAAGACGATGTGATTCCATCCGATCTTGTAATGAGCAATGTCGCCGTATTTGTCGACAAGGTGCTGAAAGAGAGTTATCGGATTGGCAGGACGGAATCTGCGCCAGGCGAACCAGATAAGATTGCGCTCGAAACCAGGTGGGAAACGATACTCTCCCGGTTTCGAATCGCGATCACGCAGATGGTTCTGTACCGCAGACGCCATTCCGGTAGTGTACGACTCCGATTCCCGAGCCCGATGTGATCGATTTAATTCGACCTGACGAGTCGTAGTCAAATTCGAAATGAATAGATTGTCAGAGTGCCCGTGACCGACAATTTTGGGTTCTCATAAGTTGTTGCAACGACTACGGTAAACACTGTATGCCTTCAGTTTCTCGGAAACTGCATACAGTATTTTGAAGATCTTCGCGTTTGGATGCGGAACCTTCTAGACACCAAGGCATAACACCCGCGTTCTAACTCTTTGACAGCATTGGCGCTCTCACAAATGAGATGGGAATTGCTTCAGCTGGCATCTGAATTGCCCTACACAAAACAAAGGCAACAACGTCGTTACTGAATTAGCAGAACCTAACTGCCATGTTCAGAATGTTTGTTGAGCCAACAGCTGGTCGCCACCCAGTTTTTTCGTAGGACCTCTCAACTAGGGCCTCGCAAAAAGGAATTCTCCGCTCCGAAACCAGTTCCAAAAAATTGAAACAGCTAAGGAGTGGACGATGTTGAATCTGCACATTTTTCCGCGCAGCGGACGATTTACGCAGCTGGCGTTGCCTTGTACGCTGATCTTCTTTTTTTCTGCGTATTTGACAGCCCAGACGACACTTAGTACCGGCAGCATCAGCGGTACGGTAGAAGACCCCAGTAGCGCAGTGGTTAGCGGCGCTAAAGTTACGATTACGAATATTGCTACAGGACAGAAGGTAGAGCTCACCAGCAATTCGTCTGGAGCTTACAATTCGGGACCTTTAGCCCCCGGTAATTACAAGATTCAAGTCTCTGCCAAAGGCTTCAACGGCATGAGTTCCACCGTTGCAGTACAGGTAGGAAACGAAGCCACCTTCAACCCCAAACTTCAGGTAGGGCAAGAGAGTCAAGTCATAGATGTTCAGGGTTCCTCGGTCGCGGTAAATACTGAACAGGCGGCCGTGCAGGGTGTGCTCAGCTCGGCGCAAATCGAAAACTTGCCGGTGAACGGCCGCAATTTCCTCGACCTTGCGCAGCTAGAGCCCGGCGTACAAATTCAGGACGGGCAGAACTTTGATCCGACTAAGGCCGGGTATTCATCAATCTCATTTGGCGGCCGCTTCGGCCGAACCGCGCGAATCAATGTTGACGGCGTCGACGTCAGCGATGAGACCGTCGGAACGACCACAGCGGATATTCCGGCGAGCGCTATCGATGAGTTCCAGCTCAGCCAGTCGTCTCTCGATCTCTCACAGGACCTGACTTCCTCCGGCGCGGTGAACGTGACCACGCGCTCCGGGACCAACAGCCTGCATGGAGAGGCGTTCGGATTCTTCCGCGATCACTCGTTGAATGCGCCCTCGGTTGGCGGACAGGATCTCTACATGCAGCGCTCGCAATATGGAGCGCGCCTCGGCGGGCCGATCATAAAGAACAAGCTGTTCTTTTTCGGCGACGGAGAACGTACCAAGCAGTCGTCCTTTGCTCCTGTCGTGCTGAGCGGTACTCCGTTTGCGAGCAACGGCACTGGGTTTAACTCGCCCTTCGTCGAGAACAACCTGATCGGCAAAATTGATTACAACTTCGGCAGTGGTGCGAAAGCGTTTTACCGTTATTCGTATTTCAAGAACTCGCTGTTCGCAACGTTCGGGCTCGGGTTCTCACTCTACGACAACAAGGACATCACCCGTCAGCATGTTGCAGGTTTTGACTTCGGTTCCGGTAGCTTCACGCACAGCATACGTTTCTCGTACTTGAAGTTCCAGAACCAGATCGTGGATGCGACACTCAACGATCCCTCATTGCCATACTGCTGTACGGGATTGGAGATCAGTTCCGGATCGTTTTTTGTGGGTCCGAACCTGCTGGCGCCACAGAGTACGCCGCAATCAAACCACGAGATCAAGTACGACGGCACGAAGATCTACCATTCTCACACGCTCCGGTACGGAGTTTCCTATAACCACATCCAGGGCGGAGGATTCGCGGACTTCTACGGCACAGCTCCACGGGTTTCGTTCAGTACGTCAGCCTCGGTATGTGGACCCACTGGCGACCAATCGTGCGAGGATTTCGCGAATGCAGGACCGTTCCCCAATGGCGCAGCCAATCCATTGAACTGGAACATGAACCGTTTACGCGTAGGCAATGGTCAGGGCTTCAGCACGTTGCAACCTGCGCTCGGATTCCCGGCTGGTGGATTAGGACCAGATAACCGCATCGGTCTGTACATCGGCGATTCCTGGAAGATCAAGCCGAACTTCACATTGACTGTGGGCGTGCGTTACGACCGGGACACAGGACGTTCCGACAGCGACTTGCCGGCTATCACCTGTGACGGATGGGCGGGAACAACTCCGTGCGTGGACCCGAACAGCGCATTCCCTGGTTACTTCAACCGAGTGAATCAACCGAGTCTTAACTTCGCGCCACAACTTGGATTCGCATGGGATCCGCGCAACAACGGGAGGACAGTGATCCGTGGCGGCGTGGGACTCTTCTATGAGAATGCTATCTGGAACAACGTGCTGTTTGATCGACCGGCGCGCCTGAAGACCGGGGCTTTCAATGAAGTCAACAATGCCTGCCTGGGCGGGGCTCCTCAGCCTGTACCGGTAAGCGGCGGTACGATTACACCGCCAGCAGGAGTTTGCGGCAATGACGTCTACATCGGCAACGTGATTCCGCAAATCCAGTCGTTCTGGCAGCAGGTGCTGGCAGGAAACGCGTTTGATCCCCATACGCCGAACCCAGCCTTTGCAGGTACGCTCCTGGCGCAGGGCCTCGGACAGCCGGCTTTCATGTTTGCGCCGAATTACAAAACGCCGGTCTCGGTGCAGATGAATATCGGCATCCAGCGCGAGATCCGGCACGGCATGGTTTTCAGTGCGGACTACCTCCGCAACGTGGAAACTCGTACGATGCTCGCGGTCGATGTGAACAAAGTGGGAGATATTTCCACCTTCAACATGGCAGGCGCGCAGGCCGCGATTGCGGATACCAATGCTGCTTTTGGAGTGACAAATGTCGATGACGCGATTCTCGCTGGGGCCACCATCGACGATTACGTTGCTAACGGTCTTGGCATACCTAACGACGTTACTGGAGCAGGTTGTGCGCAACCCGTCTCGAGCGACCCTACCATACCCGGAGGTATCGGGCGTCCCTGCGCCTTTGGCGGCGTAAACCCGACGCAGAACCAGGCGTTCTTCTTGAAGCCGATCGGACGGTCTGTGTATAACGCTCTGCAATTAAAGTTGGTGCAGAACGTGAATAACCCGTTCCGCGGCGTAAAGGCGATGAACTTCCAGGTGGCCTATAGTTTGTCGCGGTTCAGCAATACCGGGGGCCTTCAGCTCACCGGAACGTCCGGCGACAGCGACCAGGATTTTGTACTGCAGGCGGCAGACAACAACAGTCCCGGCCGCTACTTCGGACCAGCATTGCTGGATCGCACACACCAGATTTCTTTCGGCGGCTATACGGATGTTCCGGGTGGCTTCCGCTTGAGTCTGATTGCTCACTTCTACAGTCCGCTTTCCAGCGCTATCGTGTCACCGAACTTTGGAGACGTCGGCGAAATCTACCGTACTGACTTCACCGGCGACGGAACGGTAGGTGATCCGATACCTGGAACGCATTTCGGACAATTCGATCGCAGCACGAACGCGGCAGGTCTGGATGCGCTGATCAACCGGTACAATGCGAGTTCATCCGGCCAGCCGACTCCTGCGGGTCAGGTTCTGATCCAGAATGGGCTGATGACGGCGTCGCAACTCGCATCGCTCGGTGGCGTAGCGCCTCACATCTGCTTGCCCCCGCCGAGCGTGGATCCTGATCCCAGTTGCTCTGCCCCCGATTCTCCGGGAGGTCAGGTCAATTTCAGCTGGCTCCGTGCTCTCGATTTCAAGCTGGCATGGAGACATACCTTCCACGACAGGTTCACAATTGAACCCAGCGTTGGCTTCTACAACTTGCCGAACTTCAGCAACTTCAACCTTCCGCCGAATACTATGAACGGAATCCTATTCGGAAACGGGAGCGGCTCAATCAACGGCACAACTAGGCTGGACAACGAGTCTTTCCGTGTCGGCAACGGCACTGGTGTTTATGGTCTGGGCTCGCAGCGGCAGATCGAGTTTGGCCTGCGCTTCGTGTTCTAACCTTGTTGTTGTTACCAAGGCCACCAGCCCAACGTTGGTGGCCTTTTTTAGTTGAATTTCACTGCGGCCACTGACAGCCATATCGGGTAAGTTCCCGAGGAACAGGAAGGCTGGCATCCACTGTCAGTTCGATCAGTTGTGGTTGGCTGGCATCAGTGCCAAAGTTATCTTCATTCAAGCCACTCCGCCACGACAAAGGCGACACACGAGCTAGCCGGGAAGTTTCAAGCCACGGTGCCGCCTTCCGACCTGAAATTCATTCGGGGTTTCGAGCAAACGTCATGTTCAAGACTTTGCTACATGGCTGGTATGGTTGCTCGCATAAGCGCTGCACTTTTCCGATCACCCTGCATAGCGGATCGCAAGGTCGCGCCTCATCGTCTGCTACCCGCACGTACTTTGTATGCCTCGAGTGCGGAAAGGAGTTTCCTTACGACTGGCGTGAGATGAAGCTTTTGAAACGCTTTCCTAAGCGGCAGGATCAACCACAGGAATTCGCAATAAAGCGTTCGGCTTGATCTCAGTCGGATGTCTCAGAACCGCTATGCCCGCCCTCGTCGATTTGCTCGAACAGGGACAGCCGTTTCGAGTGGTTAGAGCCTTTGGACACATGAGTGGCGGCCGGCCACGACGAAAGAG
>AP72_2010_repI_A10DRAFT_1000077_pt1 | contig 14316 bp, 12 predicted proteins | sample AmaPasreplicIA10_FD_9194 | JGI IMG/M metagenome (IMG submission 9194) | reverse complement strand
GATATCAGCACGAGCCCCGACGGCGACAATCGAGCCCCCACGAACCACGACACTCCCGTCTTGAACAATCGCTCGCGTGGAATCCATCGTCACTACGATCCCACCGTTGACGATAAGATCAACGTTTTGTTTTTGCTGAGCCAATGCAAAAGAAGAAAGCAGAAGCAAGGCGAACGCGAGAGGAACGGCGCTTTTGATTTTCTCCATCTTCCTAAAGAACTCCGGGTGCCCCACTTCTGGCCGATGTTGCCAGAAGTGGGGATTTTGACGCGCGACCACCTAAATTTCTTTCTTTCCTACGGACGCGAACTCTGCATCCGCCACCGGCTTACTTCGGAACACGCTGAACTCCCTAACCTGGTTCAGCACAAACGTAGGCACTCCCGCCTGCACTGGGACTTTCAATCGCCCGAAGGTTGCGTCCTGCACATCCTCAAGCACAAACACGGGCCGCGCATCCGCATTCGAGCACTTGACCTTCACGCTCTGCAGTTCCAACCCGCGAACATGTCGAACGAAGAACCCATGCGCCGGAGTAGTCCCAAACATATTCGGTTCCGGATACTGCTTCTCCTTTTCCGGGATCTGCAAAGCCGCATCGCTCTTCGTTCCACCACCGCGATTTACAACGATCAGGTCGCTGATCTTTACATCCTCAATCTCGTGTCCCGGAATTCCCGCCAAGATGCATGCAATCTTCGGCGAGCCCTCCGCCTGCATGCATGTGATCCCAGTTAGCACGAGCCTTCGAACGGTGCCTACCGGCACGCCCTCCGGCCCACGCATCCTTGCGCCGAGGCGCACAAAAATCGGTGCCTCATAAACATCACGCATCGTGAGATTCGAACAAGTAACGTCTTCGATCACGGCTCCGTCGACGCTTTCAATGGTTAACCCGCGGCATCCCTCAAACACGCAGTTCGACACCGTAATGTTCTTGAACCCTCCATTCGACTCCGTTCCAAACTTGATCCTCCCAGTTCGCGGCACTTTCTCGTCGGCCGGAAATTTCTTCCAAGTGCCATCGAGCAATGTGCCTTCCTGATAGCTTCCCGTCAGCAGACAATTGCTGATGGTCACCATCTCCGTCGCCCGCGCGTATCCCAGTCCGAAAGAGCTCTTCAGGCAAATCCCGTCATCCCACGGAGAATTCACTGAGCAATTCGACACCCGCACATTCCGACAGCAGTCAATATCCATGCCATCGCGGTTCGTATCGATCTTCAGATTATCGATCGTCAGATTGTCGACGCCCGTCGCCAGGATTCCAAAATGCCCACCATGGAAAATCGAGAAATCGCGCAGTACGACATTGCGGCAATTCCTCAGCGCAATCGCCTTGTTGGCGACTCCTGGATCTTCTGCCTTCGGTCCCGAGTCCCGTCCGGTTGGCCATCCTCGACTTAATCCCTTGCCCCAGATGAGTCCCGGCCCCAGAATCGAAACATCGTTGAGGCCCTCGCCCCAAATCAAACTGTTGTGCCAGTGATTGTGCCCGTAATCCTGATAATCCTCCCAAGGCTTGTTCGATTCCGCGGCATCGTAGCCCTGTGCGGGGTCCGCCGCCGGATCAGCCGCCACAATCGTTGCTCCCTGGTCAAGATACAGCGCCACCTTGCTCTTCAAATGAATCGAATAGCAAAGATAGTTTCCCGCTCGGAGATAAACCGTCCCGCCGCCCATACGTTCCGCAACCTCGATGGCCCGGTTGATCGCACCGCTATCAATCGTTTTTCCATCGCCGCTAGCACCAAAAACGCGAACGTCGTATGGCACTGTCAAGGGCCTCAAGCTCGCCGTCTCTTGCGCGCCCGTTGTGGTAAGTCTTGCAACCAACGCGGTCCCCGGGACCGCAATCCCCGCAAGGCCCGCTTTCTTCAGAAATCCACGCCGTTGATCTTTCATTTTTGCCCAACCCGCCTCAAATAGAACTGAAAGAACTCTTCCGGATTCGACTGCAAGCAAACCTGCGCATTCGCCGTCCCCGGCTCCTCGCGTGTGAATCCCTTCTCATCCACACGAATATGCAATGCCGTCACCTGACACAACTCCGGCTTCAATGCAAATGCCACCGCCATCGGATCAAACAATGTCGGCGTCTCCTGCGCCCACAAGTGATATAGGATCGCCAACTGATCCGTCACCGCGGTCCCGCGCGTAAACAGGAATGCCCGCTTCACCTCATCCAGCTTCAACTGCGTCGAATCCAGCGGCATCACAAACAGCGGCACTCCCGAGTTGAACAGCTTCTGCGCCGACGCCACATCATTCAGAATGTTCCACTCGGGCATGGGAGGCATCGGCTCGTTGTATCCATAATCTCCATACCCCTTGCGTACTGATCCTCCCATAATCACCACGCGCTTCAATTTCCGAAACGTTGCCGCATCCTTATCGATCGCCGCCCCCACATTCATCAGCGGACCGATGGCAATCAGCGTAATCTTCCGGGGATTCTTCCGAATCTGCTCCAGCAAGAACTCGGCTGCATCTCCATGGGAGCTCTTCGCGAAACGTCCACCGTCCGCATACTTCGCCTGCGACATCGGATTCTTCACAGTCGTTCGTTTTCCGGCCAGCACCGGGATTTCCGCGCGTCCCACCTCTCCCAAAAATCGGTCCGTGATCCGGGCCCGCAGCTCGGTGTCCCCAAAAGCCGTAGTCACTCCCAGAATTTCGAACTCCGGACTCTTCCCCGCCAATGCCAACGCAAACGCATCGTCAACATCGTCGCCAATATCGGTATCAATAATGATCTTCTCTCGTGCGGCCTGAGCCGAACCATAAAGACATGCGACGCCCAGAATAAAAATCAGCAGAAGTAACCTGAAGCGATTCACGAACCTCATACTCTCTCCCGAGCGGATAACGATATCCGAAATCAGCACGAGAAAGAAATCGAGGGTGCCCCATCCTAGCCGTGCCTTTTACGACTAGGGTGGGGATTTTGACTCTTGCCATTTCCGTGTCCCACGCCCCACAACGTGTCCTAAACTTCACACTCCAAGCGGCTTTCCGCCACTCTAACCCTCGCTGAATCAATGCCGTTCCAACGGCCTCACTCCTGCATTCCCTCAGTGTGCCGCTCGTCGGCAGGAGGCAACCACAATGACCCGCATCAACATCGCTCGCACCGCTGAGAATCGTTCTCTGACCTGGGGACGCAGCATCAGCGCCCTTATCTTCGCTGCCGTACTGATCATCTGCTCAGTCACGGTTGGATGTTCCAGCGATAAACCGAAACCCGTAAGCACCAACAACCAGATTCCAGTCACGCAACCGCAAGCGCAGCCGGAAATGCAACCGACGCCCGCACCCGTAATGCAGGCCGAGAATAAACCGGCTCCGAAGAAGCCTGTACAGCACAAGAAGCCTGCGACCGTGAATTACACCGACAAGACCTACGGCGTGACCTTCGAATATCCACGGCGCTACGCAATTGAAACCGGCGATGCCGCCAAGGAACTCGTGATGTCGAATCCCGTTCCGATGAACTTCGTCCAGCCCGGTGGAGTCGCGCTCGCAGCAGTCGAACTCCCCGAGACCGGTTTCATCAACACCGACTTCTCGTCCGCGTTCTTCAACGTAAGCGTTCACAAAACGATCTCCGCCGATCAATGCAGCGAGTTCGCGGTGCCGCAGTCGAAGCCTGTCGTGCAGGCCGAGACGGCGACTCCGTCCACCGATAGTGGAAAGGAAGTTGCCAAGCAGGATTCCGCTCCCAAGTCGGACGCGCAGCCCACAATCAATACCGACCAGCCGAGGCAGGCATCGGTGTCTAAGGACATGAGTGGGAAGTTGATACTTGGCGATCTGGAACTCCGCGGCACTGAGGCCGTTAGCGGCGAAGGAACGCGCCAGAGCGACTCGAAGTACTTCCATATCTACCAGAATGGAGCCTGCTACGAGTTCGCCCTGAACGTCACGACTGACGCCTCGGCCGAAGGGCTCGTGAAACACGTGGATCGTGACAAGGTCTTCAACCGCCTGGAGCAGATTCTCTCCACAGTGAAGATCAATCCAATTACCCCGGAAGTGACGGCCGAAGCCCCCTCTCCAGCCGTTACTACAACGCCCGCGCAATAACGCCACTAAGCGGGAGCCCCACTTCTGGCCGAAGTTGCCAGAAGTGGGGGTTTTTATTTGCCTTCAGACCTGACGGCAAACAGAGCAATGCCAGTTGCCAATGGCAAGTGCCTTCACTCCCCCGGTAACTATCCACGATTACGCCCGCAATGACCCGATGGACACCTTGTTCTTACCGGAACAAAGCCTAGACTTGACTCAACGTGGGGTTCGACTGAGAGGTCGGGCCATGATCGAGCGACGCAAGCATCCCCGATTCAAGATCAACGTTCCCGTTGAGATTCACTCCGAAAATAGCAACGCTCCTCTGCATTGCGCAACATCGGACTTAAGCCTCGACGGATGCTACATCGAGAGCATGTATCCATTCCCCGCAGGCACGCGTCTAAGAACTTAAACTCGATGCTTCGGAAACGCTTCTCGTCTCCGCCAGGGTAGTCACTTGCGACCCTCAATTCGGCAACGGCATCGAGTTCATCCAGATGCTCGATGAAGACCGCACGACGCTGCAGAAAGTCCTCGATCAGGTCGCGCGCCAGCAAATGCAGCACCCAGTGTGACAGACGTGTCGGAAGCGGCAATACACAACGCTGACTTCACGATCCATCGCTTGCGTAACTTTTCGCTAACTCTACGATCTCTTCCGCGTCTATCCTTAGGGCGTCGATGAACCTCGTCCGGACCTTACTAACGCACGCACTGATAGCCGTTCTTTCCTGCACCCTCTGCTTATCTGCCTACGCACAAGACGCGTCTTCACAGATCAAGTCTGAAATTGCGCGTCTTGAAAAATCTGTTAAGGATCATCCGCTTTCCGATCCCGATCTCAAATCGATCGCTCCAATGGTCGCCGACTCACTTAAATCGACCTCCGATGCCCTGAACAGCGGACACCTTTATCTTGCCCTCGAGAAACTCGGCCAGGCCGAAGACCTGCTCCAAGGCGCACGTGTCGCCGCGGATAAATCCGACATCGAAAGAGACGGTCTGCCAGCATTCGAATCGAGATGGGGCAAGGCCAGCGTAAAACTCACCGCGCTGGATAAGGACGCACATTCACGCGATTGGAAGAACTCTCCGCTGGCCATTCGCGCTCTGGCCGAAGCTGCCCAGACCCGCGCGACCCCTTTGTTGGAAGGCGGCCGCGGATTCGCCACCGCCAATGGTCCCAAAGAGGGACTCTTCTATGTGGGACAAGCCGAGGGTGAAGCAGAATTCTCCATCTTCTGCGCATCTGTGAAGGCCCAAGCGAAGGCACAAAGGTTCAAGCTGCGCTCGCTTCTCCCTGAGTTGCACTCTCTCCAGGAAAAAACGAACGCCGCCTTCCAGCCTCCCAAGTCGATTGATCTCCATCCCCGCTTCATAGCGTTGAACTCTCAAATCAAACTGGCCGAAGAACTCGACTCACAACGCTTCTACGCAGGCGCCCTCTACGCATATCTCGATGCCGTCCGTCACTACGGCATGCTCGATGCTCCAACGCTCGACCCCGCACAACAAGAGCAAGTCAAGCGCGATCTAGCCGCGTCAAAGGCACGCCTCGATGCCTCTTCCTCTGACGATTCCATTGCTCAGCTTTTCCTTGAGCGCGCCGAGTCCTACGCCACGCATCCCGATGGCTCCGCCCCTTCCTCTGACGAATGGCGGGGCGCTCGCGTCATCCTGGATAAGGTATTGCCCGCATATTACGAGGCGCAAAAGCCGCCCGCACAACTCGCAAAGGCGAACGGCAAGACCGTCGACGTTACGCTCGTTCGCTGGCCCTACACTTGAAACATCTCTGACCCGGCAAGTTTGCTGGTCCAGGAAGTCGCAGCCAAATATCCCGGTAGAGTCACCTTCGTCAGTGAAAACTTCGGCGGATCAAAACTCGCCGACCACTACGGTGTCAAAGGCTATCCCGCCGTCTTCGTCGACGACGTCCTGGTTGCCGTTCCCCGCGATTTCGGATACTTCGGTGAAGTCGATGGCACCGGCCGTTACGCGCCTTGGCGTAATGCCGACAATCAGGCAAAATTTAAAACCGATCTGATCCGCATGATCGACCTGATTCTCACCGGCAAAAAAGACATCGTCAGCAAGGAGCATGCCACCGCAGCTGCCTCAGTCCACGAGATCAACTCACTTCCGAATTTCAAGCTGACCGACCTTGCCGGGCGTCCCTTGACCAATGACCAACTCAAGGGACGTGTTGTCCTGGTCGAATTTTGGGCAACCTGGTGTCCCCCCTGCCGCTCCACGCTTCAGTGGCTGGGAACTCTGCAACAGAAATATGGAGACAAGCTGGCAGTAGTGGCCGTAGCCGTCGAATCTCCAGAAGAGCAAATCCGCTCCACGGTCAAAACCTTAAGCTCCGACTTGCGCTGGGCCATCGCCGACGCTCCCACGGCTGCAGCCTTCGGCGACATCACCTCAGTCCCCACGATGTTCTTGTTTGACCAGGAGGGGAAGACCGCAAAGATCCTCTACGGCGCACCACCAGATCTCCACGGCGAAGCCGAGAAGACATTAGCGAACCTGCTGAAGTAGCCTCCAAAGCAGGGGTCATCCCGAACTGAAGCAGCATCCAATCCCGGCGTCATCCCGAACGGAGCCGAGTTTCAGGCGGAGTGAGGGATCTCCATTTCAAAGGCCAAAGGGAACAAGATAAAGCGGGTGCCCCACTTCTGGCCGGTTCTGCCAGAAGTGGGGATTTCCCCTGTGTCCCTCTGTGATCCCTGTGGTGAGTTCCCCGCCGAAGCTGCAGCTAGTCTGGTTCCGTGATGCTAGTCACTGCCGCGGCCAGCATCACTATTTATGCTCCAAAGTCCATCGGGAGATTAATCGTGACGCATACTTACACTCGCAGAAGCTTCATTGAAACCAGCTTGACCGCCGGTGTCGCCCTCACCACCCATTCAGCAAGCGCTCACGCACTCACCGCTGTGATCGCGACTACTCCTCCCAAACCCACTTTCCCGGTGACCGACTACCACGTCCACCTAAGCAATACGCTGACCATCGATCAGGCCCTCCAGTTGGGCAAAGACCGCGGGGTCCACGTCGGCATAGTCGAACATCCCGGCGAAGGTTTCCCCCTCCAGACGGACGCCGATCTTCAAAACTACATCGACCGCCTCCGAAAATATCCCGTACACATCGGAGTGCAGCCCGTCTATACGGGATGGTCGAAAGCGTTCTCGAAGCCACTCCTCGTCCAACTCGACTACGTCCTCATGGACGCTCTTACGCTGCCCAACCCCGACGGTACCTGGCTCCCTATCTGGCAGATCGACACCATGATCGACGACGGCGAAGCCTTTATGCAGCGCTACATGCCATTCATTGAACAAGTAATGACGACCGAACCCATCGACATCTTCGGATGGCCCACATTCCTGCCGGCCCCAATCGCACGCCAATATACGCAGCTCTGGACGCCAAAACGAATGGACCACATTATCGAAATGGCGAAAGCGAAAAAGCTGGCGATTGAAATAAACGAAGTAGCCCACGTCCCCGACGAAACGTTCATCGCGAGAGCTAAGAAGGCAGGCCTGAAATTCACCTTCGGCACCGACAGCCGCAACGAGCACGCGACACATTTCTATTACTGCTACCAGATGGCCCAACGCTGCGGACTAACGGAAACGGATATGTTCGTCCTTAACAAGAAGTAAATGCGAGTGCGCCATCCTTTCGCGTCAAATTCTCTATAGGTTGCCCCACACTTCCCGCGTTTTTGGCGGGAGGGTGGGTCTGCACAAACGCCGGGGCTGATTCCGCTCATTCCCGTTACGGCTAATGCCTGTGCTCACCATTACGTCCGTAACTTTTTTCTCCTTACCTCCCGGCAAATACTTCTAGCATGAGGAATCTATCCATCTTTGCCGCGCTGCTGCTCTGCGCTGCGTTCTCATTCGCGCAAGACAATCGCGTTTTCGACTGGACTCCTGCCAACAACGAGACCATCCCCTTGGAGCCCGCCAGCCTGCATGCAGGCCGTGTATACCATCCCGCTGCGGGAGGCGGAAACATGCATGTGCAGGTCGACTCCAGATATCCGGTCACCGTCGCTATGACCTGGGCCGACGAATGGAACGCTTCCATCCAGAACCCCAATGCGCCGCCGAATCTCAGCTTTCTCTGCGTGACGCCTCATATCACCAGCACGATTTACGAATGTCATCTGCCTTCCGAAAGGCCCATGATCATCACTTTCCAGGACGAACGGAAGCCTCAGAGGCCCGTCGTCTCGACCATCGGCGTGATCCTCGGGCCCGGTGCCCGCCCCTTCATGTCCCCTAACGATCTCCACATCCAGTACTACAGCTGGAATTGCGTGAACCATTGCGTCCTGCCCGAGTTCCACTGGCGCCGCATCTTGAACGAGAAGTACCAGGTCACGTCCGTGCCCAAGGTCTACAGCCTGATGACACCTGATCATGACGGCCAGGAACTCAGCGTGAAAATCAAGTCGCCGATTCCGCTGACAGTCGCGCTGCTGCCATCACATCTGGCCGATCAGGTCTACGACAAGACCGTAACCCTTACCGACGCCCTCGGCCAAACCGGATGCAAGGAACGCGGCGTCCAGTCGATGAGTTTCAATTGCACCTTCAATGTCGCGAATGGTCCCCAGACACTGTTCATCCTTCCCGACATCAGCTTCTCCGGCAACAAAAAAGCCAACGTCGAGATCGAGACCGTAAAGTGCGTCGATCACTGCGAACTGCTGGATCCTACGCCAAATCAATAAGTGCGAACGAACCCGCGCGGGTGCCCCACGTCTGGCCGATGTTGCCAGAAGTGGGGACTTTTCCAAACCTTCACCACTTCCACTCCCATAGATTCGCGTTCCTCCGGCGAAAGCCTTAGTCCAAATTTCGCCGCTTCCTACAGAGTCCAAACTCCACTCCCTTCATCCAAACCGGGGAAGGAGGTAATTTCATGTTTGTCGTATTGGGAGCAGGCGGCCACACCGGCCATGTAGTGGCGACCAACATTCTCGCTCGCGGCGAGAAAGTTCGCGTCGTCGGCAGAAACTCAGCTCACTTACAGCCTCTTGCGTCGAAAGGCGCGGAAGTATTCATTGCTGACGTCACCGACGCCAGCGCGCTCGCGAAAGTCTTTCATCAAGCCGAAGCCGCTTACGTCATGATTCCGCCTAACCTCACCAGCAAAGATCCGCTCGGCCACTCGGACCGCGTCAGCGATGCGATCGCCGCAGCGGTTCAAAAATCTGGAGTCAAAAACTTAGTCGCACTCAGCAGTGTCGGAGCCGAATTGCCAAGCGGCACAGGACCAGTCGTGGGCTTGCACAATCTAGAGCAGAAACTCAACCAGATCGGCCCTCCCAATGTTCTCTACCTGCGGGCCGCGTACTTCATGGAGAACACTCTTCCACAAGCCTTTGCGATCAAGAAAATGGGCAACGCCGCCGGACCTCTCCGCCCCGACCTGAAGATACCGATGATCGCTACCCGCGATATTGGAAACGTCGCCGCAGACGTGTTGCTCCATCCGACGATTCGTGGAAAACAAATTCGTGAACTGCACGGACAACGCGATCTCACCTACGCCGATGTAACATCCACCATAGGCAAAGCGATCGGGAAACCCGATCTCAAGTATCACCAACTGAAGGACGCTCAGTTTCACGACGTACTGGTGCAAACAGGCATGTCGCCGCAAGTTGCTGACGTACTCGTTGAAATGTCGGCTGCCCTGAACGCAGGGAAAATGCATCCCCTCGAACCGCGCACTCCACAAAACACAACGCCAACCACCTACGAGAATTTTGTGACTGACTCTTTCGTCGCAACCTATCAAGAACAAGCCGCAGCGTAAACGATATGTTGGCTTAAATATTAAGAATGGTGCCCCACTCAAGCCCGAAGTTGGCTTGAGTGGGGATTTTCGTGAACATTACCTCAAGACGGTTTTCTTAGCGCTTGCGGAAATCATTTTTTCTCGATGATGAAATGCGTAGCACCCTCTCCTTCCGCTCCCTGCATGACCTGGAACCCAAGCTGATGCAAGTTGATTCGCGCAAACAAATGCTCTCCCTCCCCCAGCAACACCGGCGACATCGCCAGATGCATCTCATCGATCGCACCCGCCGCAAGATACTGCCGAATCGTAGCCACGCCTCCGCCGATCCGCACGTCCTTACCCCGCGCCGCCTTCTTCGCCTGCCGCAATGCGGAGTCAACACCATCGGTAACGAAGTAAAACGTAGTCCCGCCTTTCATCTCCAGCGGCACTCGCGCATGATGCGTCAACACAAACACCGGCACGTGATACGGAGGCTCCTCGCCCCACCACCCTTTCCACGAATCATCCGGCCAAGGTCCGCGAACCGGCCCAAACATATTCCGCCCCATTATCCATGCGCCCACATTCTCAAACGCTTTCAGCGCCATCTGATTGTCCACGCCACGCGACCCGCCACTCTCGCCGTGCATCTTGTTCCACACTTCCGTCTGAAAGAACCAGGAAAAAATCTCAGGCCCACGCAAGCCCAGCGGATTCTCCAAAGCCTGAAGCGGCCCCGCTCCGAAACCATCGATAGACACTGAAAAAGAAGCAACCCTGACTTTAGACATCGATCCCCTCTCATCGCATTTGAGATGCATCCACTTCACTCTCGATTCGCACGGTGTCAAAATCCGTGCCCAGGACTGTCATGATTTGTAAATGCCGACCGTCCTCGAGGCCGCAGTTCGCGTGCCCAGTGCGGATTTTCACAATCTGTTAACTTGACCCTCCTTCTCATCGCCCAGATCATAAGAAGCCATCCACAACTCCCACAAGAAGGAGATTTTCGTGAAAACAGTTTTGCTTCGTGGTGTGTTTTGCCTCATGGCTCTAGGACTCATCGCCCCTTCAATATCTCAGGCGCAGATTTCTCTTCTCGCTATCGGCACGCTCGACAAATCCCGCGCTGGCGAATTCCAGGATCTCTCCGGCCTCACCTATCCACTGGAAAATGGTGTTCGCGCCAATGAACTCGGCGGCATCGGATCGGCCATTACTTACGCCGGCGGCAACACGTTTCTTGCGCTTCCCGATCGCGGGCCGAACGCGGTCCCCTTCGATTCCAACATCGACGACACTGTCAGCTACATCAACCGATTTCATACGATCTCGATGGACCTTTCTCCCAACCGCAGCGGCTCTGGCCTTCCATTCAATCTAACTCCCAAGCTGAGCTGCACCACGCTGCTTTGGAGCTTCAATCCCCTCGTCTATGGCAGCGGAAGCGGCCTCGGCGTCGGCTCCGGCGCTCCGCCACTAAACAATTTCTTCTTCCACTTCTTCACAGGACGTTCCGACAATTTCGATCCCGCTCAGAACTCCGGCAATCCCCTGAACGCCCGCTTCGACACCGAAGGCGTCCGCGTCTCTAATGACGGCCGACGCGTCTACATCTCCGACGAATACGGCCCCTACGTCTACGAATTCGACCGCATCACTGGAGTCCGCCTCCGCGCCTTTCAGTTCCCGACCTGCGAGCCGCCAACACCGTCGTGCTTCTTCGTACCGAATCTATCCTCGATGGGAGCCGTTGAAATCTCGGGCAACACAGTGGGCCGAGTCGCCAATAAAGGCATGGAAGGACTCGCCATCACTCCCGACGGAAAGACCCTTGTTGGCATCATGCAGAACGCGCTGATCCAGGACGCAGCCGAAGGAAAGGCTCAAGGCAAACTCCTTCGCATCGTAACCTTCGACATCGCCAGCGGGACAGCGACTCATCAATACGGCTACCTGCTAACCACTGGAAGCGGCGTAAGTGAAATTCTCGCTCTAAACAATCACGAATTGCTCGTCGACGAGCGCGACGGACACGGCCGCGGCGATGGCTCCGACGCAGTCGTCAAGCAGCTCTTCAAAATCGATCTCAGCAATGCGGTCGACATCAGCGCCATGGACGCGACCGCCGCACTTCCCAACGCCGTCAGCAAAACGCTTTTCCTCGATATCGTCCAGGTGCTCACGGCAAACAACATCGCCCCCGGAAACATCCCGGCCAAAATTGAAGGGATCTCTTTCGGCCCGGATGTCCGAAAGGGACGAACCACCCTCCACACGCTCTGGGTCGCAAACGACAACGACTTCCTTGAAACCGTCCCCGATGCCACCGGCAATCTGGTTCCGAATGACAACCAGTTCTTCGTCTTCAGCTTCACCGACGCCGATCTCGCCGGATCGGTCTACGCACCCCAACACGTGCGCTCATTGGATTTCTAAACCGCAGAAAAAGAGGGAACAGGCCGGCCACCAACGTTGGCCGGCCTTTTCTGTGGAAACATCCAATCTTATTTACAACGTCAGGCTGCAGTGATCATCTGTCCTGTGGTGAGGTAGTGGTTGATGGCCCTCTCCCATCCCCGCATTTTTGCCTCGAACCAGTTCCGGTCGTAACTCTCCACTTGGCGATTGCCTTCCAAAGACAGTCCGATATACCGAAACCGAATATGAGAATGCGTCTGGCCGTTCTCTGCCGCGGTGAGCTTGATCCATAGCTCAGTCGCAACCAGCCCAGGCTTGATCCACATGTAAGCAATGCAAAACGCCGACGGATTGTATTCGGTGCAAATCCACGTGGTGGTAATTGAGTTTGCAGTGCGCGTGCTCGATTGGGACGAATACTTCTCCGACTCAATCGCCGGATCTTCGGTGGTGAATACGCACCCAAGCTCGGCTACTCCCGAGTCCGAGTAGATCAATTTGTACCGCCAACCGGGAATCCAGTCGGCTTCACGCACCGGACACAAAAGAGGGAACACCTCCTCCGGAGTGGCAGGATTGGTTTGAGTGTATTGGTGAGTAACGCGGTGAGATGTAAACGAATTCATGGCGCTTCCTTTCTTCCAAGAAAAAGTCCCCGCCGCCAGCTAGGGCGCGGGGACTGATTTTGAATTAAAGCCAACTTTGAAACGTTGAAACCTTAAAACTTGGACCGCAAAAGAAAAAAGCCGTCGAGATTTCTCTCAACGACCTCTCTTTATTGTATCAGCAGCACCCCCGTAGGCGAGCGGTTTCTGTCGAGAACATGCCCCCGCCCTGCGTCGAACGAAGCCGAAGGCGGCGGAAGAATGCAGCCCGTCCTGAGCGAAGTCGAAGGACGGGAGTCGTGGGATAGACCAACAAGAAGACATAGCCCCGCAGGGGCGAAAGAAAACAACCTCCAAGTCCCTAAGCCAGGAACTTCCGCAACGGCTCCCAATAGTGCGAATGCCCTATTAATACATAACCTCAATTTCAAAAAGGAAAAGGCCGTCGAGATTTCTCTCAACGGCCTTTATTTATGCCGGCAACGACCTACTCTCCCACACACTTTCGCGTGCAGTACAATCGGCCCAGCGGGGCTTAACTTCCGTGTTCGGGATGGGAACGGGTGGATCCCCCGCGGTAAGATCACCGACAACTTGAGGCGTTTTGCGGGCGTGAGCCCGCAGCCGAAATCCTGAGCGCATTTTGCGAAGGATCTCTCCGCCATCTCGGTGTCGCGTTATGCGACGAACTTTCAAAGAGCGTGAGGACGAAACCTCACAACTGAATAGATTGGATTTTGCTTTGAGCTCGTAGCTCGCAGCTTCTTACAAGACCTTCGGCGCAAGCAGTTATCAGTTATTGCTCTCAGTCATTCAGGTTCTAACGACCAACAAACAACTTGCTAATTCCAGTTCAGGTTCTAACTGAGAACTGGCAACTGAGAACTGACCACTGCTTTTCTGCACCGAGTAAATTTTATGGTCAAGCCGAACGGGCGATTAGTACTGGTTAGCTTCACGCATTACTGCGCTTCCACTTCCAGCCTATCAACCAGGTAGTCTTCCTGGGCCCTTCTTATCCCTTACGGGTTGGGAGATCTCATCTTGAGGAGTGCTTCCCGCTTATATGCATTCAGCGGTTATCACAACCGAACTTCGCTACCGAGCGGTGCCATTGGCATGACAGCTCGAACACAAGAGGTTCGTCCATCCCGGTCCTCTCGTACTAAGGACAGGTCCTCTCAAATCTCCTGCGCCCACAACAGATAGGGACCGAACTGTCTCGCGACGTTCTGAACCCAGCTCACGTACCGCTTTAATAGGCGAACAGCCTAACCCTTGGAACCTTCTACAGCTCCAGGATGCGATGAGCCGACATCGAGGTGCCAAACCGGAGCGTCGATATGAACTCTTGGCTCCGATCAGCCTGTTATCCCCGGCGTACCTTTTATCCGTTGAGCGATGGCCC
>AP72_2010_repI_A10DRAFT_1000076_pt1 | contig 14351 bp, 15 predicted proteins | sample AmaPasreplicIA10_FD_9194 | JGI IMG/M metagenome (IMG submission 9194) | reverse complement strand
ATTGAAGCCGGCATCCCGGTCGTCGGTCTCGAGCCCAGCTGCGTGGCCGTCTTCCGCGACGAACTCACCAACCTCTTTCCGCACGACGCCCGCGCTCAGGCGCTGAGCAAGCAAACGTTCTTGCTGAGCGAATTCCTCGAGCAGAAGCTGGGCCCCGGTGCCAATCTTCCGCAACTTCCCCGCAAAGCGCTGCTTCACGGCCACTGCCATCACAAATCGATCATGAAGATGGCCGCCGAGGAATCTCTGCTCCGCCGCCTCGGTATCGACTTCACTGCCCCCGCTCCCGGATGCTGCGGCATGGCCGGATCCTTCGGTTTCCATAACGAGCACTACGAAATCTCGCAGACCATCGGAGAACTCGAACTGCTCCCTGCCGTCCGACAAGTCCCCGACGACTGGCTGATCATTGCCGACGGCTTCAGCTGCCGCGAACAAATCGCCCAGAACACGAGTCGCCGGGCCTTGCACCTAGCAGAAGTTCTCCAGATGGCCCTGCAGCCCAGCGCCCTGGACAAAGACGATCCTTATCCGGAATCGCGCGGAGCCCGCGAACAACAAGCAGAAATCCGAGCTCAAATGAAACAAGCCGGAATGAAAGCTGGAGCCATAACAGCAGCCGCGCTAATAATGTGGGCACGAACCCGCAATCGCCGCTAGCTTCAGACTCTCTCTAGGCAAGGTCCATGTGGGGACAGCCGCCTTCGGCTGTCCCGCGAGCATGCAAGGCGAGCCCGACCTACGGGAAAAACATCCGAGATCTGGACCGTATCTAAATCTTAAGTTATTGTAAATAAATAGTTTACGTCCACTATCCCGTCCGTCCCTTTTCTGGGAGAATAGATGGAGCAGAAAGTCTCCCGCTCACAGTTGTCCACCCTGTAGGCCCTTGCGAACTGCGACCTGACAACTGGGAACTGAGAACGCCCATGGACCGCGAAGTCACCACCATCGTCAGTCCCGATATTGCCCACGACCTCTCGATCAGGGTGCAGGAATCCCAGGCTCCGAGCCCAGCGCCCCTGCACGGCTCTATCCTGGTGCTGATCCAATACGACATCTGCGAAGAGATCCGCCTCGACGTCATTAGCAAACTTCTCCAGGCACGCCACGCGCAGGCCACCTTTAAGAGCAGCCAGGCTCCCGGATATGTTCGATATCAGCGTCCTCCTGTGGCCGACCGACTCGAACCCCTGGTCCTCGACTCCGGTGAGCGCCTTACGGGCGAGATCAAGTACTTCGACTATGGCGTAGTCAGCCTCGTCTTCGAGCTGCCGTTCTGCGGCGATTGGGATAAGCTCATCGAACTTTCCGCCCGTTGGACGTCCGACACCAATTTCGAGAAGCTGGCTAATAAGGTCATTCGCCAGCGCCTGGAGCGCGCCGCGCCCGCCCTGATCAAGCCCTACAAAGAGGAGAACTGGCTGCAGGAGGATTACTACATCTTCCATGTACGTGAGATCCATGGATCGTCCTCCGCCAGTGCCAGTGATCTGCTCAACCAGCACGGCGATCGCATCTCGCAGATCGTGCGCGGAGAAACCTCCACTCTCAGTGAAGGCGAGCGGGCAGAGATTCTGCAGAGCCGTATTTCCTACTATCCCACCGATCTCGCGGTGATCGGATGGAATGCCGCTTTCATCTACGACACGCCGAGTGGCGCCGAGACTGCGATCCAGTTGCTGCAATATGCGAACTCGCAGCTGCTCGAGTTCCGTCATTACGACGAACTCATGACGCGTGAGTTGGAGAACGTCTATGACTTCCTCGAAAGCGGAGGCACCAATACCTGGGCCCGATGGCGAACCGCCCGCGCGGCCGCGAAACTTCACACGGTGTTGTTGGACGTGAACGAGCTCACTGAGCGCGCCGATAACGCCATCAAGTTCCTGAGCGACATGTTTTCTGCGCGCTTGTACAAGTTATGCGCGCAGAAGGTGGGCGTGCCGGATTACAAAGACCTTGTGCAGGAAAAGCTTCACACCGCAGAAGACCTCTACCGCTTCATGATCGAGCAGTTCAACCAGTCGCGGGCCTTCGTGCTGGAATTGATGGTGGTGGTGATTTTGATCATCGAGCTGATCTACTTCTTTAAGGGCCACCCAATTTAGTTCTGGCGTTTTATCGAGATAGTTGTTTCTTTTCCCTTCGGGCCTTGGTCGTCAGTTCCTGCGAAGGTTTTGGATTTAATCGCGAATTCGAATCAACGTTGGTTGTCCGCTCCGATATTTCTCTGATTCCGTATCTTCTCGAAACGGTCGGAAAGCGCCTGAAGCTTTTCGTCGGAGAGCGTCTCAATATTGATCATCTGATTGCTGGCAGGCCGAATCGCTCGGATGATTTCATCCAGCTTGAGATGGATGGCGCGGGCGTCTCGATTCTGTGTGTTCTGAATCAGAAACACGATCAAGAAGGTCACCACAGTGGTTGCGGTGTTTACGACTAACTGCCAGGTATCGGAATAATGGAAATAAGGTCCCGTTGCCGCCCAGAGCACGATAGTTGCGACAGCCAAGCCGAATGCCCACTTCGAGCCTACCCAGGATGACGATCTTGTCGCGAACACTTGAAAGCCATCGGCCAATGATTTTTCTTTCTTTTCCATGCGCATCCTCCGCTATGTTTGCGCCAGCTTTGATGCGGATGGCATGGAAGGCGTGCATGCAATCTGCTGTTTTTCGGTGATTAGCCCGATGCGGTATCAGTTCGGTGTGCAAGCACCTTCATGAGCTTGCGCGAGGCTGCGCGGAATGGCGCTCTTCTTTGAGTGCGTTCTGTAGTGCGCTAAAAAGGCTTGGCATCGCCGGCATTGTCAGACGCTCTTGTTCACGCTATTCATTTGTCCTTACAAGGAAAAACGGCTTGACAGATATATCTGGTGCTGATATATCAATAACTGATATATGGCGAAAGAAATCCCAGACCCTGTTCGGGAGTTGCTACCCCTCACTCCGGCGGTGTTTTATATCCTCTTCGCGCTCACCGAAGGTGAAAAACACGGCTACGCGATCATGAGGGAAGTAGAAGACATTTCCGGCGGCCACTTCAGCATGGGGCCCGGAACACTCTACACAACCATCCAGCGGTTGCTCGAACTTGGTCTCATTGAAGAGACCTCGACCTCATCGAATTCCGAACGCCGGCGGCGCTGTTATCGTTTGTCACGTAGCGGTCGCCATGCACTCGAGGCCGAGTTGAATCGTATGGAGTTGCTGGTACGCTCCGCCCAGCGGAGGAAGTTGGTGCCCCGTGAAGCTCGTTGAGAAACGATCTTCCATCCTCGACGTTGGCCACAAGGTCTACACGAGCCTTCTAATCTTTTATCCCAAGGATCTGCGTATCGATTTCGGCAACGAGATGACCGAAGTCTTTGATGAGAAGGCGTGGGAAGCGTACTCGCGTGGTGGCTTTTCGGGCCTGCTGCGTGTCTGGTTTAACGTCTCGTGGGAAATTGTTACGGTCGCATTCCCCCGCCGCCTTGCGGAGCGGGGGATTCCGATCATCGCCGTGACCGCCACTTTAGCATTGATGCTGTGGTTTGCAAGCTATATCAGTTACGTGATGGAAACAGCCTGCTCAGGCTGCGGCATTAAATAACATCGGCCTTTTCAATCTGGAGGTTTTTTATGAAGGGATGCGTGTGTCTGTTTCTTCTCTTGGTCGCCGCGGCGGTCTCCGCGCAGTCAAATGAGTCACCGGACGAGGCCGCTGTGCTCAGCGTTCAGCGTCAATGGCTGGAAGCATCGCAGGCGGGCAACGGCAACGCATTGCATCAGATCATTGACGACAGCTTTGTTGGCAGCACGCCGAACAATCAGATCATCAACAAGCAGAGCCTGCTCCCACCGAAAGGCAGTGAGCCCACGTTTAGGAATAGCCATTTTGCGGACCTTACAGCGAGAATCATCGGGGACACCGCGGTCGTATTCGGAAATATGGTCACTCCCGAAGACTCGACTACCTTGCGTTGCGCCATGGTGTACGCGAAGCGAGCGGGAACTTGGAAGATGATTGCCGCTCAATTGGTGCCTGTGGCGGAGACAAGAGGACAGTAGGTTGGTGACGCAACCCCGGTAAGCTCGACGAACTGGAGATGTGTGTTTTATGGGCGATCACTGTGGAAAGTTCTCTGTCGCTCATTATCGGGTTAATGAGGCTTCTCACCGTTATAGACACCTGAACTCAGTACTGCTAGCCTGTCCGGTGTCGAGCTCTCAGGTTCACTGCTCATTCATCCCTACTGCTGGCGTACTACTTGCATTGAGCCTTTCACTCTCTTGTCAATCGAAGCTCGACAAGGCAGGCCCAAAGACCCCGTCTTCGGGGGAATCGACTGACTCACAGACTGCCGACCTGATTGCCAGGGTCAAAGATGTGTCGGCGTCCGAGCTAGAAAAGGGGGCTGCCTACGGTCGGATTCGAAGACTGGCTGCGTGACAACATCGGACCGGACTGGACCACTGCCTGGCTCTTTAACCCCGCAGAGAAGGTCCATGCTGCAGGTCTCGTCTTCACCGCAGCGTGGACATTCGCGGGTGACAATAAGGATGGTCGATACTTTAGACTCTCGATCGGAACCGCCACGAATGCAAATCAGGTTCTTCTCTTCTGGCATAGCGGAGCAGCGAACGTTCAGCATAGGTGGGTCGGGTTGGAGCATCTTAGCCAGTTACCGCGGTTGCTTCATCACTCGAGCCAAAGCCAGCACACTTTGCAGGGCAGAAATGAAGAGCGAAAATAGCCATCCGCCTTATCAGTCCGATCCAGGCGCCGAGAGCCTGAGAACGTCGCGTCACCTCCGTTGGTGAAACATCCGATTGTGCTCAAATCCCCGTGATGAGACCTCATAGGCGCACCAATGCATCTGAATTTTGGTTCTTTGAGCAGTGGCGGCGATCGGGCCAAGCCTGAATAACGCATGCGCGGCGCGCTCGCGACGATCGCATTCTGGTGTGCAACTCTACGGCTGTGGTTTGCACTCCAAAGACGAACGTGCCCAGTTCGTCAAAACCCGCGCATGAGATCGTGAACGATCCGGAGAGTCCTGTTTCCAGGATTGAAGAAGCTGAAAAAGTGAAGGAGAGGGTGGCAGTCGGTGCCCATGTTGTCTATGAGGCAGTTCGGCTTGAGGGAGAAGATGAGTTGGAGCGGCCGGCTGTGGCACTGGCGTGGTCGGGCTTCGCGGCGGGACTCTCGATGGGCTTCTCGCTGTTGGCCGAGGCGGCCCTTTCCGCCTGTCTCCCCGATCGGCCGTCACGCCGGTTAATCTCCCAGGCGGGATACTCGGTAGGGTTTCTGGTTGTCATCTTAGGGCGCCAGCAGCTCTACACCGAGAATACGTTGACTGTGGTCCTCCCGCTGTTGCTCCACAAGAACCTGGAAACTTTCTTAAGAGTTCTTCGGCTTTGGTCCATCGTCTTGGCGACGAATGTGGTCGGAACGTTTCTGTTTGCCTTGACGGTCGGGAGATTGCATTTCCTCGATTCCGGATTACAGCAGAGCCTTCTAGAGGTTTCGCAGGCGCATATGGGGCCAGGCTTCTGGACAATATTCGCGCGCGCAATCTTTGCAGGATGGCTGATCGCACTGATGGTCTGGATGCTGCCGAATGCCGGCTCTTCGCGGGTGGCGATCATCGTGATCATCACTTATTTGATCAGCCTCGCCCGTCTTAGCCACATCATCGCTGGTTCCACGAACATATTCTTCCTGGTCCTGACTGGGCACTTGCCGCTGGGCGGCTATTTCACGGAATTCTTTTTTCCCACTCTGTTGGGGAACATCTTCGGTGGTGTTTCACTGGTGGCGGCGCTGGCGCATGCACAGGTTGTGGGCGGAAAGAGATAGACGAGTCGCTGTCAGGCTGATTCTGTCAATGGTAATCGTGAGCTGGCTATCCCTACTCGGATGTGCGTCTACTGCTAGCCACTCTGAGATAATCCTTGGTTAGCTCAACATCGGAGGTTACTTGAAGGTACTGCTGCTGGAGAACATCAGTGCGGTGGCGGTGGAGCAGTTCCGTGCTGCGGGATATGAAGTAGAGTCGCTGAAGGCGGCGCTGGAGGAACACGAGCTGATCGAGAAGATTCGCGGGGTATCGATTCTGGGTGTGCGGTCGAAGACACGCGTCTCGAAAGCCGCGATTGATTCCGCGCCAGAGCTGGTCGCAGTGGGGGCGTTTTGCATTGGGGTCGACAAGATTGACCGCAATGCTGCGAATGAGCGCGGAGTGGCGGTGTTCAACGATCCGCATTCGAACTCGCGCTCGGTGGCCGAACTGGCGATGGGCGAGATCATTCTGCTGCTGCGCCGGACGTTTCAGGCGTCGACGGAGATGCATCGCGGCGAGTGGAACAAGTCGGCGGCGGGTGCGCACGAAGTACGCGGGCTGACGCTTGGAATCGTGGGATATGGAAAGATCGGCTCGCAGCTTTCCGACCTGGCCGAGGCCATGGGCATGCGGGTCATCTTTTTTGACAGCGCACATGTGCTGGCGCGTGGGAATGCGCGTGGGGTTGGCTTTCGCGAGCTGCTGGAAGCCGCAGACGTCGTCACGCTTCACGTCGATGGCAAGCCGCAGAACAAGGATCTGTTTGGCGAGGAAGAGTTCCGCGCGATGAAAGACGGGTCATGCTTCCTGAATCTGAGCCGCGGGTTCGTCGTCGATCATGACGCGCTGGCCTTCTGCCTGAAGTCGGGAAAGATCGCGGGCGCAGCGATTGACGTTTTTCCCAAGGAGCCAGAGTCGGGCGCGGGTTTCGAGAGCGTGCTGCGAGAGCTGCCCAACGTGATCCTGACGCCGCACGTCGGAGGATCGACGGAAGAGGCACAGGAAAATATTGGACAATTTGTCTCAGCCAAGCTGCTGGACTATGTGCGCACTGGTGATTCGACGTTGAGCGTCAACCTGCCGTCATGCCATCTGGATTTCGAGGACGGAGCGTACCGGCTGATGCACATTCATCAGAATGTGCCGGGTATTCTGCGTGCAATCAACGACATCCTGGGCGACCGTGGGATCAACATCGAGCGGCAGGTGCTGAGCACGCGCGGGACGATGGGATACGCGATTTATGACATCAATCGTCCGTGCGATGCGGAGTTGATGGATCTGTTGAGGGCCGTGCCGCATACGATCGCGGTACGAGCTCAGGGATGCTGATTGTGTAGCCACGGACGCCTCGTCCGTGGTCCGAGCGAAGCTCGGATGCGGATGTCCGATCTAGTAGTTACGGTGGGGAGAGACATACTCGCTTCGCTCGGGGCGGACGAGGCGTCCGCCCCTACATGTGTTGAGGAGATTCCATGCGCGGTTTGAAAGACAAACGGGTCTTGATTACCGGGGGGGCTTCTGGCATCGGGGCGGCCACGGCTGCTCGCTTCCTTGAAGATGGATCGCGGGTGTGCGTGCTCGATCGCGACGACGCGGCGGGCGCGCGCATCAAGCACGAGTTGCCGGGACTGGGAGAGGCGATCATCGCAGACGTCACGGATCTGATGCAGGTGGAGGCGGCGTTCGCGGAGGCAATCCGACTGATGGATGGCGTGGATGTACTGATCAATAACGCCGGCATCAGCATTCGGCACAAGTTTCTCGATATCACGCCGGAGGAGTGGGACCGCGTGATCGCGGTGAATTTGACCGGTGTCTTCTATGTAGCGCAGACCGCCGCGCGCCACATGTGGGAGCGTGGAAGCGGAGTGATTTTGCAAACGGCGTCGACAAACGGAGTGATGGGGTATCCGTACTATGCCGATTACAACGCGACCAAGGCGGGTGTAATCGAGCTGACGAAATCGATGGCGCTGGAACTGGCTCCGAAGGTGCGGGTGTGTGCGGTAGCTCCTGGATACGTGCTGACGCCGATGCAACGGGCAGAGTATTCCGACGCGATGCTGGCTGAGGTGAATGCGAAGATTCCGCTGGGGCGGCATGCGTCTCCGGACGAGATCGCAGGACTGTTTGCGTATCTGGCGTCGGATGAAGCCGCGTTCGCGACCGGGCATGTGTTCACGCTGGATGGGGGGGAGACTGCGGGGGGATTGGCTAGCCGGTGAGGACGGCGTGACGCTTCATGCTCCGCTTTCTCAAGGGGATGAAGATCGATTTAAAGGTAGGATCGTCCGACTCCGTAATCAGAATCGCTTTGCTCTCCTCATTTGCTCCGCTCAGCATGACATTGATTCGGGGATTGAGGGATAGAACATGCGTCTCAATAACAAAGTTGCGCTGATTACGGGTGGAACTTCTGGCATCGGGGAAGCGACCGCACTGCTGTTTGCGAAAGAGGGAGCCGAGGTCGCTATTACCGGCAGGAACAAGCATCGTGGGGCTGAGGTCGTCAAGCGAATCAAAGATGTAGGCTCAGGGGCGATCTTTATCCATGCGGATGTGAGTTCCGCGGGTGACTGCCGCCGCACTGTAGAAGAAACGAAGGAAGAGTTCGGGCGGCTCGACATTCTCTTCAACAACGCTGGAGTGTTCTATCCACATACCGCGCTCGAATGCTCGGAGAAGGAATGGGACGAGCAGATTGACATCAACCTGAAGGGAACATTCCTGATGACGAAGTTCGCGCTGCCACTGATGATCGCGCAGCGGGGGGGAGTGATCGTGAACAACGCTTCCGGATGGGGAATCGTGGGCGGGGACCGCGCCGTCGCGTATTGTGCCTCGAAGGGCGGAGTGGTGCTGATGACCAAGGCGATGGCGATTGATCACGGGGCGCAAGGGATTCGCGTGAATTGCGTCTGCCCGGGAGACGTGGAAACGCCAATGCTCCCGGCGGACGCGAAGATGCGCGGCATGAAATGGGACGAATACATTGCCGGATGTGCCAAGCGCCCGCTGGGTAGAGTGGGGACGGTGGAAGAGATTGCGAAGGCAGTGCTGTTCCTGGCGTCGGATGATTCGTCGTTCATGACTGGCGCCGCCTTGGTGGTGGATGGTGGAGGCACGGCCGATTAGGATGCGCTGTCTTCGAGCACGCAAGGTCCTTCGACTGCGTGTTCGTCCGCTCGCAGGACAAATACTTCGCTCAGGATGACAATGGCTAAGGAAAGACGCAACATCGCTGTTGTCTTTCTTGGTGGCGGGCGCATCACCAGCGCTCTTTGTGCAGGACTGCGGCTGGCGGGAGATCGGCGCGAGATTCTCGTGTACGATCGCAACCCAGAAAAGGGTCGGGAACTGCGGCGTGCGTCGGGAGTGGAAACCGTTCGCGACCTGAAGTCTGCGGTGGAGCAGGCGTCGATGATTGTGCTGGCGGTACGGCCCGCGTCGGTGGCGGACATGCTGTCGGAAGTGCGGACATTGGGAGTTGTTCCGAAATTGTGCGTCAGCCTGGCGGCAGGAGTTCCGCTCAGGAATTTGCGAGCGGCATTGCCAGGTGCGCGGTGGGTACGGGCGATGCCCAGTCCGGTGTGCCGGATTGCGCGAGGGCTGACCTCGGTTTGTTTTGATCGCTACGTGGGGAAAAGCGATCGCGCGCGGGTGCGGGATTGCTTTGGGCAAGTCGGACAGATCGTTGAAATTCCTGAGCGGCAGTTCGATGCTTTTACGGCAGCGTTCTCGTCGAGCCACGGGTATCACGCGGTGCGCACCCTGGCTGAACAAGCGCGGCGAGCTGGGCTGGATCGCGCGACAGCGTTGAGCGCAGCAGCGCATGCCCTTGGCGACGGGATTCAGTATTGGCGCGAGAGCGGAGCGAGTCTTGAGGAGTTGTTGCGTGAGGCCGCTACGCCGGGCGGTACAGCAGCGGCCACCATGGCTGCGATGGATCGCGCTGGATACGCGCGCGTTGTAGCCAAGGGATTGGCTGCGGGTATCGGACAGGCTCGGCGGAATGCGAGGCGGTGATGTATCGCTGAGGAGTGTTTTCTCATTGACAGCAAAATCCCCACTTCTGGCAACGTCGGCCAGAAGTCGGGCACCCAAAATCCCGATTGTGCGTTCGCTAATCACTAGCGGAACAGCGTGTGGTTACTTTTGTCACCATTCGATATCGTGGCGAATCTGCCAGAATAATTAAGGTCTACCGGCTTGCAGGCCGAAGAAGAATCTCATGATGGATGTTCACACTCCGAAGACCGCCATGCGCCGCAGCACACGGCTGAGGGTGGAGATTCCTGTCAGTATCAGGAGTCTCGACCGCATGCGTCCGTTTGCCGAGCGCTGCGATTTGCTGGTGGTCAGCGCACAAGGATGCGGGTTTCGCAGCACGCAGTCAGTGCAACTCGAGACGCCAATCATGATCAGCGACTTGCCCCACGGCGGAACCGCGATGGCGCGGGTGGCGAACTGTTTGCCGCTGGGGAATGACGGGAAGTTCTTCCTGATCGGGGCCGCTCTCTACAACGCCGGAAATGTGTGGGGGATTGCCGACCCGCCGGAAGATTGGAATGCCACGGCGAAAAACGACCCAGTTGCGACCAAACCTGAAGCGACCCTGGTGGATGCGCAGAAAGTGACTGTGCAGAAAAAATCCTGGCCTTATAACCTTTTTGCCGAAGGCGCCGAAGTGCATCCCGGGCGGAAGTAGCGTTAAAAGCCTGCGGCCCGATACACCTGGCCGCCGGACAGCCGAGGCGGCTGTCCCTACATGAAACATTCCATCTGATCGGCCTACTTTACGCACCAGTCGTCGCTAGTGCGGGCTTGTTCTTCCGTAACTTCGTGGGGGTTCGTGGCACTGCCATACTGAGGCAGAGCCTATGGAAGACGAGTTCGAATCGTCAGCTCGATTATTGCCGCTGGCGGAAACCAAGCCGACAGAGAGCAAAGCGGCTGAGAACAAAATGGTCGATCGCCCATTCCGCGTGAAGCTGCGAGGGTCGGTGCTGGTGCTGGTGCGTCTGCCGAACAAGCGCGCGCTTCGGGCTGCGATTCATCAGCTTTCGACTTCAGGCGGCGTTATTCATTTTGAAAAGCCACTGGATGAGAAGCTGGAAGTGGAATTGATCTTCCACATCGACAAGACCACGATCCGCAGCAAGGCACAGATGCTGTTTCCCATGTGGGCAACGCAAGGATGGATGCAGCCATTCCGGTTTGTCGACCTCTCGGATTCGAACCGCGAGATTCTGGATGCAAAGTTGAAGACCTTTATCGGCGAATCAGCCAAGAGCGCGGCCGCCGGCGCTTAGGCCTTTTCGCGCTTCTGTCGTAGTCTAAGCAGTTCCTTTCGCCCCTCCGGGGCTCCCTTTATTTACGATTTTTTTCCACGCCTCACGCGTGGGCTGCATTCTTTCGCCGCTTCGGGGCTGAGTGATGCACCTTTTCCATCAATTTCTAGCTACTCGGCATCATTCGTGCTGTTCACTGTTACGTTGGTTACATGTAGATGCGGAACAACCGGCCTATGATCGCAACGAGGGAGTCCTCTCTATGAAGCGCCTTAGTTTCCTGGTCTCGCTTACGAATAATGACAACGACTATCAGCAGGAACAAGCAGCAGCAGCTGAGAAAGCGGCGCGGCGGCTGGGTGTGGATGTAAAGATCGTTCATGCCAACAATGATCCGCTGGCACAGAGCCAGCAATTGCTGCAGTACGTGCAGCAATCGGGGGTCCCTAAACCGGACGCGATCATCTTCGAACCTGCAGGAGGCACAGCATTTCCGCAGGTGGCGCGGGCGGCGGCGGCAGCAGGAATCGGTTGGGTCGTGCTGAATTTCGATGTCGACTACATCCTCGAGTTGCGACGCCAGTACAAGGTTCCGATGTGCGCGATCACCTCGGATCATGAAGAGATCGGCAACATCCAAGGGCAACAGTTCGCGGCGCTTCTGCCAAATGGCGGTTCGGTGTTGTATATCGAGGGCCCGAACAACAGCCTGGCGGCGAAACAGCGATCAACCGGAATGAATCGTAGTAAGCCCGCGAACATCCAGGTGAAAACGCTGCGCGGCAACTGGACTGAGGAAAGCGCGTACAAAGCAGTCACTTCGTGGCTGCGGTTGCAGACGTCGCATCAGAACCGGATCGATCTGGTTGCCGCACAGGATGACAGTATGGCCATGGGAGCCAGGAAGGCATTCAGCGAGATCGAAGAAGGAGAACGGGCGCGCTGGATGAAGATTCCGGTGACCGGCTGCGATGGGATGCCAAAGACCGGACAGGCGTGGGTTCGCAATGGAAATCTGGCGGCAACGATCTTCATTCGTCCGAACACGGATCTGGCAATCGAGATGTTGGTGGAAGCGTCCAAGACGGGTGCGGCGATGACGGAGCGGAAGGTGACGGAGCCGGAGTCGATCCCGTCGCTCACGGACTTGGCAACTCTCGGAAGGATGGCTAAGGGGGCGAAGGCTTAGGCGACAGGTTTCAAAGTTCAAGGTTTGAAAATTAACGGCGTCCCTTGCGGGACGCCTTTTTTGCGGGCTGACTTGTGAAGTCAAAACCCCCACTTCTGGCAAAACCGGCCAGAAGTGGGGGTTTTTATAAAAGATCGAATATTCCGGAGAAATAGTTCTTGCAGTACACCTACATCTGTAGTAGATATGCATACATCGGTAGGAGGCAGCATGGCTTTGGCGCGACTTAGCAGACTGGAATTGCAGATCATGGAAGGGCTGTGGACGCGGGGACAGGCCTCGATCCGTGAAATCCAGGAGAGCTTCCCGGAGAAGAAGCGTCCAGCCTACACGACAATTCAGACGATGATTTATCGGCTGGAAAGAAAGAAGGCCGTGCGGCGGGTGAAGAAGGTAGGCAACTTTCACATCTTCGAGGCGGCTGTTTCACGGGAGCACGCGCAACGAAAGCTGATTGATGATTTCCTAGCGCTCTTTGGCGGACGAACACAACCGGTAATGGCGCATCTGATCGACTCGGGGAGACTGACTCTGGAAGACGTGAAGGAAGCGGAGAAGACGTTGCGGAAGCTGGAGGAAAAGGACAAATGACGCTAACTGGTCTGACGAATCACCTCTGGCAATCGACGCTGTTTGCTGTGGTGGCTGGCCTGCTGACGTTGACCATGCGCCAGGAACGAGCGCGAGTCCGCTACTGGGTTTGGCTGGCGGCGTCGGTGAAATTTCTCGTTCCCTTTGAATGGTTGAGCGTGATGGGAAGCGGCCTCGCATCTGTATCGGGGATCGCCATCATGCGCGGCCATCGTTTCTACGAAGCGATTGAAGTGGTGGCAGGCCGCACTCCAGGCATGGTCATACCTGATTTCGCCGGCCGCGCTTCCATCGTGGCCGGAGTTTGGTGTTTTGGCTTTGTCGTGGTACTTGCGTGGTGGTGTGTTCGCTGGCGAAAGATTTCGCTCACGATTCAGGGAGCGGCTCGCCTACGCGAGGGACGCGAAGTGGAGTTATTGCGACGGGTCGAGCGCAAGCTGGGTGTGCAGCGTCCGGTTGAGATTGCGCGATCCGCGGATGCGACCGAGCCGGGTGTTTTCGGGATCGTAGGTCCGATTCTGCTCTGGCCAGAAGGCATTTCCGAGGACCTCGCCGAGGCGGAACTGGAAGCGATCCTCACGCACGAGGTACGTCACATACAGCGGAGGGACAACCTGACCGCCGCGATTCAAATGATGGCTGAGGCGCTTTTCTGGTTTCATCCGCTGGTGTGGTGGCTGGGAGGGCAGCTGGTGGCTGAGCGCGAGCGCGCCTGCGATGAGGATGTGCTGGAACTGGGGAACGAGTCACGAGTATATGCCAATGGAATTTTGAAGGTGTGTGAATTCTGCTTACGGACGCCCCTGCCTTGTATGTCTGGCGTATCGGGCGGCGATCTCAAGAAGAGGATGGTGTGGATCATGAGAAATCGTGCAGTGCAGGAATTAGGGTTTGGCAAGAAGTTGATGATGGGTGTTGTGCTGTTTGCGTGTGTGGCTGGACCGGTTGCGGCCGGGCTGATGCATGCATCGGAATCGCGGGAGGGGTCGGACCCGCGGAGCGCGACAGTTCCATCCAGCGATCAGGGTGCGGAGCATGCGTCGGTGCAGGCTTCGAAGCAAGAGATGATGGGACTGATTGTGAAGAAAGTGAACCCTCAATATCCGGAAGCGGCTAAAAAAGCGCACATCCAGGGGGAGGTCATTCTGCGCGCGACGATCGGCACAAAAGGGAACGTCGAGAATTTGCAGGTCGTGAGCGGGCCTGCGGAGCTGGCACCGGCGGCTGTTGATGCGGTGAAACAGTGGAAGTATCGGCCGTATAGGAAGGATGGGCGGGCGGTGGAAGTGGAGACGGATATCACGGTGAATTTTACGTTGAAGGAGTAGCTGCAGCGGAATGAGTCAGATATTCCGTTGGGTGCCCCACCTCTGGCCGCCTTTTGCCAGAGGTGGGGTTTTTCCAGACTATGTCCTAGTACATTACGCAGCGGTTAGGCTGCGGCTCG
>AP72_2010_repI_A10DRAFT_1000075_pt1 | contig 14554 bp, 17 predicted proteins | sample AmaPasreplicIA10_FD_9194 | JGI IMG/M metagenome (IMG submission 9194) | reverse complement strand
CCCAATCGAATCCGGTGTGCCCATGATCGAGACGAGAGGAAGGCATGCATCCGAAGAGCACATAAAGCTCCTATCGATGGCCATCGGACAAAGCTTTTTCTCGCCCAAACGGCGCGAAACCTTATATCAATGTGCGCGTTCCATCGGCGTAAAGGTTAGGATTCTGACCTCAGAATGGGAAGGAATCAAAGGCTACCGCGTCTGGAAACGATCCCATCCCGATCCAGTGCTGGCTGAACGTCGCCGGAGGAAACCGCGTGAGAAAAGAGAAGACTCTGCAAAGCTTTAAAAAGGGCAAAGCGGCCAAAACCGCCAAGGCAGCTAAAGCCAATAAAACCATGAAATCCATGACTGGGGTAAAGGCGGCTAAAGCCACTAAAACTGTTGAACCGATCACGTGATTTACGAGCTTTTGCGCCACCTTAATCGGGCGCGCCGGTATCGGGAAATCTCTGCTCTCGTGACCGGCGTGATCACCCATGAATCCCAACAAAGAGTAGAGAAGACCCTTCAAGATGCCTATCAAAAGGCGATCGCCCAGGGCGCTAAGCCCGAGGACGCTAAAGGCTTTAACCAGGGACTAATCGATTCGATCAACGAACTGCTCGCCGCTGAGAACGGCAAACGCGTGCGGCAGTGGACGATGAGCATTCTAGAGGAAGAAGAGCGCTTTCTTAGATGAAAAGATGAAGCGCACTCGACTTAAAGCTGTCAGCGACAAGCGAAAAGCGCAGATGCGTGAGTATTGGAAGCTCCGGAAGCAATTCCTAGCCACTCATCGACTCTGCCAAGCCTGCGGTAAGGCACTGTCGCGAGAGGTGCATCACAAGCGCGGCCGTTATGGGCTCCGGTTACTGGATGCCAAATTCTGGCTGGCAGTTTGCTGGAATTGCCATGCAGATATTCATGAATATCCAAAACTCGCCCGAGAGCGGGGTTATCTGTATCGTTAGCGCTCGTGGAACGAGTCGTTGGTGCCGTGCTTTTAGTGGGCATCTTTTTGATGGCAGCTTTAGCAGCTCCAGTAAACCATCACACTATGAGTGAGAGAGATTATATCGAGCACGGCTACGAGCAAGCAGTGGTGCGGCTCTATATCGGGGTCTTCGACAAATTAATCACTAATCCCCCAGGTGACGAAGAGCAGGCAGCTGCTAATTTCACCCGAGGGATTAAGGCTGCACGTCATGCCCGTGAGATCGCTCTCAAAGGCATCACAGAAAAAGAAGATTAGCTCGCGGTCGGCAATGGCACGATCACCTTGCCCACTCCTGGGTACTCGATAATTACTGCCGGTGGAGGAGTAATAGGGTTAACTGGCTGAGTGCCTCCTACGATTTGGGGCGGACTGCCCGGAGGGGGCACATTGGGCGAATCTGGAGGCACAGGAATTATCGGACCCCCGCCGACACTCGGAGGGTAACCGGGTTTATCCGGTAGGTCTATTCCTGGCGGACCCCAGATCGGAAAGGTCGGACTGCCGGGAGGACCACCTACCGGTGGTTGCCCAATAATCGGTCCTCCGCCAACTTCTAATCCCGATAGACCGGCGATGCCGACCAGAGTTACAGGCTGACCCTGGCCCGATTTTCCGACATACAAGAGGCCACTAATAACGACTTCAGCTGCTGCCATATTTGTTTATTCTTTCTAAATGGAGAGGTTTTGTTTTTTTTTGGAAACTGCTCGCTTCCAAGTCAAGGGCTAACCGTTCTCAAGTGAGGCCGCAAGCAACAATTCAGACAGGAGGCACATATCCTTTGGCTTTGAACCCTCCGAACACTTTGTTTTCGAGGTTCTCCAGACGCTGGGAATTGGCTTGGCTGGCTTGGCGCAGCAGATCGAGTCCTTCAATTAACAATTTGATCTTCTCGTTGAGCGTCTTGAGGTCAGCAGTCAGTTGGGTGATTTGTTCTTTTAACAGAGGGTCAATGTCCATGTTCTCCCTCCATTCTCTTGACACCGCACTCAGTGCAAATTGGAACTAGATTAGGCTCAAGGGCTTCAAATGGTCTCCAGACTTCCCGACCGCAGGCAGAACAACGGTCCTTCCATGAAAGATCGTGAGGCTGGAATTTATCGGCTAGTAAGCAGATCAAGATAGTGCTATTCATAAAATAGTTGAAGGAAATTATTGTGTCATAAGTGAGTGTCAACTACCTTTACTCCATGAGTAGTGCAAAAAACATTCCACTTGTTCTAGTCAAAGGTGAACCGCTCAACACCGATGACTTACGGGTTTTACGGCCCGAGGAAGTCGCCCTGGAGGCGATCAACTCGGTGATTGAGCGGGCTAAAGCCATCAAGGTGGTTAAAACCATTCAGGAGCAGGCCCGAGCTTCTATTACCGGCGGAGAACTGAAAGGCTTGATGCAAGGCTTAAAAGCCAATTATGACGCGCAGAAAGCGCCCATTATCGCGATCGGCCGGGCTCTGGACACCCTCTTTAAAGAGCTCAACGGTCCCTTGGATGAGCAGTACAAAAGAATGGATCAGCTCGTTAGCGTGTTTCAGGATGGTCTGCGCCGGGAAAAGGAAATGGCGGAGGCTAAGGCCAGAGAGGAGCTGCGTGCCATAGAAGAGGCGGCCCAGGCTAAGATTAAAGACCTAGAGCGACAGGTCCAAGAACAGCAGATGCGGGCGAAGATGGCCGAGGATGCGGCCGAGAGAGCCAAAGCCGAAAAAGCCAAGCAAAAGCTTGAGGGCAAGATCCAAACTGAAGAAATCGCTCTCCAGTTGGAGAAAGAGAATGTCCCGATTGCTAATGTGGGCTTTCCTCTGCCTAAGCCTCCCGGTGGCAGCGGGTTTGTCCGTTACGATGTCACCATGACCGATGTGGAACTGGTTTTTAAACATCACCGGGATCTTTTAAAGATCGAGTTGCGCCAGGGCTTAGCTCAGGAACTGGCCAAAAGTCTGGATCAGCAGGGTAGACCTTTGCAGGTTGCAGGTCTAGTAATCCGCAAGCAAAACCGTACCAGCTTCCGAGGTGCAGCCGCGATCAGGATCCAAGGCGAGTAAGACTCGATGATGGAACGCCAAGAACTCTTCCACCTTTACTGGCAGTGGACTAAAGACCTGCATATCTGGTGCGCCACCAAGCTTGGCCGCCACGTGGACGCTCTTTACGAGCCTGCCAACTGGACTTTTACAGTCTACTCCGGCTCGGCCGAGGTTGAGCTTAACATGGAGACTGGAATCCCTATCTGGGTGCGACCCCAGGGCGAGGATGCCCTTACTATCAAGCTTCCCCGGCCGGAGGATCATCCCAATGCCGACGAGCTCAACCGGACCTTTCGCCAGATTTGTATCGCTACGGCTATAGTCTTAAAGATTGAACTGAGCCGCACCCCGCTAGGACTTGAAAATGACTAAACGCTTCGAGCAGGAGGATTCCGCCTTAAAGGCTTATCGCAAAAGGCTCCATGAGCAGCCTAACCATGCTGTCTTAGACGAATCAGGCAACGTTATGCCGATCAGCGTGTACGACGAAGAAGGAGAGCTCATTGAATCCATGTTGATCCAATGGGCCGCATGGTTTGAGAAAAACAAACAACGCAAGATCGGCTATACCGAGATCGATAATTATCTAGTCTCCACGATCTTTAACGGCCTTAACCTCAATTACGGTCACTTTGGGCCGCCCAAGTGGTTTGAAACCATGGTGTTTGAGCCTCCGCATTTGCAGGAGTGGTTCGATGGGGAAACTGTCTGGCTCAGAACTTCAATCTGGTGCCAACGCACTCGAAACCTCAAGGAAGCTATTGCTGCTCATGATGAGGGTGTTGTGTGGTTGAAAGATCATTTGGCGGATAAACCCGCATCTTCCGGCCATTGATCCAGACATAGCGGCACCCTCGTCCGCTAACATCTACTCGCTCTGTCGGTCCCCGGTGCTGGCCGTGAATGAAGACCTTCATCCCATCGTGGGTCTTGGTTTGATTGTACCATTTCCAGAATTCTTTCGAGCGAAAGAGCATCTCGTTTCCGAGATTTGACTTGAGCGCAAGGGGCCAAGGTATGTCAATAGTGATTCTGGAAACGAGTCATGGCATACCCTCAGAACGCCCGTGTGCCCATTCAGGATCGTTATTGGATCCAGGGGTGTAATACCCTTCCTTTCCCTACAGACCTTCCCCAGGGCCAATATTATTGGGGCGAGAACCTCGTAAACCGAGGCGGGATCATCCAAACCCGGCCGGGGCGCAACCTAATCTTCAGTCTGCCCGGATTGCGTGCTCAGGGCCTTTGCATGTACCGGCCTTACCGGCAAAAGGAACAATTAGTCTGGGCCATTGACGGCCGGATCTACTACAGCACCTATCCTTTCACTCAGTACGCCAGGGTGCCGAACATCATGTTCGATAAGCACAGCCCACGGGTCTTTTTCTGTCAGGCCCGCCAAGGGGTAAAGCTGAATCTGGATGGCTCGATCACCGTTTTGCCCGCGCCGGTTGACGTCCTCATGCTTCAGGATGGCTATAGCGCGAGCGCCTTTTACATTGCCACCTCGGCGACTAAACCCCTGCAAGCTGCTCATAACCAGCCTAGCGCCCCCTGGTATCAGTGCCCCACCGGCACAGTGATGTTCTACAGCGGCAACCGGCTCTGGGTGGCTTACGAGGAGACCGTCTACGCGAGCGACCTCGATAATCCCAACTCTTTTAACGAGCGCACTTATCTGGCCGAAGCCGATGGGTTCAAGCTGCCGGAGCACTGTACGGGCATGATCGAAACTGCTTCTGGACCGCAGACCTTGCCTGCTCTTCTGGTCTTCAGCGCCTTCACGATCACCAGCCTCCAGAGTTACGTTCTGGATCGGACCCAGTGGCAGTCGACCCAGAATTTTCAAGCCCTGCTCAGCAAGGATTACGGTTCAATTGCTCCCTTCAGCGTTTTCCATCAGTTCGGCCTTCCCTGGTTCTATTCGGAGGTCGGATTGCTCTCTCTGGACGTCGCCCTCAACCAATACGGCTCTTCCATCGTGGTGCCCAAAGACATGGAAATGCTGCGCTCCAAAGACAACATCTCGGCTTTCAACGCCCAATACATCGCCGGAGCAGCCTTTGAAAATTTCATTCTCCTAAGCGTGCCCAGCGGGAGCCGCTTTAACAAGCACACCTGGGTTATGGATGCGGCCCCTCAAGCCCAATTAAACGGTGGCGCGGGCCGGTGCTGGAGCGGGATCTGGACCGGCGACTACCCCGTCCAATACGCGACCGGAGAATTCCAAGATGTGCCTCGCTGTTTCCATATCGGCTACTCCTGCGCTCCGGTAGAGGATCAGAGCGGGAACCTCTGCCAGATCCACATCTGGGAAGATTTTATCGGCCGCCGCACCGATCAAATTGACTCCCATGATACCCCGATCCAGTGCAGCTGGGAGACCAAGATCTTCGAGATCAGTCAGGTGGGAGAGCTTTTACGCTTCAAGTTTATCGAGTTCGATGTGGTCGAGCTTTTAGGCACTGTCTTTGTGCAGATTTATTATGCCGGGATCAAAGCCCATTACCGGCTGGCTTATTCGCTGGTGCTCTCGGCCGATGAAGGCTTGCCCGGCTGCGAAGAGTTCCCGGCCTGGACCTATCAGAACCTAGCTACTGACACGGTCTTTGAGAGTTTCCGGCCCCAAACCAGAACCGTGAGAACTCCTGACTTCAGCGGAGCAAAGCAGGAGGACGATGGCTGTTCGGATACTTGCGGCATTGAGAGCGATTACCAACATAATGTGGATAAAGGCTTCCAGATCTTATTTAACTGGCAAGGCCGGATGGGCATCAGGGAAGTCAGGCTATTTGTGGAGAATTACCCCCAGCCCGGTGTAGGCAAATGCACCCCTGATGAAGCCGGAGAAGCTAACATCATCTCGGCTATCGGCTGTTTGCCTCCGCCTAAAGTCTGCATGATCCCAGTGCCATGAGTTCCGGACCCACACCTTCACCGTTACCTAGCGCTAACATCCCAAAAGCGCGGGTCTACCAACCCTTTCATCACGTCTGGACTCCCCGCACTCCCGATTCCAGCTACGACTCTTTCGCGGGCCTGACTCCGCCTTTGCCCATTGTTTATCCCCCACCCCTAACCGAGACGCAGCTCGATCCTAAAACCCAAACCCAGCAGCCGGTCTTTATCGGCACCGGGGTCACCGTCACTAGCGCCGTCTATCTCGCTAACGTCGTCGTTGCTCAACCCACGGACCGGGTTGGCACCAGCGTCACCATCCACTCGGCAATCTATCACTAATGAAAAATCTCGGTTTAGAAGGAAGAGTTCGGCTAAGCGTTATCGATCCCGATTCCGGCCGAGTTTTTAGAAAATTCCCTTGGCAGAAAAACCTGATCCTCGATCAGGGCATGGATATGGTGCCAACGACCTTGTTTAACGGCCTCTTCACTGCCTGCGCGGCCGGGACCGACACTAGCCCCACTGATCAGGCTAGCGGCAGTGTTACCGCGACGGTGAGCGGCACCACGATCACCGCTAGCGCCCCCTTTTTCACTACCGCGATGGTGGCCAGCGATGTCCTCTTTCCCGGCAATATCCGCTTTAAGATCCTTTCTCTCGGTGGCGCTTCACCTTCCGCCACGGCCACTCTCAAAACTGCCGGAACGATCGCGAGCGCCACCGCTTTTACTATCCAATACGTGACCCAGGCTGCCCTGGGTACTGAGGTGAAACGCTCCAGTATTTACGCCACTGATCCCGATGCCAATCAAGCTATCGTTTCTCCCGGCTCGGTCACCTTGCAGCGCACTTTTGTCTTTAGTCCTGAGTCAACCAATATCACCTACACTGAACTGGGTTTGAGCCCTAATCCCAACCCTGGACCCAATCTTTTCAGCCGGATCTTATTGGCTGCGCCAGTCAGTCTGCAAGGCCCGAGCGCACTTCTACCCAGTGGCCAAGCGCTGAAAGTCACCTACCAGCTCCTAGTGAGTTTCGATTACGGAAGCGGAGCCGGAAACTACTTCAGCGGGGTTAACACCGGGACCGTACCGGTAACGAATCTGCCGGTCGCCTTTCCCATCACTAAGTATGCTAACTCGGGCACCGTCCCAGGTACGCTCGCTGTTACCGTGACCGGCTCCATGCCCGCTATTGTGGGTCAGCCCATCACCTTGGCCGGTTCAGCGACCAGTGCTTACAACGGCACTTGGACCGTGATGGATGTCACCTCGGTCACCGATCCCACCCATGGTCTTTCGACCATTATCACTTTGGGCGGAGCAACTTGGACCTCGGCTCCCGGCTCGATCTCTAGCGACAATTTGACTACCTCGCTTCTGGGCGGGTTTTTCCGTGGCTGCCAGGGCATCTACTTGATCGGCCCCACCGGCCAGTCCATGGCTCCGACTCCCACCGATGATGCCTTCCTGGGGTTTGGGGAGCCGGGTATTTTTCCAGTCATGGGCAATCATCCGCAAGCCTGGGCTTCTCCAGCCGGGCTCGGCCTGGGAGCCGGTAACGGCACTCCGGTATCCATTGATCCCTCCCAAATCTACACTGTGCAATGCCTGCCTAACGCTTATACCAACGGCAATTTTTACTTGGATCAGGTCGCTAACATCACGGTAGGCACTCCACCTAACATCTCTTCTTTCGGCTTCGGCCTTCCCGATCAGACTAACCAGATAGAAACCTACTTCTGGAACGGCCCGCAAGGGCTAGTGGTTAGCTCCACTCTTTCCATCACTTTCCGCTTAAGTTGGGCTCGCAACTAACCATGGCTGTCCCGATTCCAGTCAGTTTTTCGGCTAACAAAACCCCGAGGGAAAAACCTCTGGGAGTGCAAGAACTCTTAAACCTGATTGGAGACAGTCTCAGCGCCAGCTTTGATCCCGATGACTACATCCTGGGTCAGCTAGGCGGCATTCTACCTACCCAGGACTACGGTCCCTGGGCCAATGGTAATGAGTGGTGGTTCTGGGACCAGAAAAAAGGCAGCTATGTCCTGGGCACCGATGGGGTGCCCATCGGCACGATTATCGTCTGGGGCGGCCAGGGCGCACCTCCTAACTGGTTAACCTGTGACGGCAGCGAACAGTCGCGCACCATTTATAACCAGCTCTTTCAAGTCATCGGCACTATCTGGGGCAAAGGCGATGGAAGCGACACTTTTAATTTGCCACCGGGTGGACTCATCTACGCAGCCGCTGGCTTTCCCGTAGGCAATATGTGGGACCGGGGCACCGTAGGAGGCTCTCAGCTGGCCGCCCTCTTGGTAAGCGCCAATATCCCGGCCTTGCAATGCCGGGTCAGTTTCAGATCCGTAAGCAAAAGCCAGCCCGGCCCTTACGGCTTACCCATTCTCCAGCCTTCCTATCAAAGCGCCCAGGATTACACCTATGAAGTCCTCACTCAAGAAGGCACCCCGCTTAATCTCCAAGAGCAGACTCAGTTCAGTATCATGCCGCCTTTTGCGGCCGCTAACTACGTCATCAAATACCAATGAGTGTGCCTGTCCCCATCGCCCTGAGCTTAAATCCACCCCCGTTGGGCTGGAAAAGTACTACTCCCGATAAATACGCGGAGCTCGTACAGTTAGTAGCCGCTAACCTACAAGGCTCGATGGAGGTGGAGCTCCTAACCGGCAAAGTGGGTGGCTCACAGCCCCAGAATGACATCGGTCCCTGGCTCAACAATCTGGACTGGTGGGTTTACAGAGGCGCATCGCTGGGCTACCAGCCCAGCCAGCAAGGTGCCCCGGTCGGCACCGTGGCCATCTGGGGTGCCACTCCTTACACCAATCCCCAACCGGCCAAATGGCTTTTCTGTTTAGGCCAAAGTGTCACGACGGCCCAGTTCCCGGCGCTCTTCAATGCCATCGGCTACACCTGGGGCGGATCGGGCGGCAACTTCAATCTGCCTCCCGGCCATGTTTTCTACTTCAATTGTTCAGGGGCCTGGATGAATCCTTTATCTTTTCCGCCCAATGGAGGAGTGCTCAGAGCCGGGCAAGGCGCGGGCGCGCTTAACCAGAAAATCCTCGCTGGCAATATGCCCAGGCTCAAGATCACGATTCCCTACCTCTATCCCAACATCATCGATGGCACTGGAGTCAACGTGCCAGATGTAAGCTGGCAGCCGGGCAACGCCTCTTTTGATTATCCCGTGCAAGCCGAGTTCGGTCCTCCTACCGGCCCTAATCAGCAAGCGATCGCAACGGTGCCCCCTTACGTCGCGATCTACTACATCATCAAGTACATCTAGCCATGGCTGTTCCTCTTCCAGTCGACCTTAGCGTTGGTGCTGCCCCGATAGGCTGGGAAGGGAAGTTGCCTGATCTCTTTACTCTGATCCAGGCTTCGCTCCAGGCACAGCTAGACCCCAATTTCCTCACCGGCCGCTGTTTCGGCAATATGCCCCTCCATGATATCGGGCCCTGGTTTGACGGCCGAGGCTGGTGGTTCTTTGACCCCTTGGCGGGCCAGTACACTCCAGACCAGCAGGGAATGCCCATCGGTTCAATCGCGATGTGGGGCGGGCTCGGCAACCAGATTCCGGCCAATTGGCTTTCCTGCTACGGCCAAGATGTCAGCCGTTACACCTACAGTTTTCTCTTTGGCGCGATCGGAGAAACCTGGGGACCGGGCGATGGCCAGAGCACTTTCACTCTGCCTCCGGGGGGAGTTTTCTTTGTTAATGCCGCAGGCTTCAGCGCCGAGAGCGTAGTGCCTCTGGGTATGCTGCCTAATGCGCCCGGACAGCCTCAGATCGCTTCCAGCCCCGAAGGAGTGGGCTCAAGAGGCGGAGGTCAGACCAATGTCGGGCTCTTAGCCAGCGATATGCCCGGCTTGCAAGTGGTCCTCAAAGCCGTGGTCCAGAATTTCGCTAACTCTTCTCCCACTAACCCCGGCACCCCGATCGCCAACATCCAGAAAGCTCAAGCCAGCTTTTTTACCGGCCAAGTCGATATGCCCATTGTGGACATGAACAACAATCCTACCGGGGTCAACCAGACCGATTTCAATATCATGCCGCCCTACATCGGCATTAATTGCATGATCAAATACCAATGATGGAACTCTACATTTTCATCCTGCTCTTGGTCTGGTTCTTCTGTGACCGCTGCAACATCTACTTCCGAAAGTGAGGCACTCTCATCATATACGCCAGATCCGCATTGAGTCAGCCCAAGCCCTGGAAAGTGAAATTGTTCGGCGTTTCGCTCAAGATTGCGGAACAATTATCGAGCCCCGCTTTCCCCTTTACTTCGTCTTCGTGGATGGCCGGTTGGCGGCCTTCTATTACCTCTCTGAGCAGGCTTGTGTCTATCCCACGGTACATCCAGACTGGCCCAGCCCCCGATCGTTCTACGAGGCTGCCAGGGCCATTACCGGAGCCACCCAAGCTAAGTGGGGCAACCCGCTTTGGCTCGTCGGTTCCGATTCTAAGCTCAACCACCCAGAGCTCTTGAAAAAAGTTGGACTGGAGGCTCGGCCGCTGGCAGTCTACGAACCGGAAGCGAGTTAGCTCATGTCTACTGTCGCCCCGACCATGCCGCATTATCAGCTGCCGGGTCCTATGCCTTCATTCGTAGGGGCAAACCCCCAGCAGATCGAGCAGGGCGCGGTCTCGATGGACCAACAAGCCTACGGCCTTTCTGATCAGGACTTTCGCCAGCGTTACCCGCAGCTGTGGCAAACCCAGCAGACGTTTTTAAACAACCTGCAAAATCAGTTCTCCGGCAACGTAAACCCCCAGATGCAGAATGTCTGGGCAAGATCTGGCTTAGAAGGCGCGCTGCAATCGACTGGCGGCTGGAGTCTGGGCACCGGCACCACCGGGATGGCCAACATCGCCAGGAATCTGGGTCTCAACCAGATGGGCTATCAGCAGAACCTGCTCAACCAGTTCCAGATGGCCAACGATACCTTCCGGCCCAGGACCTTCGGGCTCTCCGGCGCGGACGCGGCCCAGATCGCTCTTTCCAATATCGCGGGCCAAAACAATTTCAATCAGGCCCAATACGCTTATCAGGTTCAGGCCAGCCAGTACGAGACAGGTCTCGCGGCCCAGCAGTCAGTATTGAGTGCCAATGCGGCCAATGCTTCGACCGCAAATATCTTAGGCGGGGTAAGCTCAATTGCCTCGGTTGCGACTGTGGCTTTAGCTGGTTGCTGGGTCGCAAGACAGTGTTTCGGCGATAGCCGGTGGCTCTCTTTCCGCTCCTGGCTCTTTAACGATGCCCCCAGGATCTTGCTGTTGCGTTATCTCGATCATGGAGAAGCCTTGGCCCACTATCTAGCCGGGCATGCCGGTCTGCAAGCTACTGTTAAGTCCCTCCTAGAGAACTTGTTAGAGAGTGATAGCCCACTCTTGACAAACGCCTTGCTCCGTCTCTTACTGATGCAAGGAAATAATTGTGGACGATATACCCAATCTCTTTGCCAACTATGAACGCAGTGCCGCCCGCTCAGGGCTGGCTCAACATCTCTGGGACACTAGCTATGACCGGTTGCTTAACTTCGGGATCAGTTCCTATCGCGACATCACCGATCAGGACACAATCGGTATCCCCGTCTGGATCGCTTACCGTCCTCCCGGCACCTCGATCTCTGTAACCTGCGGTAAATCGCTTGACCCGCTTTTAGCCTTTGCCGGTGCCATCACCGAAGCCTTGGAAGTCTGGGCCGCCGAACATCCTAACGGCCAGAACTGGATCGTGCCTTACCGCTACATCAAGGAATCGGGCACCCTGCCTCGCGCTCAGGTCTTGCCCTTGAAGGACTATCCCCTGGCTCGCGATAACGTGCTTGATGAGACCACCCCCATCAGCTGGGAGTTGGTTGACCGGATCCAGCACCCTCTGGTTGCGTCGACCGCATTCGACCAGATGGTTGCCTGGATGCCTTCCAACATGATCTGGTTAGAAGACCGGGCGAACGCTCAGTTCTTGGACGTCCAGCAAAGCTCCAACGGTCTGGCCGCCGGAATCAATTTGGAGGATGCACTTCTAGCCGGGATTTATGAGCTGGTCGAACGCGACGGATGGACGATTCACCAGTTTATCCGCGAATCGATCGGCACCCCTCCGCGCAAGATCCCTATTCTGGATATCCCTTCCTTGCCCGAGGCGCTGGCGATCCCTGTGCGCCTGATGGTCAAGGCCGGGCTTTATCCCTTGCTCTTTGATTGCACTACCGATATCGGCATCCCGGTCTGCGGCTGTGCGCTTCTTGGCCGGGACGGGGTCGGCACTTTCGGCGGTTATGGCGCAGCCTGGGATCCGCGTATTGCGGCACTTCGCGCTCTTACCGAGGCAGCCCAATCGCGGCTCTGCTACATCAATGGCGCTCGCGATGACCTTTACCGGCGTGATTTTTTGCTCATGAAATCCAGCTCCAGCGGCTGGCTCATTGAACAATTAGAAGCTCTCAAAAGCCCTTGGCGAGATTGGGACCATTACTGTGAATTGCCGGTCGGGCGCTTTGAGTCCATCCATGAAGAGTTAGGCACCTTGGTTCATTGGCTAGCCGAACGCGAAATAAAGCTCTACTACCGCAAGCTGGCTGAGATCGAATTCGAAGCTTCTAGCGTGGTAGTGGTGAAGGTTATCGCTCCGGCACTGGAAGGCGTATGGTCCGAGAGCTGGCAGACTAACGGCCGGGCGACCCAACACTTAGCCAAAGAACTCCAAACTGATGGACGAAGAAAACAAGGCTCAGAAGATCCTGATCTACGCCGGGACGACTCTTGACCCTGGCACTATCGCTGAGCAGCTCCCTGATGATGAGGTCATCGTTAAAGGCCCGGTAGCCCACGGGGATTTCTCGACTGACCTTATGGAGCACGAGCCAGCCCATGTGCTCATCATCGAAGGCTACTTCCACCAATCACTCTCGGTCTGGCACAAGGAGATTGTCTGGGCCATGCAGATGCCGGGCGTTAAAGGCGTTTACGGCGCAGCCAGTATGGGCGCTTTGCGAGCCGCTGATCTGGCCAACTATGGGATGTACGGCTGCGGCAAAATCTTTAACTGGTTTTTCGAAGGCGTGACTTTCAGGGAAGCGGATGTGTCCTGCATCTACGGACGCAGCCCAACGATTCCCATGGTCAATGTGGCCGGTGCTTTAGACAAGGCAGTCGAATTGGGCTCGGTTGATGAGGAGATGGCCGACCGGCTTTATGCCAAAGCCAAGGCGATCCACTGGACTGAACGTACCGCTAAAAGGCTCGGACCGCTCGCCCAGCTGATCGAGATCCACAACCAGAAAGCCATCGATGCCCTGGAACTCTTGTGCACCTTCCGGCAACTCAAACAAGTGCCCGGTGTCCGCACTCTAGGTCCCGAAGCGCTCTCGGGCCTCTTTACCGCCCAGTTTGAGCGCGACCGGGCCGTGCTGGTCAGCGGCCGCGAAGTCAAGCTCCAAGACCTCGATAGCTACATCACTCTGCATGATCAGGATTTCGAACAGCACCTCAGTGATGCCGATAACCGGATGCTCGCTCTCATGCTCGCCGATATTTATCGGATCGCGATCAGCTTTGACGAGCTTGACCTTGAGTGGAAACGCTTCAATGTCCGGTGCGGACTCCGTTCCCAGGCTGAGCACGATCAGTGGCTGCGCGATAACCATGTTAATGCCAAGGATCTAGTCAGGCTGCTGACTGATGAGGCCCGCATCCGCAAGCTCAGGCGAGCGTTAATGGTCAGAAGCGGCCCGCGCCGTCGCACCCAAAGACTTTTGGATTACCTCAAGCTCAGCCGCCAATACCCTTACTGGGCTAACGCTGCCGCCGCGCACGAGGACCAAATCAAAGCCGCCGGAGGCGAAGCCCAGCTCGAACTCGGAGGCGAGACTGACGTAGCAATACTACTTTCTCAGCACGCTAAACGGGCAGGCATAACCATCTCTACCAGCCTGAGCGAATACGTCAGAGAAGCAGGCTTTGGCACAATTCGTGAATTGATGGTTTCCCTTTGCCGTGACAAACTAGCAGACGGCAATGGAAAGCTTCGTCCAGAACCGGCTCCGGGCGCTTAGGCGCGGCTACGATCAATCCTACGGCAACGGCATCTGGCCCGATAAAGCCCTGGGCGCGCCCTTGAGCGGCAACTCCGATGAGGAACCTAGCGCGCCGAAAGATCCAACCGATGATCGAGCTTGGCAACGCTACCATGACGCTCTCAAGGCATGGAATCTCAAATCGCATCCAGAATACGGACCCTCGGGCTTCCCCACTCCGACCCCAGCTCCATCTCCTTCTCCTACTCCTGCGGCACCTCCGCGCCCTGGCCCCAATGCATCGCCAGAGGAAATTCAGAAGTACAACCAGTGGGCTTATCAGAACAAACAACCTCTTATCGGCTTAGGCCAAATTGGAGAGTCTGGATCCCATAACATCCCAGACATAAATCAATACCTCGCTCAGCCGCACCCCACTCCGAGTCCGGCCCCAGCACCTCGCATGATTCCTGTGCCGCCGGAGCGGAGCGTTGATCCCAGAAGCCTGATAGATCCGAATGAGATCTTGAGACGCGCCTTCGAAAATCCTAATCCGATCCAGTCAACCAGCGCTACCCCCATTGCTCAGAACCCGGCTATTGGCC
>AP72_2010_repI_A10DRAFT_1000074_pt1 | contig 14556 bp, 10 predicted proteins | sample AmaPasreplicIA10_FD_9194 | JGI IMG/M metagenome (IMG submission 9194) | reverse complement strand
AAGCCGACTTTCGATTCTCCGAACTTGTCGCGAAGTTTGTCGGCGGCGGTGAGAGCGTCTTTCCAGCGCTGCTGACGGTTGCCTTCCAGCAGATCGATCTGCGCGGATTCGGTGGTGAAGGATGAGGCGTGGACTCCGAGCAGACGGATATGTATTCCCTTCTTCCAGTTCTTTCGGAAGAGAGCCCGGATGTTTTCGAAGATCTCGGTGTCGAGCTGGGTGGGATTGGGTAGCGTATGCGCGCGCGTGATGGTGGTGAAATCCTTGTAGCGCAATTTAAGCTGGACGGTACGGGCGTGAAAGTTGGCTTCGCGTAAACGGCGCCCGACCATTTCGGAAAGACGCATCAGCGTGGATTCGAGTTGTGCCGGATCTGCCGTATCTTCGTTGTAAGTGTGCTCGTGGCTGATGGATTTGGCGTCGTGTTCCTCGGCGACTTCGGAGTCAAACCATCCGCCTGCGTCTTCCCCGCGGGCTTTTCCTGCGAGGGCTAAGCCCCATTTGCCGAAGCGGTGTTCGAGTTCTCCTTCTTCGAGCTTGGCGAGGTCGCCAACGTTCTGAATGCCGAGTGCGTGGAGATTGGATTCCATGACTTTGCCCACGCCGGGAATTTCGCGGACGTTGAGCGGCGCCAGAAACTTTGCTTCCTCTCCGGGAACGATGTAAAGAATTCCGTTCGGCTTCGCCTGTCCGGATGAAACTTTCGCAATGAGGCGAGAACTGCCGATGCCGACCGAGCAGTTGAGTCCAGTCTCGGACTTCATGCGTTGATGGAGACTGTGTGCGGCTTTGAGCGGAGGCCCGTGAAGGCGTTCTGTGCCGGTCATGTCGAGATAAGCTTCGTCGATTGAGGCCATCTCAACTTGTGGAGTGAAAGCTCCGAGGATTTTGTAGACTTTTTCGGAGCATTCGCGGTAGCGTTCCGGATGTCCGTCGACGAAGATGGCGTGTGGGCACCGCTTAGCGGCGGTGCGCAAAGGCATGGCGGAATGGACACCGAACTTTCGGGCTTCGTAGGAAGCGGCGGAGACTACCCCGCGCTCATCGCGCTGCCCGCCGACTACAACGGCCTTGCCCTTGAGTGAGGGATCGTAGAGTTCTTCCACGGAGACAAAAAAGGCGTCCATATCGACGTGAAAGATGGTGCGGCCGAAGCTCATCGAAGTTTCTCAGAAAGTCTACCGCACCGGTACAGGAGTAACCTTTAAAACATCCGCATTGATGTGACAATTCGAGCCACATGCGCCGCAAGTCGATAGCCTTGTTCATGCTAGGGGCCGCATCTCTCCCGCTTCATAGCGACGATGGCGCCGCTTCGATTGCCGCCGGCGGCATCATCGTAATGAAGAGGGAAGCCCGGATTGTGATGGCGAAGGAGCTATTACAGATTTTCCACGGACAAGGTGATAGTGGAGTACGGCTTTCGGAATGACAGCGATGAAGACATTACGACCGAAGCGGTGTTTCCCATTCCAGATTATGGAATCGACTAGCAACAAGAACTCTCGCGACAGGGGTTCGATGATTTTCATCTCTGGATCGATGGCATGCCAGCGGCTTTTCAAACCGAGACAAGGGCCCTGCTCGGGAACAAAGTACACAACGCTATGAACCAGTATGCACGTTGAAACTGCTTGGTTTGGACGTGGGGTAGATGCTGGACGACAATCCTGACATTCACGGATTATCTGAAGTTCAGCACAACCAGCTTCGAGAGCCGGGGTTAAGCGACTCGAAAAATGATCAAGCGCTTTGGATAATCCGCAAAAAGTATCACTGGCAGCAGATGTTCGCGGCACACACAAGACAGTTCATATCCGGCACGAATACACCCGGGCGATCGGAGCGAACAACGGATTCCGATATGCGATGGGTCCCAGTCCGGACAAGTTCATGGCAGATCAACTCACGAGCTTTTGCCCCGATCCGCACCTATGGTCGAAGCTGCAAGCCACACCGGAGAGCCAAGACCGGGGATACGTCTATGTCGACTTCATCCTGACAACTGCCAATAGGTGGAAGACGCCGATTGAGGACTTTACCTTGATCGTGGAACGACCTAAATTGGAAAGATAATCACGCAGAATCGGAAACCACTTATGTGAGCTTTTGTTGGGATGGACCCGTCACCAAGATCGATGCAGACCACTTCTCGCTGCACACCATCAATCTTGTTCCGACCCAGGAACTGCGAATTGGATTCTTGTCCGTCCTGCCTCAATCGGCAAACTAGTGTTCGTTGCCACCCTCGCCTCCGCCGGCGGACAGCCGAAGGCGGCTGTCCCCACATGAGTTGTCCCGACCTTAGGACGACACTCCTGCCAGCGATTTGTCCGCCGTCGTTGATTGCGCACGCATCACGCGCACTTTCTCGTAAACCTTGCCGTACTCGCGGGCACTCGCGTTCCAGGAAAAGTCCTTGGACATTCCGTTGCGCATCAGAACCTGCCATGACGTCTGGTCGCGGAAGGCCTGGAGCGCTTCTTTGATCGTGAGCAGAAGCGACTCGCCGTTGTATTCCGTGAACTTAAAACCCGTGCCTTTGCCGGTGCGGGCGTCCCAGGGCTCGATGGTGTCATCGAGGCCACCTGTTGCCCGGACGATCGGGACGGTGCCGTATTTCAAGCTGTAGATCTGATTCAGGCCGCAGGGCTCGTAACGTGAGGGCATCAGGAACATATCGGCGCCAGCCTCGATTTTGTGAGCGATGGCATTATCGTAGGCGACTTTGACGGCGATCTTGTTGGGGAATTGCTTGTTCAGTCGCTGGAACATCTCTTCGTAAGACTTGTCACCGGCGCCGAGGGCTACCATGATCATGTCCTCACGGGCGAGGCGGTCAGCGATCTGTGAGATGAGGTCGAATCCCTTCTGCGCCGCAAAACGCGAAACAATCCCGATGACCGGAAGCTTCGGGTCAGAGTTGGCGATGCCAAAGGCGGCGAGCAGATCCTGCTTGTCTTCGGCTTTACCGGAGAGTTCCCGCGGGGAATATTTTGCCGCGGTGAACTTGTCGGTTTGGGGACTCCATTCGTCGTAGTCGACACCGTTGAGAATGCCGGTGACAGTTGCGGCGCGGTCGCGGAGGACGCCTTCGAGCCCGAAGCCGTATTCGGCGGTTTGAATCTCCTGGCTGTATTTCCTGCTTACCGTGGTCACAAAATCGGAATAGGTCAGAGCTCCCTTCAGGAAATTTACCTGGCCGAAAAACTCCATTTTCGACATGGTGAAGAGATCCCAAGGCAGCATGAGCAGGGGCAACGTCTCGGGCGGAAAAAGCCCCTGATATCCCATGTTGTGGATAGTGAAGACTGTACCTACATCTTTGAAGGCAGGGTCATCGCGATAGATGGTGCGCAGCAGAACCGGAATGAGGGCCGACTGCCAGTCATGGCAATGGAAGACCTGCGGTACGCCAACAATTTTGGATGCTTCGAGCACGGTACGCGAGAAAAGAGCGAAGCGCTCCGCGTTGTCGGGATAATCCCCAGCAGGAGTGCCATAAAGGTTATCGCGGTCGAAATAGCGTGGATATTCCACAAAATAAAACTTCACGCCACCCTGGGTGCCTCCCGATACAACGGATGCGAACCGGTATTCGTCGTCAAAGGGAACAGTGACGCTGCGCATGACCGTGGCGGGATCAGCAAGCTTGGTCTGGCGATAGCGAGGCAAATAAACGCTGACCTGGTGGCCGAGCGCGGCGAGAGCGCGTGGCAGGGCACCGACAACATCCGCGAGACCACCGGTCTTGGAGAACGGAACTCCTTCAGAGGCAGCGAAGGCAATATTCATGAGTGCGGGAACCTCCAGTGGTCGCGACGCGATATGATGAATTAAAGAAAACTCGGGCCGGGGTCCGAAACACCTAAGATGCAGTTATCAACTTGCCAGTCTACTTCTCGTGAAAGGGAGGGTCAACGTTGCCAAGGGTTGCATCGGCGCGCCGCCCAGTAAGCAAGCCCAAATTGGGACAACATTTTCTGGCCAGTGAAGATCTGGCGTTGCGCATTGTCGACGCGCTCGGAGAGGTGTCGGACAGCACCGTTCTCGAAATCGGACCAGGACGGGGAATTATGACGTCNTTGCTGGCCAAGCGAGCACGGCGGCTGATCGCGGTGGAGTTAGATCGAGTGTTGGCTGCGCAACTGCGGCTGAAATTCGGCATGTCCCGTAACGTCGAGATCATTGAAGGAGACGTGCTGGCGATGGACTTTGATTCCCTGTTCGGACCGAAACCAGGGCTGGGCCGGCCCGGAATTGAATTCAAGCCACAGCCGGCGAAGGTCGTGGGCAATCTTCCTTACTACATCACGTCCGATATTCTTTTGCGGCTATTCGAGTTTTCGAAGTATTTCGAGAGCATTGTCATCATGGTACAGAAGGAAGTGGCGGACCGGGTTGCAGCCGAACCGGGAGGAAGTGAGTACGGCGTTCTGTCGGCTACGGCGCAGCTATACGCACGGGTAGAGAAACTGTTCACACTACCGCCGGGAGCGTTTTCACCGCCTCCGAAGGTTCATTCGACGGTGTTGCGGCTGACGATTGATCCGCAGCAGGAGAAACTGGGAGTCGCTGGAGATGGGTTTGTTGATTTNCTGCGGCTTTCGTTTGCACAGAAGCGCAAGACGCTGTGGAACAATTTGAAAGATTCTTACGATACCGCCGGACTGAAGCATGCACTCACGGAGGCACATGTGAAGCCTACAGCTAGAGCCGAAACTTTGAGCCTTGAGGAGAGTGCCGCTGTCTATCGTGCTTTGCGCGACGTACACGGAAGCTCATAGAATTATTGAATTGAATATGGCGTTTGGCTCACCGATCCGGAGGGCCTATGAGTACTACCATTCTTCGTCATCCCGCAGTCGCGGGACGCTTCTATCCTCGAGATCCTGACGATTTGCGCACAGAAGCGCATGGGTACCTTTCGCAGTCGATCTCGAATACTGTCGAGCGCGTGAAAGCGATTGGCTGCATCGCTCCGCATGCGGGGTATATGTATTCCGGACACGTTGCCGGCGCGGTATTTGCGCGCATTGAGCTCCCGAAGCTTTGCGTGGTGCTATGCCCCAACCACACAGGGATGGGTCGGGCACTCGCCATCATGTGCGAAGGCTCGTGGGAAACACCTTTGGGAGAAGTCCCGATTGATACTGAGTTCGCCAATGTTCTGCGGCAACGCTTCCCTGCTCTACAGGATGATTCCTCGGCGCATCGAGCCGAACATGCGGCCGAAGTGGAACTGCCTTTTTTGCAATTGCAGCAGCCGGATTTGAGATTTGTTCCTATCGCGCTGGGCACCGGACAATTCGAACTCTTGGAGCAATTGGGCGCGGCATTAGGCCAATTGATTTCGCAGCAAAAAGAACGCGTTCTCATTGTGGCGTCGAGCGACATGAATCACTACGAGTCGGATACCGTGACTCGGGTGAAGGATCACCGGGCAATCGAGAGAATTCTGACTCTGGATGCGCGCGGTTTGTACGACGTGGTGACACAGCAGGACATCAGCATGTGCGGATTTGGGCCGGCGGTGGCGATGTTGACCGCGGCACAGCAGCTGGGCGCGAAATCGGCAGAATTGGTGAAGTATGCGACGTCGGGGGATATTTCGGGTGATCGGGAGATGGTTGTCGGGTATGCGGGGGTGATTGTGAGCTGAGTTGGAGATTTGTGCCGACTTTGTGCCCACCCGCTTGGCTTTGCCTTCGCTGGACAGCCGAAGGCGGCTGTCCCTACATGCTTCTTTAATAATTCTTCTGGCAAAGGAAAACGGGCTTCACTTTTGTGAAGCCCATTTCATTTTTCATCCGATTGCGTGTTTAGTGATGTACTGGACCGCTAGTGCCGCCGTGACTTACGGGTGCGCTATGGCCCGCTGATGCCGGCATCGAACCGCCGGAGCGCGCCGGAGCATAGCCGCCGCCCCCTGAGGGACGCCCTCCCGCAGCCGCAGTGGAACGCCCAGCCGGAGTCGCAGAGAACTGTGGAGCCGGCCGCACTTCCGCCGATCCGGACTTCACCACCTGATGATTCAGGTGATTCAGATTGTTGAGCGAACCGCGCTGGATTCCCATTCCTGCCGAACCGGCATTGACCGTCATGCGCGACGACATCATCGCGGAAGAAGTTCCAGCTCGTCCCACGGTGAATGTCTTCATGGTTCCGGCCGCAGGAGGCGTCAGGGCCGTGACGTGAGTCAATGTGGTCGGCGTGTATCGCGGTACGGTTACGAAGGTTGTCCACATGCCGGGTTGCCACATCCAGCCGTTGCCGGGGATGAACATCCAGTTGCCGTAGCGATAGGGGAGCCATCCCCAGGGATAAGCCGAGGCGAACATGTAGCCGTAGCCAGGATAGAAGCCCCAAGCACCGTCCATGAAAGGATCCCAACCCACACCGGCGAAGTAGGGCTGCCACATCATGCCGTAGCCGGGCACGTTGGTGTACGCGCCGTAGTAATTGAGGTCACTCAGGCCGTATCCATAGGGCGAGTTGTTGTTGTTCTTCGCGTACTGATCGTGATACGAAATGGCCTCTTTATCCCATGAATCGAGAGGGGACTCTGCGATTTTGTTGTTAATGGCGGACTTGTCGTTATCGGCGACGTCGAAGGTCGCGGTCTTCTTTTTCTCCACGCTGACCTGTCCACTAGGCCCCGACACCTGCACGTCACCTTTGAAAACGGCAACGTTGGCGACCTGCGTCGAAGTGTCTACACGGAAGTGCGCCGAGTGGTCGAGCGCAAGCTTTTCCTGGGAGAAATTGAGGCTGAAGTCGTCTTTACCCAGCCAGTTCACATATGCCAGGCCTTCCGTGAGCTTCAGGTCAGAGACGCGTTTGCCCGAATCGTTAAGGCCCAGGCTGCTGAACTCGACGGCTGAATTCGGTCCCAGCCGGACGGAGCTGCCATCCTCAAATTCGATTTCAGCGCGTCCGTTGGCGCCGGTGCGCAATTGTGATCCTTGTACAACTGGCAAATTCACGAAAGCTTTTTCGAACCCCAAGCCAGTGTTCTTATCCATTTGTACCGCGCCTTGCACGTCACTTAAGCGAACAATGCGGGCGTGTGATTCGGCAAAAACCGGTAGCGAAAGAAGAGCGCAGAGCGTAAGGGCAAAAGTTACCCTGTACGGAGAAGGTGTGTGCATGACAACCTCCGGAGATGTTGCTTTATTAGAACACGGTTTTCGGTAAGGAGTTGTAAAAGTTAGGGCTACGGGCTGGTTCCGAAAGCACGTTGGGCGGAAGGCATCCGCGAAAGGGTTCACCTGTCGGCGGTAAGAGGTTTCATTTCGATGATGCGGCGGGCTCGGGCACGAACTACGTTTATCACAGAGTTGTCCTCGTAAATCTCTTGTAATACGGGAGTTACGGCCTGTACCTCGGCCAGTTCCCCGCGTTTGGCCTGGTCCTCCATGCGCTTGAGTTCGTCGTCAAGCGCAAGTTTCTGATAGCGGTGGAAGTATGTCAGCCTGCGGCCGAATTCGAGGGTCGAGGCGACACTTTGGAATAAGGACGTCAGTTGCTGCACGGGCAGCTGCGGAGAGTAGTTGTAGTCGGCCGAGGAGTTGCGCTGTCCGTCCTTGTAAACCAGCTTCTTGGCGCCAGTGAAGGCGAGTTTCTTATTTCCGGAATCGATTTTGCCAGAGAAGAAGTGCGCTTGAGCGGCGAGCTCAAAGATCCGCGCGCGGGTGGAATCGGAAAAGGTGAAGTCCGTTTTGTAGTCGTCGCGCACGTCCGAATCTGCAGAGATCCTTCCCGAGGATTCGTAATGAGAGCGGCCATCGGATTGAACATCGATGGAATAGTGCTCGGGGCTGGAGTTCGGAAAATCAAGCGAGAAGGTCACGGTTGCGGGATCAGCTGCGACGCCCAGAACGCTCGAGATCAAAAGAAATGTGAAAAAAGTCGCACTTCGCCAGAATCTGTCTCGAATTCGCGAAAGTCGGAAAGGCAGGTTGCAGCGCACAGTCATAGGATCAGACCTAACGATTATGCCAGATCGTCGAGCGTTGAAGGCTAATGTCCGACCGCACGCTGCCGTCCCAAGGTTCCCGCAGTGTGGAGATGACAGATGGCAATGGCAAGGGCGTCAGAGGCGTCGAGAGGCTCAGGCGGCTCAGCGAGTTCGAGCAGACGGGTGACCATGTGCTGAACTTGATGTTTCTCGGCGCGTCCGTAACCTACGACGGAAGACTTGATGGTTAAAGGTGAGTATTCCGAGACTTCGAGGCCTGCGGAGGCGGCCGCGAGCATCGCTACACCCCGGACCTGGCCCAGCTTCAGGGCGGATTTTACGTTGAGGGCGTAGAAGACATCCTCGATCGCCACCTCGTCCGGCTGATGCTCGGAGATGATCGCGCCGAGGTGCATGTAGATGCGGGAGAGGCGGGTGGCGAGCTTTTCGCGAGGAGAAAGCTTTATGGCTCCGCAGGTCAGGCAGGAGAGCCGACCGCTGGGATGCAGTTCAACCACACCGTAGCCTGTGTATTCTCCTCCGCAGTCGATACCGAGGGCTCGCATGGGGAAAGATCAGTTTACCGCGGAAAGCTCTGGCGTTCTAGAAAGGTGCTTCAAAAATCCTTTACCACAAAGGACACGAAGGTGCACGAAGGAAAGCTTACCAAGCCCAGGCGTAGGCATCGACTCGGGGGTCGGCGCCGGCGCTGAGCACTCCTGTACTCCAATCAATAACGATGCCGCCGTTTGAACCCAAGGACCACGGCGAGGTGACTCGCAGCTTGTGGCCTTTGGAGATCAGCGCTTCACGGGTGGTTTCTGGAATGCGCGCTTCCACACTCATGTCGCCGGGATACATGGTGTGCGGGAACGGGGATGCCGGGAAGGCGCGCGAGGACCAGCGCGGGGCTTCGATAGCCTGCTGGATGTTCATGCCGAAGTCGACCATGTTGATCAGCGTCTGCATGGTGCGCATGACCTGATCGTCGCCACCGGGGCTGCCGAGAATCGCCCAAGGCTGACCGTCTTTCATCACAAGCGTGCTTTGCAGCGTGCTGCGCGGACGTTTGCCGGGTTCCAGAGCGTTAGCTTCGCCGCGGACCAGCGAATAGTAGTCACCGCGACAATTGAACAGGATACCGGTATCGCCCATGACTACGCCGGTGCCAAAGAGTTCATGGAGACTGGGTTCGAAGCTGACCATGTTGTGGTCTTTATCGATCACCGCGATGTAACTGGTGTCGCCGTTGTGGCTGGCGTTGCCATCGAGGACTTCGTGCACAGGGCGGTCCAGCGTGGCTGTTGTTGACGCCGGTGTGCCGGGGCGGAGTTCGAGCGAAGCTTTTGCGGGATCGATCAGCTTGCGGCGTTGCGCCGCGTAATCCTTCGAGAGCAAGCCGTCGTAGGGAATTTTGATGAAATCCATATCGCCGAGATATTTCTCGCGATCACCCATGGCAAGTTTCACCGCCTCTACACTGGTGTGGAGAAACTCCGGGCTGTTATGACCCATTGCTTTCAGATCGAAGCCCTCGAGGAGATTCAGAGCAATAAGTTCGGTCGGACCCTGGCTTGACGAGGGATTCTTGTACACGTCATATCCGCGGTAATTCGTCGAGACCGGCGTTTCGATCTTGGCGCTGTATTGGGCAAAATCTTCGTAACGGAAAAGACCGCCGTTGGCCTCGGAGAACGCTGCGAGCGTGTGGGCGATGTCGCCTTTGTAGAAACGGTCGCGGGCAGCTTTGAGTGCTTCGTGGCGGCCCTTCGACTGGCCGGATTTTTCTGCTTCGATCAGTTTCTTCAGGGTGCGCGCCAAGTCGGGATTCTTAAGAATATCTCCGGCTTTCGGAGAATGCCCATCGGGCAAATAGATTTTGACCGTGGTCGGATACTTCAGAATCTTCTTTGATTCAGAGATGTAGGAGGCGCCACGTTCGCTCAGGGGAAATCCATTTTCGGCCAAATCGATCGCTGGTTGGAGCACTTGCTCGAAGTTCATCGTGCCCCAGTGATCCAGCAGAATGTACCAGGCATCGACTACTCCGGGGATACCTCCGGAAAGAAGGCCATCACTCTCAGGAATTTTGGCTCCATTGTTTTTCTGGTACCACTCGATGGTTGCGAGCTTTGGAGCGCGCGGTTCCGCATTGATCGAATAGACCTTTTTCTCGCGGGAATCGTAAACCAACAACACGGCGTCACTTCCTACTCCGTTGAGCGAAAAATCGCTGACGGCGAGTGCCGCTTGGCCTGCGACGGCGGCATCGAACGCGCTGCCTCCAGCATCGAGGATGCGGCGAGCGGCTTCAGTCGCTTCGGCCTTCATGGAGGCGACGGCGCCATGGCGTCCGCGAATGACGGGCCGCATCGTCTGGGTATCTCTTTGGGCTAGAGCCATGGAGGCAAGCAATAGTACGGAAACCACTGCGCTGCTGAACCGGCGTGACAGCTGAAGGCGGCTCTCGCCATACGTTTGACTGGTAGATTCCCAAATCATCCATTCTGTAAGGGTTAGGACTGGCTGCGAACGAAATGCTGGAATGGTTTTCATTGGTCTGTCCTTTAGCAGCATCGTGGTTTCGGCCGCTTGCTTTCCCGCTCGCGCCAGAAGGCTGCATAGCTTGTGGAAGAGCGAGCGGTATGGGTGCTCTCGAGAAAACGATCATAGGCAGCTTCGTCGAAAATCTCACGCAGCGTGCTGATCAGAATCCGCATTGCGCTTCTTATTTGGGTCATGCGCGCCCCTCACCCATGCGAGTCATTACAAAAGGAGTTTCCTTCACGCTAGCCTCGCGGCGGCCGCTTAGGACACCGATCCACTGACGCGCGGACTCGAAAAGGACTAAAGCTACCATCACCAGGAGAAGTGCGGTTACCACAGCATCCAGACGGTTGTTGAAGATCAACCGGGCCGTGGCATTGGTTGCCGGGCCCATAGCGACGGCGTGAGCCTGCGCAAGAAAGCCGATCCGTGGATTGGGGTCGAGAATCTTGTGCCAGGAAGCCGTAAACGTCACTGCCACCAGCCAAACGAGCGGGATCAGTGTAACGGCAGCGTATTTTGCGCGATGCATTTTGATGATGATTGTAGTTGCCACGCACAGGGCGACTGTCGCCAGCAACTGATTCGCGATCCCGAATAGCGGCCAGAGGGAGTTAATCCCGCCTAACGGATCCTTGACGCCCTGCCACAGGAAATATCCCCATGCGGCGACAATCAATGCGCTCGTGAAGATGATGGATGGATACCAACTGGTGCGCCCGAGGGGCTTGTAGATGTGACCGAGAGCGTCCTGGATCATGAACCGGGCAACGCGAGTGCCGGCGTCGAGAATCGTCAGGATGAACAAGGCTTCGAACATTACGGCGAAGTGATACCAGAGAGCCATGACTGTGCCGCCGCCGAGACTCTGAGAAAAGATATGGGCCATGCCGACGGCGAAGGCTGGCGCGCCTCCGGTGCGGTTGAATAAAGTCTGTTCACCGACTGCCTGCGCAAGAACCTGCATGTCGGCTGCGCTTACGGGAAATCCCCAGTTGGTGATCGTGTTGGTCGCGGCGGCCGCTGTTTGACCGACGATGCCTGCTGGGCTATTGATAGCGAAGTAGACTCCCGGCTGCAGGACGCAGGCGGCAATGATCGCCATTACCGCAACCGCGGATTCGGCCATCATCGCGCCATACCCGACCATCCGCGTTTCGGTTTCGCGGGCGATGAGTTTGGGGGTGGTGCCACTAGAGATCAGCGAGTGGAAGCCGCTGATTGCGCCGCAGGCGATGGTGATGAAAGCGAAGGGAAAGATCTTGCCAGAGAATACTGGACCGGTACCATCGACGAAGCGCGTGAATGCGGGCATGTGAAGCGTGGGATGGATGGCAACGATTCCTATGCCCAGCAGACCGATCGTTCCCAGCTTCACGAAAGTACTGAGATAATCTCGCGGCGCCAGCAGCAGCCACACCGGCATGACGGAAGCGGCAAAAGCGTAGATGAAGATCGAGATTGCGAGTGCCTGCGCGCTGAGCGTGAACATGTGTGCGGGACCGGAATGCTGTGAGATCCACTGGCCGCCCCAGATCGCGAGCAATACCAGCACGAACCCCAAGACAGAAACCTCGAGCACTTTGCCGGGACGGATCCGGCGGAGATAGACGCCCATCAGGAGGGCGATCGGGATGGTCATTGCGATGGTGAACGTTCCCCATGGACTATCTTTGAGGGCATTCACGACGACCAGTGCGATCACAGCGAGCAAAATGATGAGGATAGCGATCACCGCAGCATAGGCCACTACGCCACCCACCACTCCGGTTTCTTCCTTCGCCATCTCGGTAAGAGACTTGCCGTCGCGGCGGACGGAAAAAAGCAGGATCACGAAATCCTGCACGCAACCTGCAAAGACAGCTCCTGCGAGCACCCACAAAGTGCCGGGAAGATAGCCGAACTGGGCGGCGAGAACCGGACCGACGAGAGGGCCAGGGCCGGCGATGGCGGCGAAGTGATGTCCGAAGACGACCCACTTATTGGTGACGAGAAAATCGCGGCCATTTTCGAGGCGCTCGGCGGGAGTCGCACGGAGAGCATCAACCGCAAGAATTTTGGCGGCTATGAATTTGCTGTAAAAACGATACCCGAGGGCATAACAGCAGGTTGCAGCAGTGACCAACCACAAAGCATTGATCGGCTCGGAGCGATGCATGGCAACGACTGCTGTCGCGACGGTTCCCAGGACAGAAACGACAACCCACAGAACGACCGATAGAGGCCTATTCATCGTCGAGCATTGTGTCGAATCTGCGAGCCAAGCGCAACGGCCAATGTTGTCCGGCGGCGGTTTGATGTTACTCTATCTGTTCCGAAAGACTGCCATTCCCGCGTTTTGGGCCATTTCGTCCGCCCCTATACCCGGGGTGCATTCCGAGGAGCCATCCTGAACTGATCACTGGGAGTCATACGATGAAAATTGGCATGTTGACCGGCGGGGGAGATTGCCCCGGACTGAACGCAGTCATTCGTGCGGTCGTTCGCAAGGGAATATTCCACTACCGGGATGAATTCGTTGGCTTTCTCGAGGGGTGGCGCGGCCTGGTCGAGAACAAGAGCATGGCGCTCGATCTCGATTCAGTCAGCGGAATATTGCCACGCGGTGGCACGATTCTGAGAACGTCGCGGACGAATCCTTCGAAGCGTCCGGATGGCTTTGAACGCTGCATCGCGACCCTGGGCGCCCACAAGATCGATGCGCTGGTTGCGATTGGGGGCGACGATACTCTCTCGGTCGCGCAGAAGCTGCACGAAAAGGGCGTAAAGGTGGTCGGGGTTCCGAAGACCATCGATAACGACCTGGGCGGTACCGACTACACTTTCGGATTTGATACTGCGTGCAACATTGTGTGTGAAGCGATCGACCGCGTTCATACGACTGCCGAAGCTCATAACCGCGTGATGGTGGTCGAAGTTATGGGCCGCGATGCAGGATGGATCGCTCTCTACAGCGGGATTGCAGGCGGGGCGGACGTGATTTTGATTCCTGAGCGGCCGTTTGAGGTCGACAAGGTTGCAGAGTCGATCCGGCAACGCCATGAGCGGGGACGGTATTTCTCGATCGTTGTGGTAGCCGAAGGTGCGAAATTCGCAAATGACGGGCCCTCGATTATTCATGAAACCGGCAAGGACGAGTTCGGTCACGCCAAGCTGGGAGGAGTTGCAAATACCCTGGCGCGGGAGATCGAGGCCCGCACAAAATTCGAGACTCGTGCCGTGGTCCTCGGACATATTCAGCGCGGAGGATCGCCGACAGCGTTCGATCGCGTGCTGGCGACGCGCTACGGATTGGGCGCGATCGATATGGTGCATCGTGGCGAATTCGGTTGCATGGCGGCATTGCGGTCGAACAAGATTGTGTCGATTACGCTGAAAGAGGCCATAGCGAAGAACCGGGTTGTGGATGACGAGATGATTCAGATTGCCGACGGTCTTTTCGAAGAGGTAGTCGTGAAAGCAGCCAACAGGTAGGACTGGAAATTTGGGGCTTCGATCGCGCGCATCAGGCGGTGGAAGCCCTTTGGTGTATTTGCAGCACGGCAGGATTCAATCGATGAAAGCATTGATGTGGCTGCTGCTCGGAATTGCGGCAAGTGCCATCAGTTGGACTTACATGCATAGAGTGCTCCTGCCCAGGGAGCACTATTCCAACGTCGAGCGTGGAAAGCTCAAATCGCAGATGGGGGATCTTTATCCGCGGTGGGTCGGCACGCGTGAACTGCTATTGCATGGAAAAAATCCGTATAGCCCGGAAGTGAGTCATGAGATTCAAATCGGATTTTATGGTCATCCGATCGAACAAAGCTATGACAAGCCGCCGTCGGAGATTATCGATGAGCAACGCTTTGCGTACCCGATCTACACCGTTTTCCTGCTCGCTCCGACAATTTACGTTGACTTCCAGAGGGTGCAGGCATGGGCACCGTGGGTGCTCGGCGCGTTTGTGCTTGCCGGCTTATTGCTATGGCTGGCAGTGCTGCGGTGGAAGCAGCCGTGGTGGGTCGTTGTAGCACTTATTCTGATCGTTCTAAGCAGTCCACAGACTG
>AP72_2010_repI_A10DRAFT_1000073_pt1 | contig 14618 bp, 11 predicted proteins | sample AmaPasreplicIA10_FD_9194 | JGI IMG/M metagenome (IMG submission 9194) | reverse complement strand
TTTTTTCCCTCTTTGCTTATCACTGGTGAGGGGTTGGAGTTAATTATAATAGTCGGTTGTTTCTCCGGTAAAGATTGGGGTTTTTCTTTTACTTCGCTTATCTCCTCATAATCCTCATATCTTAATTTCTCCTTTTTCCGTGGTCTTGGTTCCTCCTCGGGTTCGCCCTTGAAATTCTTTCAAGTTTCTTTTATCACATTTTTTCACATTCACGAAATAGCATAAAGAACCACGAACGCTCCCGCTATACTGAAAGCATTAGTGAGAAATTTTCCATAACTATCTAGTTTTCAATCTTTTAAAAACTTCTGAATTCCTGTTGGTTGTAATCCCTCCCATTTAGTTTTCCATTCCTCCGCTTCTACCTTGGCCTTATTATACTTATCTTTCAGTTTTTTATTTTCGGCTTTTAAGTCCGTATTTTCTAGGTCTAGTTCGTGTTTTTCATCAGAAACTTTTTGGTGTTTTGCTTCCCAGTCTCTAATTTCGGCGTTAAGTTTCTTTTGGAGATTATTAGCAATTTCCATTTTTCTTGCTAATTCGTTTTCTTTTCGGGCTATTTCGTTATCTTTGTTTTGAATTGCGGTTTTTTGAAGTTCTCTTTCTTTGATTAATGTGTCTGTGAGGTTTTTTACTTCTAATTCTCTTTGATTTTCGCTACCCTCTAAAACATGGATTTCTAGTCGTAGTTTGTCAATTACTGAATTTAGTTGTTTAATTCTTTCTTGGTCGTCTTGTATTGAGGGGTTAACGCTGTTTTGTCCGTCCATTAATTTTTTTAATTCTGCTTCTCTTTGTTTTTTAAGAAAATTTTTCGCATTTTGCTCTTTTTCTCTAAATGTTTCTAGTTCTCTCAATAACTTTCTAATTTCCCCTTGTAGTTTGTTAAGTTTTTGCTCCGAAAGTTTTTTATCCTCTTTTGATTTTTCCCTCAAATCTTTGATTTCATTTTCCCTTTCTCTATTTATAATTTCCAACGCTTCTATAACTTTCTTTGCTTCGGCTACTTCTTTTTCTCGGTTAGTAATTACAGCATCCATTTTTTTCAAAACATTTTTCTTTTGTTTCTCTAAATCCTTAGTAGCAGTGGTGATTAGTTTATTTACTACTTCGGGCAGTTTTTCCTTGACTTCCTTTTTTATTCTCTTTTCTAAATTTTTGCTATGTTCGGCGGCGTGTATTGGTCCTGTGATATTTCCCACAATTGGGATAATGGATAATGTGTTAACGAAATAATTTTCTCCACTTCATATATTTTCAACTCGGTCAACATGTTTACTAATCTTACTCTTTATCTCCTCCTGTGTGGTTTCGCTAATCTGAAAATTAGCAAAAGTTTCTTTCGCTTCGATTAGTTCTTTGGAAATTTCAGATTTTATAACTTCTTTTCCTTTGGCGGTGATAACTGATAATTCCTTAATTTTCGCTTCTTTTTCGAGTTCTTTTATTAGATTTTGCCGTTCTTTCTCTAATTCCTTTCTTTTTGCTAAACCTTCTTTTGATGTTTCCATAAATTTCGCTTTCTCTTTTTCTCATTCTCATCTTAAGTTTTTTTCTGCCAATTCATCTAATTTACGATCACATTCATCCGCTAACTTAGAAAGTTCTTCGAAATTATTATCTAACTCTTCGTCTAATTGTTTAAGTTTCAACTCTGTTTCGCTTATTTCCTCATAATATTCAACGCTACTATCACTATCATAATCCGAACTATCAGAAGTTAAAATATCCTCCTCTATTACTGTCCTAAATTGACTACTCCCAGAGGTGGCATTATTCCCCTCTGCTTGCGGGTTTAGGATTGGGTTTTTTTCGTCTGTCATAATTACTATATTATATATTTTAGTCATTATATTTTTGAGTTAAGTAAAAAAGAAATAAACAATTAAAGTAATAATGTAGTAATGTAAGCAAAAATATAGTAAAAAAAATGTTGTCAAAATTAAAAAAAAGAATGTTGGGATTATAAAAAAAAGAAAGTAAAAATTACCAAAATTAAAAAAGTATGAATGACGAACCCAAAGCCATTAAAAAAAGACGAAAAAGTAAACCATCAGAAAAAATAATATTTTCTACCCGCGTTGGTAAACATTTTGATTACACTTTCCGATTAGAAGCTTTAAAAAAAAAACTTACTATGGAGGAGTTGTTGTTGCTTTACCAAGACGCTTACGAGGAGAAAGCAGAAAGAGAAAAAGCCGAGAAAAAGGCAAAGAAAGAAAAAAAAGAGGAGTAATTAAACAATGAATATTTCTAACGAACAAAAAGAACTAATAATTAGAAAATTTTTCTTGCTTTGTGATAACTTTTTACCGGTTAAAGAGGTTAAGAAAAATATTGAAATATTTTTTCGCGAGCAATCAATCGAAGGAGAAACTTTTTTTCAAGCCCCCGAAAGAAGTTTCAAAATTTATTTCTGAAATCAAGAATATAAAAGTTTAGAATTTTTGTGTCAGGTGGTTTCCCATGAGTTTACTCATGTTCTTTTTTATTTAGTGCGAGGAAAACACGACCACGACCAACTTTTTAAAGTTTATGCGTTGGGGTTTTACTTCTGGCTCTTAAAACAAAATTAACATAGTTACTAATTATGAATAACAACGAAATTCAAGAAATCAAAAACCAACTAAACCGCATAGAGGCCATAATTAGCGAAAAATCCGAGGTTAAAATTCCTATTGATATAGATTTAAATAATCGTTGTTCTTGTGGTTCTTTAATGGTTCTGTTTGATGCTAGTGATAAAAACTGTTTTAGTTATAAATGCCCCGCTTGTGGTAGCATGAAATCTTCTTATAAGTCTCATACTGAATAATAACAAAAAAATAAAATGTTATACTCCTAATTATACAAAGTATAATTAAACCCTTTTATGTTATACTTTGTTATACTTTTTAGCCCAAATGTTATACTTTTGCGTTATACTTTTCCAACTTTTTAATTACTCTGTAATTACTCCCTAAATATTTCACCTTTTATCCCTAATATTCTATTCTGCGTATATAGTTCAATGGGCACACTTTTTATGTCTTACCTAAAATTAATTACCAAGTAATTATCTTACGCAAATTTTCCCTTAAACATCCCCAATTTCCCATACTGCTTAAACTTTTTCCTCCGCTCAGCTGGCATTTCCCCCTTTTTTGCCTCTAAACACTCCCCACACAAAATTTTCTCACTCACTTCCAACCCCCAAAAAACGGGATTATGGCGGTTCTTACTCTGTCCTGTATGCCCGGCTCCTTTTAACTCCCGCGAACAGTTTCCGCAAAGAAAAATTTCTAACTTCTTTTTGCGAAAACCCACTGGACGAAATGCCCCTCACTCCTTTTCAAACTGCCTTTCATCCAATTTCACTCCATTTCGTAAATTTTCTATTCGTGCCTTTTGTTCCTGCTCCGCATTCGCTAACTCCTCGCTTTTCTCTTGCTCCCTTAAAAATCTCTCCTTAAACTCTAATTCCCACTCCTCACGAGCTTCTTCCTCCAACCAATCGCTAAATTTCTCACACTCAAACTTCCCTTTGCTATTTTCCCAAGTTAAATCAAACTCGATTTCACCTGTCTCCTTCACGTCAAAACTATGCCACCGCCCACAGCCCCCAAACTCCCGCGAACATTTAATCGCCCCGTTGACAAAAATATTCTCCGGTATCTCCCAGCTAAAAACCCTTTTTTCTCTTGCCATATTTTTTAAACTTACCAAATGCTATCTTTCCTATACGCGTATAATACCCTTTTTCCCAATAAACTCATTTAAATTATACCTTGGTCTATCTCAGAGACCAATAAATAAATACATAAAGGGTATTATATAAGTATTTTACCCTTGCTAACCCTGTTTTGGTTCGCCTATCTGTCCCTTATCCCCCCAGACCCCCCAAACGCCCACTGGTGGGCGTTTAGAAGCATTTAGAAAGGAGGTTTGCTAGTTCTTACCTCGCTTTCTCCGCTTTTTAGCCCTTGGTCTTTTGGACCGATAAATTCCTAGCATAGGATAGAGGCGATAGGCTATTCCTTGTTCGTGGCAAAATTGGCGAACAACCGCTATTTTACTACGAATAATTAACATTTGACCATTAGACATAACATTATCTTTTTAAGAGTTTAGTTGGCTAAATATGGGGGATTAAGGGGTTAATAGGGCTTAATGTTCTTTTTCTCTTATTTACCCTTTTATTTTTAATTTTAGGTTAGTTCTCTTTTTTCTTTGCTTCTTTCTTTTAAAAAATGCCCCCCCTGGGGGCTAGGTAAAAATTAGTTTGTGTGCTTAAAAAACTGGCTTGATTTTGCTGGTGTCTGCTTGCTTGATTGCGGGCTTACTTGCCTCGTTTTCGCTGGCTTTTGCTGAGCTAAAAAAAAGTTTTAAGTAAGATATTTGTGTTGTGCTTGGCTTCCAAACTCGTATAATAAACATTAGGGAGACCAGTGGCGGTTAACCAACCTCTCCGCAGTTTTGCGGGGAGAAAAGAAAAAAACCAAAAGGAAAATAAAACCGAATGGGGTAAATGGAAAGGACCAAAATAGAACTAAACAAAAAAACGCTCAAAACGTAAAATTAAAAGAACTAAAAGTCTAAACCAAAACTCCAAGGAAAATAAAATCCAAAAGGAAAAAAAGAAAAGTTTCGAGAACCAATTTCGCTTATAAAATATATAAAACGATTTTTCAGGTCTCGTTTTTTTTCATTTTTCGGCTGGTTCATTCCAGCCGTGAGAAATTTAAATTTCCCAAGTAAATAATAATTCACTTATTACTTAGTTGGAGAATTAGTAATTAACCCGCTTTTTTCACGGATTAATCACTTTCGCCTTTTACTTTCTTTTTATTCTTTTTCTTTTTCGCTTTTTTTCCGTTCTTATCATTCTGGACGGGTTTTTCTGACTCCGTTTTTTCCTCCCTAATCGGATCGGTTTTTTCACTTGAAATTTGCGGTGAATTTTCCCCGTTATTTTTTCCCTCTTTGCTTATCACTGGTGAGGGGTTGGAGTTAATTATAATAGTCGGTTGTTTCTCCGGTAAAGATTGGGGTTTTTCTTTTACTTCGCTTATCTCCTCATAATCCTCATATCTTAATTTCTCCTTTTTCCGTGGTCTTGGTTCCTCCTCGGGTTCGCCCTTGAAATTCTTTCAAGTTTCTTTTATCACATTTTTTCACATTCACGAAATAGCATAAAGAACCACGAACGCTCCCGCTATACTGAAAGCATTAGTGAGAAATTTTCCATAACTATCTAGTTTTCAATCTTTTAAAAACTTCTGAATTCCTGTTGGTTGTAATCCCTCCCATTTAGTTTTCCATTCCTCCGCTTCTACCTTGGCCTTATTATACTTATCTTTCAGTTTTTTATTTTCGGCTTTTAAGTCCGTATTTTCTAGGTCTAGTTCGTGTTTTTCATCAGAAACTTTTTGGTGTTTTGCTTCCCAGTCTCTAATTTCGGCGTTAAGTTTCTTTTGGAGATTATTAGCAATTTCCATTTTTCTTGCTAATTCGTTTTCTTTTCGGGCTATTTCGTTATCTTTGTTTTGAATTGCGGTTTTTTGAAGTTCTCTTTCTTTGATTAATGTGTCTGTGAGGTTTTTTACTTCTAATTCTCTTTGATTTTCGCTACCCTCTAAAACATGGATTTCTAGTCGTAGTTTGTCAATTACTGAATTTAGTTGTTTAATTCTTTCTTGGTCGTCTTGTATTGAGGGGTTAACGCTGTTTTGTCCGTCCATTAATTTTTTTAATTCTGCTTCTCTTTGTTTTTTAAGAAAATTTTTCGCATTTTGCTCTTTTTCTCTAAATGTTTCTAGTTCTCTCAATAACTTTCTAATTTCCCCTTGTAGTTTGTTAAGTTTTTGCTCCGAAAGTTTTTTATCCTCTTTTGATTTTTCCCTCAAATCTTTGATTTCATTTTCCCTTTCTCTATTTATAATTTCCAACGCTTCTATAACTTTCTTTGCTTCGGCTACTTCTTTTTCTCGGTTAGTAATTACAGCATCCATTTTTTTCAAAACATTTTTCTTTTGTTTCTCTAAATCCTTAGTAGCAGTGGTGATTAGTTTATTTACTACTTCGGGCAGTTTTTCCTTGACTTCCTTTTTTATTCTCTTTTCTAAATTTTTGCTATGTTCGGCGGCGTGTATTGGTCCTGTGATATTTCCCACAATTGGGATAATGGATAATGTGTTAACGAAATAATTTTCTCCACTTCATATATTTTCAACTCGGTCAACATGTTTACTAATCTTACTCTTTATCTCCTCCTGTGTGGTTTCGCTAATCTGAAAATTAGCAAAAGTTTCTTTCGCTTCGATTAGTTCTTTGGAAATTTCAGATTTTATAACTTCTTTTCCTTTGGCGGTGATAACTGATAATTCCTTAATTTTCGCTTCTTTTTCGAGTTCTTTTATTAGATTTTGCCGTTCTTTCTCTAATTCCTTTCTTTTTGCTAAACCTTCTTTTGATGTTTCCATAAATTTCGCTTTCTCTTTTTCTCATTCTCATCTTAAGTTTTTTTCTGCCAATTCATCTAATTTACGATCACATTCATCCGCTAACTTAGAAAGTTCTTCGAAATTATTATCTAACTCTTCGTCTAATTGTTTAAGTTTCAACTCTGTTTCGCTTATTTCCTCATAATATTCAACGCTACTATCACTATCATAATCCGAACTATCAGAAGTTAAAATATCCTCCTCTATTACTGTCCTAAATTGACTACTCCCAGAGGTGGCATTATTCCCCTCTGCTTGCGGGTTTAGGATTGGGTTTTTTTCGTCTGTCATAATTACTATATTATATATTTTAGTCATTATATTTTTGAGTTAAGTAAAAAAGAAATAAACAATTAAAGTAATAATGTAGTAATGTAAGCAAAAATATAGTAAAAAAAATGTTGTCAAAATTAAAAAAAAGAATGTTGGGATTATAAAAAAAAGAAAGTAAAAATTACCAAAATTAAAAAAGTATGAATGACGAACCCAAAGCCATTAAAAAAAGACGAAAAAGTAAACCATCAGAAAAAATAATATTTTCTACCCGCGTTGGTAAACATTTTGATTACACTTTCCGATTAGAAGCTTTAAAAAAAAAACTTACTATGGAGGAGTTGTTGTTGCTTTACCAAGACGCTTACGAGGAGAAAGCAGAAAGAGAAAAAGCCGAGAAAAAGGCAAAGAAAGAAAAAAAAGAGGAGTAATTAAACAATGAATATTTCTAACGAACAAAAAGAACTAATAATTAGAAAATTTTTCTTGCTTTGTGATAACTTTTTACCGGTTAAAGAGGTTAAGAAAAATATTGAAATATTTTTTCGCGAGCAATCAATCGAAGGAGAAACTTTTTTTCAAGCCCCCGAAAGAAGTTTCAAAATTTATTTCTGAAATCAAGAATATAAAAGTTTAGAATTTTTGTGTCAGGTGGTTTCCCATGAGTTTACTCATGTTCTTTTTTATTTAGTGCGAGGAAAACACGACCACGACCAACTTTTTAAAGTTTATGCGTTGGGGTTTTACTTCTGGCTCTTAAAACAAAATTAACATAGTTACTAATTATGAATAACAACGAAATTCAAGAAATCAAAAACCAACTAAACCGCATAGAGGCCATAATTAGCGAAAAATCCGAGGTTAAAATTCCTATTGATATAGATTTAAATAATCGTTGTTCTTGTGGTTCTTTAATGGTTCTGTTTGATGCTAGTGATAAAAACTGTTTTAGTTATAAATGCCCCGCTTGTGGTAGCATGAAATCTTCTTATAAGTCTCATACTGAATAATAACAAAAAAATAAAATGTTATACTCCTAATTATACAAAGTATAATTAAACCCTTTTATGTTATACTTTGTTATACTTTTTAGCCCAAATGTTATACTTTTGCGTTATACTTTTCCAACTTTTTAATTACTCTGTAATTACTCCCTAAATATTTCACCTTTTATCCCTAATATTCTATTCTGCGTATATAGTTCAATGGGCACACTTTTTATGTCTTACCTAAAATTAATTACCAAGTAATTATCTTACGCAAATTTTCCCTTAAACATCCCCAATTTCCCATACTGCTTAAACTTTTTCCTCCGCTCAGCTGGCATTTCCCCCTTTTTTGCCTCTAAACACTCCCCACACAAAATTTTCTCACTCACTTCCAACCCCCAAAAAACGGGATTATGGCGGTTCTTACTCTGTCCTGTATGCCCGGCTCCTTTTAACTCCCGCGAACAGTTTCCGCAAAGAAAAATTTCTAACTTCTTTTTGCGAAAACCCACTGGACGAAATGCCCCTCACTCCTTTTCAAACTGCCTTTCATCCAATTTCACTCCATTTCGTAAATTTTCTATTCGTGCCTTTTGTTCCTGCTCCGCATTCGCTAACTCCTCGCTTTTCTCTTGCTCCCTTAAAAATCTCTCCTTAAACTCTAATTCCCACTCCTCACGAGCTTCTTCCTCCAACCAATCGCTAAATTTCTCACACTCAAACTTCCCTTTGCTATTTTCCCAAGTTAAATCAAACTCGATTTCACCTGTCTCCTTCACGTCAAAACTATGCCACCGCCCACAGCCCCCAAACTCCCGCGAACATTTAATCGCCCCGTTGACAAAAATATTCTCCGGTATCTCCCAGCTAAAAACCCTTTTTTCTCTTGCCATATTTTTTAAACTTACCAAATGCTATCTTTCCTATACGCGTATAATACCCTTTTTCCCAATAAACTCATTTAAATTATACCTTGGTCTATCTCAGAGACCAATAAATAAATACATAAAGGGTATTATATAAGTATTTTACCCTTGCTAACCCTGTTTTGGTTCGCCTATCTGTCCCTTATCCCCCCAGACCCCCCAAACGCCCACTGGTGGGCGTTTAGAAGCATTTAGAAAGGAGGTTTGCTAGTTCTTACCTCGCTTTCTCCGCTTTTTAGCCCTTGGTCTTTTGGACCGATAAATTCCTAGCATAGGATAGAGGCGATAGGCTATTCCTTGTTCGTGGCAAAATTGGCGAACAACCGCTATTTTACTACGAATAATTAACATTTGACCATTAGACATAACATTATCTTTTTAAGAGTTTAGTTGGCTAAATATGGGGGATTAAGGGGTTAATAGGGCTTAATGTTCTTTTTCTCTTATTTACCCTTTTATTTTTAATTTTAGGTTAGTTCTCTTTTTTCTTTGCTTCTTTCTTTTAAAAAATGCCCCCCCTGGGGGCTAGGTAAAAATTAGTTTGTGTGCTTAAAAAACTGGCTTGATTTTGCTGGTGTCTGCTTGCTTGATTGCGGGCTTACTTGCCTCGTTTTCGCTGGCTTTTGCTGAGCTAAAAAAAAGTTTTAAGTAAGATATTTGTGTTGTGCTTGGCTTCCAAACTCGTATAATAAACATTAGGGAGACCAGTGGCGGTTAACCAACCTCTCCGCAGTTTTGCGGGGAGAAAAGAAAAAAACCAAAAGGAAAATAAAACCGAATGGGGTAAATGGAAAGGACCAAAATAGAACTAAACAAAAAAACGCTCAAAACGTAAAATTAAAAGAACTAAAAGTCTAAACCAAAACTCCAAGGAAAATAAAATCCAAAAGGAAAAAAAGAAAAGTTTCGAGAACCAATTTCGCTTATAAAATATATAAAACGATTTTTCAGGTCTCGTTTTTTTTCATTTTTCGGCTGGTTCATTCCAGCCGTGAGAAATTTAAATTTCCCAAGTAAATAATAATTCACTTATTACTTAGTTGGAGAATTAGTAATTAACCCGCTTTTTTCACGGATTAATCACTTTCGCCTTTTACTTTCTTTTTATTCTTTTTCTTTTTCGCTTTTTTTCCGTTCTTATCATTCTGGACGGGTTTTTCTGACTCCGTTTTTTCCTCCCTAATCGGATCGGTTTTTTCACTTGAAATTTGCGGTGAATTTTCCCCGTTATTTTTTCCCTCTTTGCTTATCACTGGTGAGGGGTTGGAGTTAATTATAATAGTCGGTTGTTTCTCCGGTAAAGATTGGGGTTTTTCTTTCGGTTCGCTTATCTCCTCATAATCCTCATATCTTACTTTCTCCTTTTTCCGTGGTCTTGGTTCCTCCTCGGGCTCACCCTTAAAATTCTTTCAAGTTTCTTTTATTACGTTCTTTCACATCCAAGAAACACCCCAGAGAATTACCAAACACCCCACTATACTGGCAGAAGTAGCAATGGCATTTTGCAGTTTTTCCACTCCTAAAAATTTCATGCCCTTTTGTATTCAGGTTGGTTCGTGGAAGGCTTTTTCGCTTTCGTATTCGCTTTTTCACTTCCTCGCTTCGGCTTCGGCTTTTTCTCTTTTGTCTTTCAGTTCTTTATTTTTGGTTAATAAATCGTCCCTTTTCTCCTCTATTTCGTCTCTGTTTTCTTTTATTTTCTCGTATTTTGCTTCTCAGTCTCTAATTTCGGCGTTAAGTTTGATTTGGAGTTCATTAGCAATTTTCATTTTTCGGGCTAATTCAGCTTCTTTGTCTGTTAAATCCTTTGTTAATCGGTCTGTTTCTCTTTTTAGTTCTTTTTCTAAACGTTCTACTTTTTTCTTTTCGCTATTTCAGCCCTCCAAGGCTCATTTTCCGTTAAACTTTAATTTATTAATTTCTTCTAGGTAGGGTGTTAAGTCGGTATTGCTTTTTTCTCCCTCTGGCATGTCTGGTTTTAATCAGTTTTTTTCATTCTGAAAATACTTCTTGGCGTCCTTTTCAAACTCCTTTTTTTTATTCTCGTATTCTACGAGTGCTTTTTTTAATTCTTTAATGCTTTCTTGTAGGTTATTAATTTCTCTGGTTGATTTTGCTTTTAAATCCTTAATTTCATGTTTTCTTTCTCTATTTACAATTTCCAACGCTTCTATGGCTTTCTTGGCTTCGGCTATTTCTTTACTTCTGGCCTCTATTACAGCATCCATTTTTTTCAAAACCTTTTTCTTGGCCTTTTCTAAATCGTCAGTAGTCTTATTGACTAACTTTAAAACTGTTTCCTCCAACTTTTCTCTTAATTCCTCGCTCTTTTTCCATGTTGTTCCTCCGGGTTCACCAATTCTGAAAATAAGATACTTTTTCATGGGAATTTGGATTAGTCCTTCTCTTTCTAAACTTTCTAATTTTTTCTTTGCTTTTCGGCTAATTTCCTCCTTAGACGCTTTACTAACTTGAAAATTAGCAAAAATTTCTTTCGCTTCGGTTAGTTCTTTGGTAATTTCAGCCTTAATAATTTCCTTACCCTTTCCGGTGCTGGCAGATAATTCTTTGTTTCTCTCTCATTCCTTTTTCAATTCAACACATTTTTCAACTATTTTTCCCCTTTCTGCTATATTTTTGTTAAATTCTTTTCCCTCTTTTTCTATCTCTGCTTTTAGCTCTCTTTCTCCTTCTGAATTGGTTGGCATGTTCTTTCATTTTTCCAACTTTGTTTCATATGATTTATCTAATATTTCTCTTTGCTTATCCAGTATTGAAATTTCGTTTATCAAACGATTAACTTCATAATAATTTTCGCTTCACTTCTCCTCGCTACTATCACTTAAATATTCACTGCTAATATCGCTGTCATATTCAAAATTATTAACCCCCATTGTTTCCTCTATTACTGTTCTAAATTTACTACTACTAGACGCTGTAATTTCCCCCTCTGTTGGTTTTTTAATTAGGTTTTTTTCGTCAGTCATAATATTATATTTTACAACTTAAAAACAAAAAAAAAAATAAAACAAGTTTACAAAACAGCAATATTACTAACAAATGGAGAAAAAATGTTAAGAAATCAAGCAAGAAAGAAAAAAAACAAAAATAAGTTATGAGAGAAAGAAAGAAAAAAAACAAAACAGCAGAAAAGATAATTTTTTCTATCCGAGTTTGACCCCGTTTTCATCACGCATTTAAATTAGAGGCTTTAAAGCAAAAAATAACTATGGTAGAATTATTAGAACGCTATCAAACCGCTTATGACGAGAAAATAGAACGTGAAAAAGCTGAACGTAAGGCCGAACGAGAAAATAAACAATGTTCGCAATGCGGACAATTAATTATAAATTAAATCCATGCCAACCATTCACCGCGAAAAAGGTTATCTTTTCCATTTTCGAGCGGGGGAGGTTTTAGAGGAGCCTGCCCATATTCATGTAGAGGGAGAAAAAGGTAGCATGAAAGTTTGATTAAATGAGGATTTGGAGATTGCTTATTCTAGCTTATCGGCTCACGAGGAAAAAAAAGTTTTAAAAATCATTAAAACTCATTACGATAAAATGAAACGAGTTTGGCAAGAGTGTGAAAGCCGAGCTAAATAATAATATTAAATATTATGAGAATTAACGAACGAACAGAAAAAAACGAGTTTCGGAGTAAGGTAATTAGTAAATTACATTTTCACCCAACTATCGTTAATATTAGAGTGGAGGAGGATAAATTAATCGCCCGACTAGACGACGGACGAGAATTAAGCATTCCCGCTAATTGAATGAAACCACTTTTTTTACAAGAAGTTAATTTAGACAAATTAAAAGACTACGAAATTTTACCTCGCGGGCAAAATGTCTATTTTCCTGCTTTGGACGAAGTCTTACACGTGCGAACTTTCACGGATGGCTTAAAGGCTCCTTGCTGTTGTTAAAGTTAGAAAAATTTTTCTCTAAATTTCGACCTTGATTAATAATCCTTAATTATTCTAATTACTCCTTTCAAATTCTCCCAAAAATAGCCGTTTCTTTCCAGAAAAAAATGTAAAATAAAAACGTTATGGAAAATACTATGGAAATGGAAGACATCAACGAAAGCCAACAGCGGCTCCGAAATAGTTCAAACGGGCAAGCAAAAAGAAAAAATACTCCCTGATTTGCTTACTTGCTAGTTGGTATTGGCTTAGGTCTGATGGCTGGAATATTAGTTAAGTTAGTTAACCCTACTCCGATTGAAATTAAACTAGATAATGACCAATTACAAGTAATTAAGAGTTTAGCATTTAACTTAGCGGGTGCGGTTGCCAGTGGTGCGGAAAATGTGAGAGCGTTAGAAACTATAACGGTTAGAAATTCTATCTAACAGCGGTTACGGTAACGTTTAGAAATCCCTATTTACCCATACCTCCTCCCCAAATACTTCCGTAGCACCTTTTTCCGTTCCCTACTTATTACTCCGTAATACTTACTTTTCACACATCCTAAACAAAGAATTTTCTCGCTCACTTCCAACCCCCAAAAAACGGGATTATTCCTATTCTTGGCTCTGCCATGCCGCAAAGACCCTTTTAACTCGGTCGAACAATTGCCACAAATAAAAAATTCTTGGCTTTTCTTACGAAAACCCACCGGACGAAATGCCCCTCACTCTTTCTCAAACTGCCGCTCCTCTAATCTTACCCCCGCTTTTATTTTCTCTTGCCGTTCGCTGGTTTCTTGGCTGGATTTTTCTAACTCTTGGCTCTGCTCTTGCTCCTGCAAAAATCTCTCCTTAAACTCCAACTCCCACTCTTGGCGAGCCTCCTCCTCTAATCACCAGGCAAATTTTTCACACTCAAATTCTCCGCGGTTGTTTTCTCAGGTTAAATCAAACTCAATTTCACCTTGTTCATCGATATCGAAACTATGCCATCTGCCACAACCTCCTAACGAACGGGCACAATTAATCGCCCCACTAATGAAAATATTCTCGGGTATATCCCAGTTAAAAATTGTATTTTTTTCCCTTCCCATATTTTTGAACTAACGAAATGCTATTTCTCGTGTATGCGTATAATACCCTTTTTTCGAACTAACTCATTTGAATTATACCTTGGTCTATCTTGGAGACCAATAATTTTACATGAAAGGTATTATATAAGTATTTTATACTTGTTAACCATTAATTTATTCGCCTATTGTCCCCCATATATATTCCTTGGTCCCCCAGACCCCCCAAACGCCCACAGGTGGGCGTTTATGAGTTTTGCCTGATTTGCTCTTGGGGTATTGGATTTTTTTTATTACTTTCTTTTCTTTTTCTTTTCTTTGTAATTTTTTTTCTTTGCTTCTTTCTTTTAAAAAATGCCCCCCCTGGGGGCTAGGTAAAGAATTATGTTGGGAGCCGAAACAATTTCTTAAATTGTGAAGGCGTTTCTTTGGAAACCTGTTTTGAAATTCGTATAAATACATTTGAGGGAACCAGTGGCTCAAAAAACCTCAACCTCCTCCGCAGTTTTGCGGGGGGAGAAAAAAATAGTAAGTAATCAAAACGGGGTAAGTAGAGAGAGAGGGAAACGAATAGAAAGAATGGAAAAGGGAAAGAAAGAAAATAGAAATACAACTAAACTTCTAAATTCAAAAAACAACCCAGTCAACCAAGAAAATCCGTTTCCTTGGACCCTTGACGCAACCTCAAAACTTACTTACTAAAAAAAAAGAATTGTAAAATATATATAAATCAATCTCCAAGGTTGGTTTTACCTCAAAAATAATTTACAATATATTTCGTCCTGCCTCTCTTTTGTAGAGAGGAGGGGGGTAGGAAATTAAAAAATTTCCCAAGTTAAAAAGTTTCGTTGAAATTTCAATTAACTTTCTAATTTGGAAAAGTAAGAATTAACCCGCTTTTGACGGATTAATTAACTACCTATCACCTTTTACTTTCTTTTTACTATTTTTTTTTTTTTTTTTTTT
>AP72_2010_repI_A10DRAFT_1000072_pt1 | contig 14979 bp, 9 predicted proteins | sample AmaPasreplicIA10_FD_9194 | JGI IMG/M metagenome (IMG submission 9194) | reverse complement strand
GGCCGAGAGTATGCGGTTGACGACCCTGCGATACCAGGCGGGCGAATCCACTGTATTAGAAGTCGTGGATGCGCAGAATACATTGACGCAGGCTCGCAACGCATACGACGATGGGCAGTCTCGATACCGGGTCGCCATGGCGAACCTGCAAACCCTGACAGGAAACTTCTAGCACGCAATGAAAGCGATCTGCGGGTGGACACAGACGATTTACAACGGCAGAACAGCGGGGTATGCCGTGGCACTCGTCATTGCAGTTTCGTGGGTGATCATTGGTCTCGGGTGTTCCTCGGAAAAACAGCCGGACTCGGCTACGGTGACGGTGCAGGCTGCGGCGGTCGAAAAAACAACCATACAGCGCACCGTTGAGGCGCAGGCGATCCTGTTTCCTCGGCAGCAAGCCGCGATTGTTCCCAAGATCAGCGCTCCGGTTCAAAAATTTCTGGTGAAACGAGGGAGCCCGGTTAAGCAGGGCCAACTGCTCGCGGTATTGGAGAACCAAGATCTTTCTGCGGCCGCGCACGACACCAAAGGCGCCTACGACCAAGCTCAGGCAACGTACGAAACCACGACCGCGGCCAGCTTGCCTGAAGAGATTCAGAAAGCTGAAGCGGAGGTCCAGCAGGCCCAGCAGGCGCAGGATGCGCAGGAGAAGGTATTCGAGAGCAGGCAACAGCTTTATGAACAGGGCGCTTTACCGCGCAAGGAACTGGATCAGTCGCGAGTCGAAGTCACGCAAGCGCGAAATCAATACGCGATTGCCAAGAAGCATCTCGATGCATTATTGGCCATAGGCAAGCAACAAGAACTGAAAGCGGCAGCGGGGCAACTGGAATCTGCGAAGGGCAAGTATCTGGGCGCTCAGGCGCAGCTGGGCTATTCCGAAATTCGCAGCCCCATCAATGGAGTGGTCACGGACCGGCCGCTTTATCCCGGAGAAATGGCTGCTGCCGGGACTGCACTGCTGACCGTGATGGATACGTCCTCGGTGATTGCCAAGGCGCACATCCCGCAGGAAGATGCGGCTGCCCTGCGCGTCGGAGACAAAGGCACGCTGACAGTGCCAGGTATTTTAGAGCCAATCAGCGGAAAGGTGACCGTCGTAAGTCCTGCGCTCGATCCCAACAGCACAACGATCGAAGTCTGGTTTGAGGCGAAGAATCCGAAACAGGAGCTGAAGCCGGGAACGAGCGTTCACATTTCTGTTACGGCGGAGACGGTGAAAGATGCGCTGGTTGTCCCGTCGAGCGCAATTCTCACAGGTCCAGATGGCGCGACTACGGTGATGCTGGCCGGCTCGGATGGGCTGGCGCATCAACAAAGCGTGAAGCTCGGCATTCGCAACGGAGAAGACGTACAAGTTCTGGAAGGCGTCTCTGCGAATGACAAGGTCGTCACCAATGGCGCCTACGGTTTACCCGACAAAACCAAAATCAAAATTGAAGCTGCCGAAGCTCCCCCGGGAGAATCCAAGCCCTCCGCTAATGGATCGAAGGCGGGCAATGAGGATTCCGGTGACAAATAAACGCTGGGGAGCGTGGCTGTGAACGCGCAAGAAAACCGGAAGGAATCCCAATACTGGGTTGCGCAGCATTCGCGGCCCGTAATTTTCCTGATCCTGACACTCGGCTTATTGGGGGCCTACCTCGCCTTTACGATCCCGGTTTCCGTCTTCCCTTCTACAAATTTCCCGCGCNTACTAATCGCCGTAGATAACGGCGTTATGCCGATCGACCAGATGATGGTCACGATTGCTCGCCCGCTGGAAGAAGCAGTCAACAGCGTTCCTGGATTGCTTACCGTGCGCTCGATCACGAGTCGTGGATCGGCCGAAATTGATCTCTACTTCCGCTGGGATGTCGATATGTTCCAGACGCTGCAGTACGTGAATGCAGCGATCTCGCGCATCCAGCCCGAACTTCCCTCCACCGCCAAGATCGAAGCACATCGCCTGACCTTCGCGGCGTTCCCGATCATCGCCTATAGCCTCACCTCCGACACGATTCCACAAACTCGGCTGTGGGAGATGGCGACTTATGAGATGAAGCCGCGTCTGAATCGTCTGGAAGGTGTGTCTACCGTAATTGTGCAAGGAGGCCAAGAACCTGAGTTCCAGATCACTCCCGATCCGGCAAAGCTTCTTACCGCAAGCGTGACAGTCTCCGACATTCTGGATGCGGTGCGGAAAACGAACCTGATCGACTCTCCCGGACTGCTGGAGCGAAATCATCAACTCTATCTTGGCCTTGTAAATGGGCAGGTGAGGACACCGGAAGAGATTGCGAATGCAGTAATCAAGAACACCGCTACGGGCATACCCGTGCGGATTGGTGATGTTGCCGCAGTCGCTCCCAACGTGAAACCGCTATATACGGTAGTCACTGCGAACGGCAAGCCGGCGGTACTGCTCAATATCAATCGTCAGCCGGACGGAAACACGGTTCAGGTCGCGACCGAGGTGCATGACGAGATTGAAAGCATTAAGAAGACTCTGCCCCCTGGGATCAAGATCGAACCCTTTTACGATCAATCCATCATCGTGAATGGATCGATCAAGAGTGTGCGCGACGCAATCCTGCTGGGGTTGATTCTGGCGTCGATCATCCTGGTGGTTTTCCTTCGTGATTGGGGAACGTCATTGGTCGCCGGGCTCGTTATTCCGGTGACAGTGCTGGTGACGTTCATTGTCTTGAAACTCCTGGGCGAAACGTTCAACCTGATGACGCTCGGCGGCCTTGCAGCAGCAGTGGGATTGGTGATCGATGACGCGATCGTGGTTGTCGAAAACATCGTACTGCATCGCGATTTGGGGCAGTCGCGGGTGGGTGCTGTCCGTAGTGCGTTGACAGAAATCACTCTACCGCTGATCGGCTCGACGATCACGCCGGTGGTAGTTTTCATCCCCCTGATAGTGATTAACGGCGTTTACGGAGTATTCTTCCGTGCTCTTGCGATAACCATGAGCGTTTCTCTCGTGACATCTCTGGCTCTGGCAATGACGTGGACTCCGAATTTGAGCCAGTATTTCATCCGGAGGAAGGGCGAGAAGAACGATTCACCTACCTCGGATTCATCCCCATCTGAGAACCGTGAAGTCTCCGACGAGACGAGCAGAGTTCTTGCGGCCGAGGAGAAACATCTCAGCGGATTCTTTTTGCGAGTGGTGAACTTCCACGAGCAGTGGCTGCGGCGCGCGCTTGAGCGTCCGATGCTGCTGGTAATTCTCAGCATCGGCCTGGTTGTTGTTTCATTCATCTGCTTCCAGTTCAGCGATACAGAGCTTCTGCCGGAAATGGATGAAGGCGGATTTGTGCTCGATTATTGGACTCCCTCCGGCAGTTCGTTGACCGAGACGAATCGCATCATCGGTCATGTCGAGCAAATGCTGCGCGAAGTGCCAGAAGTCGAGAGTTCTTCGAGGAGAACTGGTCTCGAACTGGGCCTGGCGGCGGTCACGGAAGCGAATCGCGGCGATATCCTGGTCAAGTTGAAATCTCACCGCAAGCGCGACATCGAAGAAATCATCGCAGAGGCCCGCGACCGCATTAATCAGGAAGAGCCAGCCCTCAAGATTGAATTCATTCAGGTTCTGCAGGACATGATCGGTGACCTGACTTCCGCCCCGGAACCGGTCGAAATCAAGCTGTTCTCCCAGGACCCGAAGCAACTCGAAGAGTGGTCGCCGAAGGTGGCAGAACAGATCGGCAAGATCCACGGCGTTGTCGACGTGCTGAACGGAATCGAGAACACGATCAGCGGTCCGGCAGTAACATTTCAGGTCGATCCCAGCGTTGCAGCACGGGCCGGATTCACTGCGGAAGAAGTGGCTCTCGATGCTTCTGCGATTCTGGAAGGCGAACCAGCTCCGACGCCAGTAGTCGTAAATGATCGAGCGTATACGCTCAGGGTGCGCTTTCCATCCGCCAATCGCGCTTCTCTCGACTCCATGCGCAATACCCTGCTCGTCAGCAGCAGCGGCCATACCGCAACACTTGGAGCGCTGGCCTCGGTCGTGGAGAGCCCTGGGCAGACAGAGATCCGCCGCGAGAACTTATTGCGTGACGTCGCCGTTACCGCGCGGCTGGAAGGGCGTGGCCTGGGCAGCGGCATGAGCGATGTGCGGAAAGCGGTAGGGGCCCTGCATCTACCTGCCGGGATCCGGGTAGTTTATGGCGGACAGTATGCGGAACAGCAGCGAAATTTCCACGATCTGATCATTGTGCTGATCCTGGCCGTTCTGCTCCTGTTTATCGTTTTGCTCTTTGAGTTCGGAAGCTTTGCCGCGCCGGTCGCAATTCTCTCCTCTGCGCTGCTATCGACCTCAGGGGTCTTTATTGCGCTACTGATCACTCGCACAACCTTTAACATCTCGTCCTTCATGGGAATGATCATGGTCATCGGCATTGTGGCCAAGAATGGAATTCTGCTGCTGGACGCGGATCAGAAGATGCGAATGTCAGGGCCATCCCCCGAACGATCGATGCTGCTGGCCGCGCGGCGACGTTTAAGGCCTATCGTCATGACGGCGCTGGCCACGGTAGCGGGGATGTTGCCATTAGCATTTGCGTTGGGGGCGGGATCGCAAATGCTGCAGCCGCTCGCAATAGCGGTTATCGGAGGCGTTCTGATCTCAATGATCCTGTCACTGATCATTACTCCCGCCGTACATTTCTATCTCAGCGCATACCGGAAAGGCAGTGAGGCACAAAGCTCGCCCATCTTGCCATAGGAAAGTTTTTGGAACGGTGCAGAATTCTTGCTTTGCCAGCTACTGTCCGGTGGTTACACACTCCGATCCGCGATAAAATCTNCGATCAAATATGTGTCAGGCGCTCGCCCCGAACGAACTTCAGCGTTAAACTATTGAAAGAATAAAGCCCTCCGCGACGATAGGCGATATGTTCCGCATTCCTGATCATTCCCTCCTGCGAATCGACTCGAGCTTCTACGGTCCGGGGTGGCGCCGGAGTTGCACTAGAATAAGCAAATCCGTATCCGAGGCTGGGCTGGCGACAAGGACAGCTTGCCGGTGAGAAACCGAAACGTGTCGAACGAAAAGAACAAACCGGTTCTCGACGAGCAGACTCTTTCGAAGCTGCTGGAAGCTGCCTACGTGATCCAGGAGCACAATAGCGGGATACAGAAACCCCCGACTGGTGAGAAGCTGGGGAACACAAACTCCGTCCAGGCCCCCGACCGCAATAATTCTGGTGCGAAACCGCCAGAGCCAGAAGCAAAAAATGGCAATGCTCTGGCATTGGCAAAGATCGTCGAAACGCAACACAACATCCAGGTCCGGCACCTCGGACTCGAAAACGCGCTCCAGTTGGTCGCGGATCGCGTGGTCGATATCGTCAACGGCTCCGGTGCCGCCATCGCTCTCATTGAGGACACGGCGGTGCGCTATCGCGCCGTTTCCGGGGAGGGCACACCAGCCGCGGGAGTTACGGTCGCCGCGAACAAATCTCTGTGCGCCCCTTGTTTGAAAACCGGAAAAGCCTTTCGCAGCACTGACACGAGTCAAGAACCTATGCTCGACTCCCAAGAGTGCCGGAAGCGGGGGATCCGTTCCTTGATTTCCGTGCCAATCTTTCACGACGGAAGTGTCGCCGGCGGCCTTGAACTCTACTACGCATCGCCCAGAGCATTTGCGGATCAGGATCTACACAGTTGCCAACTGATGGCGGGCCTGGTGACCGAGGCATTAGCCCGCGACAAGCAGATCAATTCGAAAAAATCGCTGGCCAGTGAACGCGCAGCGATGCTCGAGGCTCTGGAAAAACTGCAACCGAACCTCGCGGCACTCATTGAGAAGCCCTCCTCAAAAAGTTCAGTTACGTCTCCGGTTCCAGCGGTGGAGTCCAAACGTCATTCCTGCCGGAAGTGCGGACATGAACTGGTGATGGAAGAGCAATTCTGCGGGAAGTGCGGAACTCCACGTGCCGGGGATTACGAAGCGCCCAACATGCAGAGCAAGCTTGCCTCTCTGTGGCAAATGCAGTCGTCACAGAGCAAGGATTCTGAAGTTGCTGCGAAAGGCGCACAGGATCCCGGGAATCCGCCCAATGAATCTCTTGCCGGCGGTGTAGATTTCCGGGCACTTCCGCTAGAAGAACATTTGCCGGAATTGTTTGCGACGGGGGATGACGCTTCATCCCGGCCTGAAAAGCTCGTAACGCAGGAACTTGGTCCTATGGAAATTGAGGGCCAGGCACAGGAATCGCTTGCGAAGGAGGACGTTGTGGCAGGCGAGGACTTGTTACCACGCGAGGCCCTCGCCGTGGTTCACGCGGCTCATCCGACCCATTGGAAGTCTGCCGCCTCAGCCCGCGAATTCCTGGAGAAATTCGTATCGTCGAAGAAGCGAGGAACGCTTCTTCAACTCTGGAACTCGCACCGTGGGGATATTTATCTAGCACTCGCCGTCGTTCTGGTTGTGTGTGTTATTGGCTGGGGCGTGCGCTCCGATCACTCCGCAGCACCCGCCAAAGGGACCCCAGCCGCCGGTGCCAGCCGCGGCAACCCTGCCCCAGAACCAGATCTCTCCTTTTTTGAAAAAGTGCTTGTTCAACTCGGGCTGGCCGAGCCCCCTCCCACAAAGGAAGACAAAGGGAACCCGGTAGTGCAGGTTTGGGTGGATATTCATACTGCCCTGTACTACTGTCCCGGAACTGATATGTACGGCAAAACTCCGCAAGGAAAGTTCACGACGCAGCGTCAAGCTCAACTGGATCAATTCGAGCCGGCTTATCGAAAAGCGTGTAAATAGGACGACTTTTCCTCTGTTCCCTCTTGATAAGACGACATTTAGAATTGACAACCTCCCGTGATCGGAGTGCAATCATACCTATCGATATCATGTCTGTGGTGGAGGCTTGGGGGAGGGAAAATACCCTTGTCGAGTTCCAGCGAACGTTCTGAGAGTTCGGGCACGTTACCCCGTGCCGAGCTAAATCCTTTGCTGAATCCGCTTCTTGCGGAGAACATGGGCCGTTGGGCCGAAGTGTATTTCACCAGCCCTCCGGAGAAGCGTGAGGAGGCTGTGCTGGACCTGCTTCGCGAACTGGAGGCGCAAGGCCCCGGTCGTGCGCCTGCACCTTCGCTGGAGGCAAAGCCGATTCAGGCTTCGCATATTTTCGCGCGCCCGGAAGCGATCCGCCGAGAACTCGAAATGCCCATTCAGCGGGCTATCGCTCCATGCCCCCGGTGCGGGAACGATAATCCCGTAAGTCATCAGTTTTGCGGAATGTGCGGCGCTGGGTTGAATGGAGAGTCNTCTGAAGACACCAGAGCGGAGAACCCATACGCCCAGCACATGGGTGAGTTGGAGGGCGTTGCNCATTCCAAGCCTCCGGAGCCGAGGCGCCAGACCATTGCCGAGCCCTACGCCGACGATTATCGCCAGCGGGATGAGGACGTGCGTTCTGATCCTTATGATCTATCTCTGCTGCAAGGGCTGAGGTCGAGGGAAATCGGGGATTACGAATACGAGGAACCCTCATCGCCTCCATATCGCTACTACATTGGCGCAGTACTGGCGATCCTGCTCGTGCTGCTTGGATACATGGCGTACCGTTCCGGACAACTTGCGCAAGGTTCCCATCAGGCATCAGCACCTCCACCTGCGGCTGCTGAAAATACCCCGGCACCGCCTTCGCCCACACCACAAACGAATAGCGCGGCGCCCACTAACGAACCGAAAACTTCGACTCCACCACTCAATTCCAACAACGGCGCTGAAACCGCGCGACCGCAGGTCCCTGAACCGGGTGCGAATCAGGCCGCACCCGGCCAGAATGTCACAACAACCCATGCACCACCTGCGGCGGCAAGTACAGCGGGACCGCAATTCCCGGAGACCAGTGGTGCTGAGGATCTGGCGATGGCACAGCGCTATCTGCACGGGGGCGCGGGACAGGCCCGCGATCCAGCGGAAGCCGCGAAATGGCTNTGGAGAGCCATGGGCAAGCACAATGGCCCTGCAACACTGATGCTGGCCGATCTGTACCTCAAAGGGGATGGGGTCTCAAAGAACTGTGATCAAGCCCGCGTATTGCTCGACTCGGCCGCGCGCAGAGGTATGGAGGGCGCTGGAGCGCGACTGCGGAATCTCCAGGCTTTTGGTTGTCAGTGATGAACTTCAGACGACTTCGCGAGCGTTCCCAGCGTGTTGGGACGCCCGGCGAAGTCTGATACTGGTTGAGGATTACTGCATTAAGAAAGGTGCCGGACCGCGCCTCGATTCGTACCAGAGGGCGAGCTCGACTCGGTTCCAAAGCCCAAGTTTGTCATAGATTACGCGGAGATAGTTCTTCACCACGTGTTCCGTAGTGCCAATGGCTTCGGCAACTTCTTTGTTTTTCAGGCCTTCGGCAACGAGCTGGATGACCCGATGTTCGCGTTCACTGGGGATACGGTTCCCATAGCGTCCATTTGCAGACATGCTTGCCTCCGATAAAGCAGGGTCGCGAGTTTCACTCGCTTGATACCACCGGTAATTCCGAAACGGAGGAACAACCGGTTGAAATGAGCTTTCACAGTTCGCCGAGCCATCTTTAACTGGCTGGCGATCTCCGCGTTGTCGCAACCTTGCAAAAGCAAGTCGACGATCTGCTGTTCGCGTGGACCTAGACGAACAGTCTGCTCCTTCATCTCTTCCTCCCCTCTCCTGATATTGGGCCCTGCCCGGGTTCGGGCAACTGGCTGAAGTATTTCCATTAGTCATAGCATCCACGTTGCCACTTTGAGACGAAAGCGATCAAAGTTCCGAAAAGTCATCTTCCACAGCCACTTGCGGTTCCGTTATGGGAATATTCGCAATTTCACAGGTGCATATGGCTATGCGTTCCTACTCGAATAATCCTGTGCAATGGGCTGAAAGCATGCGTCATTACAGGGCGGGACGGGAGTCGCAGCGGTCAGTACCAGAGCGGAATGGGCCGCTGGATGATATCCGACAAAACTAGGAATACTTGGAGGATTCCACTGTAAATCTATTGGCGCCCGAGAGTTCGCATACCGGTGCGCAGATTTCAGGTAAACACCTTAGCCTAAACTTTCATGGATACATGGAAACGTCGGCACAAATTACACGATTGGCCCTAGGACAGTAGCTGGAATCAGGCTTAAACTTAGGCGATTTCCACAGAAAAGAACGATTTTCTCAATTATAGGCCGTATTTTTTCATTAAATGACGGAATGAACGATAGGAAATCCCCAACACATCGGCTGCTTTTGTTTGGACGCCTCCGCTTTGCTGCAGGGCATTCTGTAGCAGAGAACGCTCGATGCCGGCGACATATCCTTCCATGCCAATTCCATCAGGGAGGCGCAGATCGGACCCGAGTTCAGGAAGAGTGCCGCCGCCTGCCGAGGCAGCGGCAGCCCGAGCCTTTGGACGTTCGGCAGGAAGCTCGACATGAAGCTCGTCGGTAGTTTCAAGAGCCACCGCGCGCTCAACCGTGTTCTCAAGCTGGCGTACATTTCCCGGCCATTCGTAGCCACAGAGCGAATCTAGGGAGGAGGCGTGGACGCGAAGGATGCTGCGTCCGGCGGCAGTCGCATATTTCTTGAGAAAATGATTCGCCAGCAGTGGGATATCTTCGCGGCGCTCACGTAAAGGTGGAACTCGGATCGGGATCACATTGAGCCGATAGTACAAATCTTCGCGGAACAGATTTTCGGCGACTGCTTTATCGAGATCTCGATTGGTGGCCGCAATCACACGAACATCGATGGATATCTCGCTAGTGCTCCCAACCGGGCGTACGGTACGCTCCTGCAAAACTCGCAGCAACTTCACTTGCATCGCGAGAGTCATCTCGCTGATTTCGTCCAAGAAGATCGTGCCCCCATCCGCGACTTCGAATAGTCCCCGCTTGTTCTGGTTTGCGCCAGTGAAAGCGCCTTTCAGATAGCCGAACAACTCGCTTTCGAGCAGAGTCTCGGGAAAAGCGCCGCAGTTAACTGAAACAAAGGCTTCCGTGGCCCGGGGAGAACAGACGTGCACGGCGCGAGCAACGAGCTCCTTACCTGTACCACTCTCTCCGTGGATCAGGACTGTGCTGGCCGTGGAAGCAACCGTGCGAACCGTGGCTTTCAGCTTATCCATCGCCGGGCTCGAGCCGATGATGTTGTCGAGAGAGTTGCGGGTCGCGGCGTCGCGGCGAAGCGCAAAGTTCTGTTTGCTTAGGACCAACTTCTCGAGGGCGCGATTGATCGCAATCTTGATTTCGTCGACCAGACCGGGACTTTTGCGGATGTAGTCCGATGCGCCTCCGGCTTTCACTGCTTCCACAGCCGCCTCATAGTCATCGACGGCGGTAATCAGAATGACTGCCGAGTCAGGCGAAACCCGGTGCGCATGGCGCAGAACTTCGATGCCGTCAATATTCGGCATCTTGATATCGGTGATGATGACGTCGTAGAGAGCTCCATCGATTTTGTTCTTGGCGTTCTGCCCGGCCTGCACGGTCTCAACGCGGTGTCCTTCGCGACGCAGAGAGATGTCGAGCATTTCGCAGATGGAGCGTTCGTCGTCGCAAACGAGAATGTTAGCCACGCGCACCTCCTGCTGCCGCGGCTTGCATGGCGGCCACGGGCGCTTCGTCTTTCTGCTTCGTCTTTTCGGAAGCGGAAACCGTGCGCGGCGCATCCAGCCGGCGCAACCTCAAAACAAACGTCGTACCTTGCCCAGGTTTGGAACGTGCCCAGACTTTGCCCTCGTGCGCCTGAACGATCTGGTACACGATCGCCAGGCCCAATCCAGTGCCACCTTCGAAGTTCGACTGAAAAGGCTCGAAAATCTTTTCAATCTGCTGCGGTGTCATGCCTGTACCGGTGTCGATGAACGAGACCTGCCAGTCATCCCCGAGCGACTCGACTGCCGCCGTCAAGGTTCCTCCGGTCTTCATAGCACGCACCGCGTTCTCACAGAGATTCCAGAAAACCTGTTTGAGCTTGTCGCCGTCGGCGAGCACGACTGCCGGGTGCGTGGTAAAACGACGCTTGATCTCGATACCCGTCTTCTCCGCAGTCATGCGATGATCCATCAGTGTCAGAGTGTCGTCGACAAGCTGGATCAGATCGACTTTGTCGAAGTGATATTGCTTCGTCCGGGAGTAGGCGAGAAAGTCGGTGATAATCGCATTCAGCCGCTGCGATTCGCGAGTCACGATGTCGAGCAGCCGGCGATGATCCTCGTTCATCTCTGGCAGGCCGGACAACATGCTGACCGATCCCGCGATGGAAGTCAGCGGATTCCGAATTTCGTGTGCAATGGCGGCGGCCAGGCGTCCCACGGCGGCCAATCGATCCTGCATGCGCACTTCGCGTTCCAGGCGGCGAAGTTCGGTAAGATCGTCAAACACATAGACGTAGCCCAGATTGCCTCGTTCAGGCACGCTTAAGACAGATGCGCGTACACGCAGCGTCTTGCGGAATTTGGTCGGAGGGTCGAAGCGGACTTCCCCGTGATTCTGTTGGGACTCTGCCGAAGGAAGCGGGTCGATAAATAACTGGTGAACCGGCGATCCCAGTAACTCGCCGGATGTTCGTTCCAAAAGACGCTGAGCAGCGGCGTTTGCAAGCGTAATCCTTCCATCGAGCCCCGTCGTGATCAGGCCGCTGCTGATGGAGTGAATGATGTTCTCTTGCAGAGCCTGCAGGCTTTCGAGCGCACCGCTCGTGTCCTTCAGTTGTACGCGCGCCTGACGCAGCTTCGCGGTCAGCAGGCCTGCCAGGTACGCCACCGCCAGAAACGCAAACAGGTTAACGAAGATAATCGCCTGAAGCGCCTTCAGCCCGGGATGAGTGGAGCAAAAAGAGGGAACGTAACCGTAGTAGTTCAGCTCCAGCACCGTTCCATAAAGAAGGAAGGCGAGCGCCGCGATCAGACCGGCCCAGATACGGGGCAACAGCACCGCTGCGACAATGATCACCAGGGGATACAGAAAGTTCAGTGAGCTATCCCATCCGCCGGTTTCGTGGACCACAAGACTGACCAGAAAAAGATCAGTCAGCACCTGGAGAGTGGCCTGGATGCGGTGCTCCTGCCAGAATGACAGCAGAAGGATGTAGAAGAGAGAAAGACTGTACCAGAACAGGATCGTGCTGATAAAAAGCCGCATCGGCACCGGCGCGGGGCTGAACTGCGCCACCGCCAGTTCGATTGCCAGAAGCAGGGTCAGAATGAATATCCGGACCCGAACCAGCCAAACCAGCCAATTCCGTTCATCGAACATCGAGTGCATGGAGAACCAAAGTTCAAAGTTTCAGAGGTTTCAAGGTTTCAAAGTTTCGCAATGAGTCCTCGAAACTTTGAAACCTTGTCACTTTGAAACCTGCTTTTATCCAGCCAGTTTGGCGATCATGGCAAACAGCGGCATGTAGAGCGAAATAACGATTCCACCAACGCTGATGCCCAGGATGCCGATAATGACTGGCTCCAACATGGCCAACATGTCCTTGGTGGCTGCGTCGACTTCTTCTTCGTAGAAGTCGGCGATCTTCTGCAACATGGAATCCATGGCGCCCGTCGCTTCGCCGACGCCGATCATCTGGGTCACCATGTTGGGAAACACGCCGCATTCGCGCAGAGGATCGACAATGGTGCGGCCTTCTTCGATGGCCTTGCGAACTTTCATCAGCGCTTCTTCCAGCACAGCGTTGCCCGACGTTCTCGCGGTGATGCTCAAGCCTTCGAGAATGGGCACGCCTGACGTGATCAGCGTTCCCAGAGTACGGGTAAAGCGGCCGACCGCGATCTTGCGCAGCAATCCGCCTACGACCGGGAGATTCAGCAACATCTTGTCAAAGTAGTACCTCCCGCGGGGATTTTTGCGAAGTTGTTTCACGCCATAGAAGAGGCCGACCGATCCGCCAATGAATACCCACCAGAATGCGCCCACGAATGCGCTGAGCCCGATGGTGATACGCGTTGGAAGAGGCAGATTGACGCCCAGTCCAGCGAACAAATTCGCGAAAATCGGAACCACCCACTTCAGCAGGGCGCCAACGATCAGCACTGCCATACTCACGACGGCAATGGGGTAGATCAAAGCCGATTTCACGGCCGACTTCAGGCGCACAGCTTTCTCCACGTAGGTGGCCAAGCGCTGGAGAATGACGTCGAGAATACCGCCCGTTTCGCCGGCCTCAATCATGTTGGTGGTGAGGTCGTCGAAAACAACTGGATACTGCCGCATCGCATTGGCGAGCGTAGCGCCGCCTTCAACCGTGGTCCGGACGCCTGTCAGGGTCTTCTGGAAGGACTGGTTCTCCTGGTTCGCCGCTAGAATTTCCAAGCACTGCACCAGCGGTAGGCCAGCATCGATCATGACGGAGAACTGCCGGAAGAAGATGGCGATGTCCTTGGTCTTGACCTTGCTCGAGCCGAATGTGGGCATAGAAAATTCCTTGCCCTTTTCGCGAATAGCGCCCGGCGTAATGCGCTCCCGGCGCAGTGCCTGAGCCAGCGATTGCTTGTTGGGAGCTACGCGTTCGCCGGAAATCTTTTGTCCTGATGCATCCTTGCCGGAAAATGTAAAGACTGGCATGGTTTAGCCTCTCCTCACTGACTTACCTGTTTCTTACGGCTTTACCTGCAATTTCGTTTTGCTCCGAGTGCCCTAATGCTTGGAGGGAGCGGCTCCGCGGGCCAGCGTTGTTCCCGCTGTTGTGGGCCGACTCAACAGGCTGGCACCACGATTGATCATTTCCTGCAACTCGTCGACGTTGCTGGAACGCGCCATGGCGACCTCCAGAGAAATCTGCTTCTGGAAATAAGCTGTGGCTAGCGACTGGTTGAAGGTCTGCATTCCGAACTTCTCCTGTCCGGATTGCATGGACGAATAAATCTGGTGAATTTTGTCTTCGCGGATCAAATTGCGCACGGCCGCGTTCGGCACCAGCACTTCCATGATCATGGCCCGGCCCTTGCCGTCGGTCTTGGGCACAAGGCTTTGGCACATGATGCCTTCTAGAACCAGTGAGAGCTGGGCTCGAATCTGCGGCTGCTGGTGCGCGGGGAAGACGTCGATGATACGGTTGATGGTCGACGTCGCTGAGTTGGTGTGCAACGTACCGAAGGTCAAGTGACCGGTTTCGGCGATTCGCAGCGCCGACTCAATGGTTTCCAGGTCTCGCATTTCGCCGATCAGTACGACGTCCGGGTCTTCACGAAGGGCAGCCCGGAGGGCGTCGGTGAAACTCTTAGTATCGGCGTGCAGTTCGCGCTGGTTCACGACACAGTTCTTGTTCATGTGCACGAACTCGATCGGGTCTTCGATCGTCAGGATGTGGTCGTGGCGTTCGCTGTTGATCTTGTCGATCATGGCCGCGAGGGTAGTGGATTTTCCGGAACCGGTCGGCCCGGTTACAAGCACCAGACCACGAGGCTTGTCGCACATCTTGCTGACTACAGCCGGCAGTCCAAGCTGGTTAAAGGATTTGATCTCAAACGGAATAAGACGAAACACGGCAGCCGTTGCGCCGCGCTGATTGAAGACGTTCGCACGGAAGCGGGCCAGCCCTTTCAGGCCGAAGGAGAAGTCAAGTTCGAGACTTTCCTCAAAACGGTGCTTCTGTGAGTCAGTCATAACGCTGTAGGCCAGCTGCTTGGTCTCTGCCGGAGTCATCTGCGGCAGATCAAGCGGCACCAGATGCCCGTGCACGCGGATCTGTGGCGGCGAGTTGGTGGTGATGTGCAAATCGCTGCCATTCATCTCCAGCATTCGTTTGAGCAGATCGCTTAACGACAAACCCATGGTTGCAGTTCCCTTTCGTCAGTCCGTAGTCCTGAGTCCTCAGTCCTGAGCAACTTATCCCGGGCCTCGCGACTCGGGACTCACGACTCAGGGCTCCTAGTGAATCGTTTCGCGTGCCACTTCTTCGAGCGTCGTCATGCCCGCCGCAACTTTGATCAGTCCGCTTCGGCGCAGTGTGATCATGCCTCGCTCGATCGCTTTCTTCTTCAATTC
>AP72_2010_repI_A10DRAFT_1000071_pt1 | contig 15073 bp, 14 predicted proteins | sample AmaPasreplicIA10_FD_9194 | JGI IMG/M metagenome (IMG submission 9194) | reverse complement strand
CCAGGCGGGCGTCCCGCAAGCACAATTCCGGGCCGGTACCATGTACGAAAACGGCGAGGGAGTGATTAAGAATTGCGGCAAAGCGTTGGCCTTGCTCCGGCAAGCCGCTGAACAGGGCTTTGCACCGGCGCAAAACAACCTCGGCAAAATGTACCGGAGCGGTGAGGGCATCGCCCGCAATGATCTCGCCGCGATGAAATGGTTCGCCATGTCCGCAGAGCAAGGGGATGCCGTCGGAGAATTTGACCTCGGCGTTATGTATTGGAACGGAACCGCTGGTCCGAAGGACCTTACCAAGGCGTTGTACTGGTTTCAGCGATCGGCAAGTCGGGGATACGCCGAAGCTGAGCGAGTACTTGGCTGGTGGTACCGAGATGGAGTTGGAGTTACGAAGGACCTTCAGGCCGCCCGAACTTGGTTGCTCAAGGCAGCGCAGCAAGGCAACGCGGATTCCCAGAACAAGCTTGGCCTTCTTTACGAGCAAGGGCAGGGTGTGACCGCTGATGACGGACAAGCAGCCGATTGGTTTGCTAAAGCAGCGGAACAAGGAGATGGACATGCCCAAGCCAATCTGGCCGCTTTCTACCAGTCGGGAAGTGGAGTACCGCGTGATTTAATCCAAGCTTATAAGTGGTATCGGCTATCAAGGCAAAATGGCGGGCTGGATCCGAGCGACCAGCTTCGGGAATTGAGGAACGTGATGACGTCGGATGAGATTGCCGAAGCGGAGCGCTTAGTAACGGAGTGGCTGCCACATAGTTGGAGTTTGCCGCTAGGTGAAGGTGATTTGCTGGAGTGAACTGTAGGCGGTCCGGTGCTAGACTAAGCGACATTGCAGAGGCGCGGGATGGCTGGGGAGCGCACGCCGATGTCTTGGACTAGGTCATCTGAGCACGAACTGTGCCGATAATGGTCAGATTGTCAACCGTGATGAGAGGAGATTGAGGCATGAGCATAGGTCGGATAGTCACCTTCCTGTATTTGCTGACATTGGCGATGACGTCGCACGCGCAAGACAAGAGCAATTGTCGCTGTCCCCCCGGAAATCAGTCAGACCGTGAATACATTATTGGGACACTGGAGGCTTCAGGGAATGGACACGGAGCCGAACGCTAAGGAGCCATTCAAAGTAGCCCTGACCATCGACTGCAGACCAACGGCGCTTGGCGCGGCGGTAGCTTGAGACTTAAATGGCAGTGTGGTCGATTCCGGTTCGGTGGAAGCTACTGTCGTCGTTGGATACAGCCCCGACGAGCGGGTCGTGCGATGGACGGAAATATCTTCCAGCGGCGAGTATCACGACCGGAGTAGAATGGAAAGCAAACGCTCTCGAATTGAGCCTCTGACGTACACCGTGCTTGGCAAGAGATACACCGAAAAGTTTTCCCTCGCCTTCCCGACCGACGGCGAGCAATTGCTGAAGGCAATTACTGAAAGCACGGCGGGTGTGTCGGTTATCTCAGGGACTGCGACTACGCGCTGAAGCATCGAGTGAGTTTCGCCGATCATCCCGTTGCCGCAGGGGATTGCAGCGAAATGAGGATATTAAGTCAACCATGGGCAGCCCCGTCACCTTTGTGTTCTCGGACTACAATCAAAAAATGAAAAGTCAGAGTTCAACCACGACTTCTGATAGCGGCTTTTTCCACAAAGTGTGGCATGCGCCTATTTGGCAGTACCTCTCAAGATTGCTGATCATCTTGCTCTCATTGGGAGCAGGACTCGTCAACGCGACAGCTGAATCCCATATTAGCGCCTACGTGACGAATGTGTCCGGCACCGTGACGGTGATCGACACCACAAACAACACCGTACTTGCGACGATTCCTGTTGGGCTATTTCCTTCTGGAGTAGCTATCACGCCAGATGGAACCAGAATCTACGTAACGAATATTTTCAACTCCATTTCGGTTATCGACTCAGCGACCAACAGCGTGATTGCCACGATTCCTTCTGGCCAATTTCCGACGGGAATAGCCATCACGCCAGATGGAACTCGCGCCTACGTCGTCAATCAATTCGTGACCAGTCAAGGCAACAACACCGTCTCGGTCATCGATACCATGACCAACGCCATAGTTGCGACGATCCCTGTTGGCCTAGGTCCGTCTCAGATCGCCATCACGCCAGACGGAACTCTCGCCTATGTGCCCAATCAACAGGACTTCATCATCTCGGTCATCGACACTGCGACCAATACTGTTGTTACGACCATTCCGCTCAGTGGTGGTGCAGGGATCGCCATTACGCCAGATGGAACCCAAGCCTATGTGACCAGTCCAGGGGCGGGCACCGTCTCGCTGATCGACATAGCGACCAATACTGTGGCCGCTACTATTTCACTTGGTACAAATCAGAATCCTTTTGGGGTAGCAATCACGCCGGATGGAACCCTCGCCTATGTAACGATTAGTTTCCCCAACAATTTCGTCTCCGTCATCGACACCGCAACCAACGCTGTGGTTGCTACCATTCCGGTTGGAGTCGCTCCAAATGGTATAGCCATCACGCCAGACGGAAATCGCGCCTTTGTGACTAATAATGGTTCTGACACCGTGTCGGTCATCGACACCACAAACAACACCGTTGTTGCGACCATTGCTGTGGAAATGGGTCCCGTTGCCATAGCGATCACTCCGGTTCCAAAGACCCCGAAGGATAAACAGCAATGCAAGCACAACGGGTATTTGAACTTCGGTCTACCTGCCGGGCGCTTTAAGAATCAAGGGCAATGCGTCAGCTACGTCGAGCATCATCAGATGTAGTTGACGTATAGCATTTTCCGTCGACAATCCAAAATCACTCGGTAGCATGGAAACCTCTGTGTCTTTCGACGCATGTTACCAATTTCATTGCGGTTGTGCAGATTTAAGGGGCAGGTTTGGAACCTCTGTGACTGTCGGGACTCTGTATAGGCTTGGCAGCATGGGGCTGTGAAGCTTTGGTTGTTTTTCTTTCTCCTGCTGCTTGGCGCGCGATGCTTCGGCAATGTCGCTATTACCACAGCCTCTCTGCCCTCCGACACTGTTGGCAGCGAATATTCGGCAGCGATAAAGGCCAGCGGCGGCTGCACCCCGTACAGGTGGGCGATTTCATCTGGCAGGCTGCCTGCCGGCATAACCGCTAAAGCGTCCAGCACGACGACGTCGCTGAACCTCACCGGAATACCGAAGACCGCAGCTACCTACTCCTTCGCAATAAAGGTCACCGGGTGTGGCGGAGCCACTTCTCAGAAGGCATATAAAGTCGCCATCCGGGCGAAGACCTCTGGAGGCCTCGCGATACAGACGACCTCTGTGCCCAATGGCACTGTCGGTAGCGCATATTCAGCTGCCGTGAAGGCAAGTGGCGGCTGCACTCCGTACAAATGGGCGATCGCATCTGGAGCGTTGCCCGCCGGTGTCACCGCCAAAGCGTCCAGCACTACGACCTCGCTGAACCTCACTGGAACACCTACGACCGCAGCTACCGACTCCTTCACCGTGAAGGTCACGGGGTGCGGTGGAGGTACGTCGCAGATTGCGTACAAAGTTGCCATCCAGGCAACAGCAAACCATGTTGTGGACCTAAGTTGGAAGGCATCGAGGTCGAGCAACGTAGCTGGTTACAACGTTTATCGTAGTCCGGACGGAGCTGTGTGGAAAAAGATCAACGCGAGCCTGATTGCATCAACCCTGTATTCGGACTCCACAGTGGCCAATAGCAGCACCTATTTCTACGCGGCGACAGCAGTCGATATTTCCGGCCAAGAGAGTAGCAAGACATCTGCGATCCGAGTTGTTGTTCCCTAGGACTTAATTGAGCATCTGCATCATCGCCCAATATTGCCGAGGAAACTACCCAATTCAATACCAATGCCAGTTGACGCACACACCAGAATGAAGATGGCGATCGTTGTCAGGATTGTGTCCAGGGACTTGTTAGATTTTTCAACGGCGATCGGCTAGCCCATGTGCTCCTTACCGCTTTCGCAATTTCCGCGGTAAAGAAACAGAATAAAGATACTCATGGTGCACGCATCCGGATCCTAGTACACGTCGAGATCATTCCCGATGACGAAATTGCCTGAGTATCGCGGCCCGATCTCTTTCTGGAGCACATCGGGTGTGGAATGAAGCTCGCCGGTGGTCAGCACAATTGGCTTGTCTGAGGGTGCGAGATCCGGCCACCAGGAAATCCAGGCATGATACACAATGAGCAATCTTGGCTTGGCTTTGTTCGCTAACTCTGCTAGCTGTTCTGAGGTCGTATGATTCTTTGCACCAAACGAGCGGCGATCTTCCGGTAGCTTGGCATACATCTCTTCCGCCCTTGCCTCGTGGATTAGAACGTCACATCCGTCGCATGCCTTGACCGTCTCCGCCGTGGGGCTGGTGTCACCCGCGATTACGACGCTGCGATCTGGAGTGTCGAATCGATATCCGTAGCTCTCCATCGCATGCTTCGTGGGGAAGGCACTGACGGTAACTTTCGAGTCTTTGTAGATAACTCCTTGCTTGATCTCGTGCGCGTTAACCTTCCAGCCCTCTGGGTTACGGCGCTGGTCTCCTTCTGAATTTGTACGTGTTTGAATGTCAATTCGGTACGCCTGCAAGATGTGTTCGGTCATCGTTTGCAGTCCAGTCGGACCATACACTTCGAGGGGTGTGCGCCGACCGGCGGTCCATCCGGTTAGGATGAGATCCGAATAGCCGGCTGTGTGATCCGAGTGAAGATGCGTTACAAAAACAACTTTCAGATTCGCGGGTTCGAGGGCACTTATGTGCCTGTTGAGAACAGCCGCCTTGGCACGACGAACAACACCCGGTCCCATATCAACAATGTATGCAGCATCGTCCACAACAATGGCAGTCGCAGGACCAGACCGTTCAGGATCGGGGACGGGCGTGCCCGTGCCAAGCAGCACCACCTTCGTTCGGGGTGAACCTGACTTCGACAATTGGCTAGCCGGTTCTTGCGACACAGCTGCAATCGCAGCTGTCATCAGGACACACATGAATATGACGCGAGTGAGTTTCATGGCATCCTCCGATTTTTTCAGAGTTTAATGGCGTAAAAACGCGGATGTCTACTTGAAAGAACCGCTTCGAAATCCTTCCGCGATCAAACCGCCAGCGCCACGAGCAGGAAGGCGCTACGTCTGCTTGATGGTGCCGCCCCCAACTCAATGGGGAAACCGGAAAATGGTGGCGATATGCAGCGGATCACTGCTCCAGAAATGGCTGGCCGTCGCGCTTGTTTGAAGCGGCCATCTACTGGTTGCAAGTCAATCAGAAGCTGATGCTGCACTGTGCGAATCCTCTCTGCGAAGCGCCGTATTTCTCTAAGGCAGACAATGCGAAACGTCAAACACACTGCTCTCCAGAATGTGCCGATCTAGCACGAAGAACGGCCAAATTGAAATGGTGGAACGAGAACCGTAAGAAGAACCGCAATCAGAAATAAGCCACGCAGGCAGTTTCTCCCAAACTCATTCAGACTTTGATCCCTAGGCGCGACTAACCCACCTCCGCGCGAGAGCATCAAACTCCCGTAGCCACCGACTTGCTCTCGAATTCCACAATCAGTGAACCTCTCGCCGTAGCGGCCGAATCAGCAAGGATGCAAGGCAGAAATGTACATCTAGTCCTTCCATCCGCATTAGGGCCGCCATTGTCTCAATACCGCCCCAAAGATTTTGCAGTCTAATGTTCTCGTTTGACGAGTGTTGGTTGTTGTCGTGATTCGCAATCGGAACCGTGATCGTATTGTATTCGCGGCGCGTTCCATCGCCCACGCAACAGCCAATCTCTAAGGAAATCAAAGGGTCTAAGACTATGTAAGCCATAGATTTTAAACAAGGTAAGGTTATTAACATCTGCACAACTACTGTGTGATACCAGGGATCCGCGGGTTAAGAAAAATGAGTATAAAATGAGCTTTATATACTCATTTATTGAGTATAGCCTAACCATTCAATTAAACCTCTCCCCTCTTGGAGAAAGAACTATGAGACTCAATTTTGAATTTTCGGAGCAACGTGTCGGGGACCTCAAGAGGCTTCTTGACGAGACCGAGACGAACACCATGAAGGATCTCGTCAACAATGCATTCACGATCTTGGAATGGGCTGTTGACGAAACGAAGGCGGGTAATGAAATTGCAGCTGTAAACCAGAACGAGGCGGTCTACCGCGTGTTGATTACCCCGATCTTACAGAATGTAACGAAAGCAATGAGGGCATCAGCCGCAGTCAGACGTTGAGGGCCAAGTCTTCTTGAAGATTGAAATGAACGCTTCTTCCAGTCTCAAAGCTGGTGAATCAATGAAGGTGTTAGAAGACAAGCGGCCTGTGAAGGACTGGGTAACAGAAGTCGCCGTGAATGTGACGGGCCCTTTGGCACGACAGTCGGCGAGGAAGAACAGCCGCCTGAAAGCAGTGAATATCTGCCCCTGCTGATTCAGCCGCGCAAGTGCATGAGCGGAATGACCCAAGGCATAGTTCGATTCTGCAAAAGCCGCTGTCTCCATCATCGCTCCAACAGCAATAGAGACCGACTCGCTTGAGCACTCAGAAATCAAAGCGAACACCAAGCTGGATCTCGCGCTTAGGCATCGCCGACGTGAAACCTAGCGGCTGACTCGGAGTTAGATTCGCGCTTCCATGAACTCGAAACGGAGGCTCTATAAAAGAGGGGTTACCCACGATGTTGTTTACCCTTCCGTAGTTCGTTCGGTTGGTGAGGTTGAATGATTCCGCAACAAAGCGGAGGGAGCGACCTTCCCCTAGCTTAAGCGTGTAGCTCAGCCGCATGTCGAATGAAACATATTCCGGGCCGAGTCCGGTGTTGCGAGGAGCGCCAGGAGGACGATCATTAGTAAAGTGATTGTCACCGTTAACGTCAGCTCCAGCCAGCAGATTAAAAGGATGGCCGCTGTTATAGCTGATGACTGGTGAAAGTTCAAAACCAGAGAGGATAGGCGTGCTCTGCCACGGGCTTTCGATCACGGCTGCCAGCACCACTTTGTGCCGCTGATCGAAATCAGAAACTGAGCGGTCCGCTCGCAAGTCCACTTCGTTGAAGGCCGCGTAGTCACTGTTGAAATCCGTGGAATCATCGATCGCTTTGCTGTAGGTATAGTTCGCCAGGAGCATAAAGCGGTTCGAGAAGCGCTTCTTTAATTCCAGAATGCCGCCGTGATAGACGGCGTTGGCTACGGAGGCGTATTCGTTGTTTTGCAGAATCGTGCGTGTGGGATCGGCGAAGCAGAGATTGGGAGTCGAGCATTCGGGTGCGCCCCAGTCTTGGAATGAAGCTCCGGTGGTTGGATCCGTCGTGAACGGCGCCCCAGGGAGCAGGTTCTTATCGATCGCCCAAGGCAGGTGTGTCGTATGCACGTAAATATAATTCGCCGAAATCGTAAAGTCTCTCCCTATCTCGCGCTCGATACCGAACGATGCCTGCTGGGATTGCGGATTCCGGTAACCTGACTGTCCAAAGAACAGCACTGTCCCGGGCGGTAATTGACCACTATTCGTGATTTGCAGGCTGATTGGCGGAGCTGCGAGGTCATCCGCTGTGATACACGAGTTGTGGCCCGCCGCCGGTGTACCGCACAGGATCTTTCCCTGCGCGAACATGACCCGGTAGATCGCAGGCGAGCTCTGGTAAGGATTTGAACTTCCCGGCACACCAAAGATACTGACCAGGGTGTTGGCGATCTGCCGGGTGTCATTGATATTTCCCAGCGTCTTCACAACGTCGGGAATCTGAAAGTAAATCGGCGAGAAGAAGACTCCATAGCCGCCGCGGATGACGGTGCGGTGATCATTAAACGGGTCCCATGCGAACGAGACACGCGGCCCGAAATTTTTGGTATATGTGTTAAGGGGCTCAGGCTGAGAATCCAATTCGTAGCGGAGACCGTAGTTCAGGGTCAAGCCGCGACGCACTTGCCACGTATCCTGCCAGTAAGCCGCAGTAAACGGCCTGGTACGGGCGTACTGGGGATTGCCGAAGCCTTGTTCATAAAAAGCCGGTAATCCGAATCCCCACGATTGCAAGGTGCTGATCGCACTCGCACGCGTCGTGGCGTCAAGACCACACGCTGGTGGTGCGTAGAGACAAGGACTAAGCAGAAATCCAGGTAATTCGAGAAACTCGAAGCGGCCGGCGAAGAATGTATCGGAGACTGTGTTGTTGCCACGGATCAGTTCATAAAATCCTGTCCGCATGGAATGGCGGCCGCGAACCAGGGTTATATTGTCCGTCAACTCATAGCGTCGCGCCGTGGTATGGCTGGGCAAAAATATGCCACGGCCGAAAAATCCGTAACCTTGCACATCCAAACCCGGCCCGCCCTTGTCATTTGTATCCACGTTGAACTGATACCAGTTCCACTGCGCTCGCGCTTCATTGATCACACCTGCGTTGAATTGATGAAACCAGGATCCTTGCATAGTGCTGTCCCAATTCAGAACTGACGAACCGCGCGAGAAGCCAATCAGGGCCTGCACATCGGGGTCCGATTCTTCCAGATGCGAGAAGCTGTAGCGAAAAGCTGCCTGGTCTCGATTACTGAAGTAATGATCGAGACGAGCTGACACCTCATGTTGCCGAACCGGAAATGGAAACAACCCGCCATCCTTCTCAATCTGGCTGACGACGAAGGCATCGAGGGGACTGCTCGCTGGATTTACTGTCAGTGCACCGCCGAGGACCGCGGCGCAAAAATCGGCAGGCAGCGTCGTCATGTTTGTATAGGGAGGGGGCAATTCTGCCGCTACTGCTTCGCCTACGGGGCCGCTGAGGCAGGGAACTTGGCTGCTGCCGAGACCTAAGAGCTTGGTGTTAATCGTCTGTTGAGATGACGTCGGTCCAAAAATACTGCTTCGAGTCAGCAGCGGTACAGAATCCTCGGCATCCGAGCGTAGGCCTTCATACCCCACAAACAGAAACGTCTTGTCTTTTCGGATGGGAAGACCTAGAGAGCCACCGAACTGCTGCCGATTCAGAGAGTTCTTTACCGGCGTGCCTTGGGAAGTGAGATTGAAATTCGAAAAAGTCGGGTCGGGTGCGAGCGCGGGTAGAAAGGCGAATGGATCGCGAGCATCCATCGCATCATTTCGAAAGAAACCGTACAGGCTGCCATGGATAGTGTTGGTTCCAGACTTAGTCACGATATTGACGGAGGCGCCGCTCGCGCCACCCAACTCAGCGGGATAATTGCTGCGGTTGATCTGAAACTCCCGCACCGAATCTTGGCTGACATTCAGGCGCACGCCACCCGCATCGTCATTGGCCTCGCCACCATCCACCGTGATGCTATTGCCACGCCCATTGCTCCCATAGAACGACAAACCACTCTGCGGCGTCTGCTTCACTCGAAAGTCCGCATTGTTGGCCATCACGTTGGCATTGCTAACGCCGGGCATCAGCAGAGTGAAACTAAGGTAGTCGCGACGATCAATCGGCAGGTTACTTATATACAGAGCAGGTACACTGCTGATCTGACTTCCTTGGTCTGTTTGCAGCAGTGACTGCACATCGCTCACCTCGATTTTCACCGCGACCGAGGATACTTTCAGCTGAAAATCCATGATCATCGTTTGCCCGAGCGCGACAGCGACTTCTTTCCGAACCCCAGTCGCAAATCCAGGGAGTTGGGCGGTGAGTTCATAGGATCCTGGCGGCAGGCCAGTCAGGCGATACTGACCGGTTGTATCACTAGTAGAGGTTCGCTGCAGTCCGGTCTGGTGTTCGGTCGCACCGACAGTAACTTTCGCGAGGACCGCACCGGAGGAATCAGTAATCGTCCCCCGAATATCGCCAGAGACACTGCTGCTCTGGCTACTCGCGACCAAGGACAAGGCAAACAAGCACAGAATGGACCCGGCGAGGCTGATCAGCTTCATAAACCCTCCTTGCGAGTATTTATGGCGGATATGACTCGTCGGTCAGTTGCCGGGTTCTGGCCGCACATCATACATCTTCCCAGAACCGACGAATCATCAATCTTTATCCTGATAAATCCGGATTCGGAGTCGGTCTCACAAGCGGAACCTACCCCGTTGCGAGTCAATGCTTCCTAATCAAGCCAGCTTCTTACGGCAAATTCTCGTACGTGTCCCCAAGGATGTTGTTGCACTGTACGGTATTCGCATTCGCGACGTTCAATGCGCCAGCGATCTGCGACCTTGAATCGCAGAACAAGTCCGTCCCATTCCCGCTGATGGTGGTCAAAGGACTACTGGAGTCGACACCGGCGGTGGATAGGTTGAGCACGACCAGTCCTCCGTGACCGCTGCCGGTAACGCTCGAACCCGCAAATTGTGCGTGAGAGTTATTGCTCACGATCACGCCCTGGCCTTGACTACCAGAGACGCTAAGGTTAAAGCCTCCGGTCAAGGTCGAGCCATTGGTGACCAAAACTCCGCCGGTGTCGCCGCCCCAGGACTGTCCAGGATTCGAGATTCGGAGTTTGGCACTGTTCAGGTTGAGCGAAGAGCCATCACTTACGACGACGCCATTGAAGTTTGTGCCAGACGGATTATCAATCACTACGTCAACCCCCAATGCCGTCGGATCGAAGTTCACCAGGTCGACGCTTCCGCTATCGTTCACAACGATGCTCTGCTGCATATCACGAATTGTCATACCCTGAATCGTGACGTGGCCCGAACTTACCAGGAGACCGGCATAGAATCCTGAGTCTGCCGGTCGCTGCAGTAGCCCGTCCACGACGTGGACATCAGATTTGTCAAAGGCCGAAACAGCGGCGTATCCGGCTGTGATGTTGACGTTCACTTGTACCAGCCAGACTTGGCTTGATTCGTACGCGACGATTCCCCATGAACCGTCGGTGGTCACTTTCTTGACCAGAATGTCGGTGCTGCCCTTGCCGATTCCGATTCCCGAAAAGGCCGAGGGTCGTGTATGAACAGCAAATCCGGAAAGAGCGACGCTGCGAGAAGCTTTGACGGACAATACATAGATGGGGCCGGTTGACGGGTCGCTGGCCGGTTGCTGTATGGTTGCTCCATCCATCCCGGTAAGTGTCAGGTTGTTGAATCCGTCTATAACGACATACTCCGTGCACGTTCCTCTGAATCTCACCGTGGCAGGTTCGAATTTAGCCATCCGGTCAAGGGTTCGGTTCAGCGATTGACCTCGATCGCAATCTATAACTGGGGTCGGATTAGCCGATGCCCAGATCGAGGATAGGATCAGCATTGTTAATGCAACGAAGCGAAGCATCGCAATCTCTCCTTGTGCGATTTCATGTGTAACGTTCTGGTGGCTCTTGTTGCCGGCTCGACGGGGAGCCGTCTTACGGTAGTGTCGGCAACTCTGCTGGGCAATTGGTCGTTGTCTCAGTGAGGTTGGCGAGGTTTCGAGTGGCGGAGAACATCGGATCGCAAATCACATCGGGTGCGTTCGCCCCACTGATGCTGTTGGCGAAACCTACAAAGCGCACGAACGAGAGATCCCCGATGCGAACCTGATGGCCGCCGTTATTCGTAATGCTGCTCGCCGCAATTCGTAGCGACGATCCACCCTGCAATGAAACGCCATCCCCTGCGTTACCACGAATGTCCGCGGATTTGATGGCGATGCTGTTCTGCTGCCCGGCGGTGATGCCATTTCCTAAATTGTTGGTTATCGTGACATTCGGTATATGGTCTCCTGAGGCGATGCCGAGGAAACCGCCACCGCTCATGGACACACCGTCAGCGGCGTTGCTCGTAATGGAACCGCCAAAGAAGTTAGCCGAACCAGCGCCAATCGACAAACCGACAGTTGCGTTGTTCTGAATTATGGAGTCTGCGATCTGCATATGCGCCCTCGCCCCCACTGCGGCGCCGTCGGCCAGACTGTTCTGGATGGTCACTTGGTTGAGCCGACAAAGGCTTTGTCCGAAGCAACCGACCCCTTCTCCGCCTGCAGTGATCGTCAGGTTGCTCAGCACGATACTTTGCGAATCTGCAATTTCGACCGTGCCGACATTGGGATCTGTTCCACCGTCAATGGTCGCAGTTGGATTTCCCTGTAGCGTCACTCGGTCCAGGCTGCTGATCACGACGTTTTCGTGACAGAGACCAGAAATGAGGAGCACCGCGGGGCGTAGTCTGCCAATCAGCTTCAGTCCATCGGCAATGGTGTATACCTTGGAGCTCGGATTACCACAACGAACCAGGATCTGGCTGCCGTTCTCCATTGCGTTGGCGGTTATTGTTTGTGGCCTCTCAAAGCCCGGTTCAGTGCGAAGTTGAGACTGACTGTGTGCGGTGACGGGCGCTGCCAATAGGATCAGCAAGTAAATAGCCTTCTTCATGGCGATACCTCCTCTTGAGGAAAAATGCGGGCAGGACTTACGCCCTGCCTTTGCATTTACTGTCTTGAAGTAACTCTGTTTCCATCGATCGTGATTACCACCGGGAGGTTCGTTCCATCCGGCAAGCTCAAAGATTGAAAGATCGCCCGCACATGGTTTCCGCTGTTGTCATAAACCGCAGCCAACTGAGCGGTGCGCAGCAACTGCCCGTTCACCAGCACATTGATGGTGAAGGACGAGGTGCAATCACCAGAGACCGAATTCGTTCCCGAGATATCCTCGAGACCGGATTGGCCAGCCACACTGCGGTTCTGACTGCCCGTAATATTCCCCGATACGTCCTGGTGAAAGTGGCCGACGGATGCCAGTGGAAGCTGTCCGCTGGCCGTGAAGATGGTTCCACTGTAGGTGTAGGCCCAATTTCCCGAAGTCGAGGCCGTAGAACATTGAGCCGCGTTCGCCTGACAGGGCATAAGAGTGGCTGCCAGGACCAATCCCAGCGCCAACAGACTGCGTAACAAGTTGGTGTTCATAACGATTCTCCTGCGAGATTTGTAATCGCGCTGTTGGGGAAACTGACGGCAGACGTCCCTCTCGATGTGCGGAACGCGCCTGCCTGGGATTGCGCCTTGAAGTCCACCCCCGGACCTCACCCCAGGTTGCGTGGTGTTATCGCAGATACGTGAAGGCGAGTAAATCCCACGGCTCGCTCCTCCAGTGCTCTTATAACTCTCCACAGTCATCGAAGCAGGGGATCCCGGGGCTGTGGGTGGTAACCGGCTGGTGCTAAACTCTCATGGCCGTAACTGGGGGCGTGCATGGAGGAATCCCGGTCTTCGCATGCCGTTGTTCGCTTCGCGTGTTTCGAACTCGACCAACAGGCGGGAGAACTGCGTAAGGAAGGCGAGTGCATCCGTCTTCAGGATCAACCATTCCAGATTCTCCGAATTCTGCTGGAGCGACCAGGCGAAATCATCACGCGGGATGAGTTGCGGCACAAGATCTGGCCAGCCGATACCTTCGTTGATTTTGACCACGGCATCAACAACGCCATCAAACGTTTGCGGGAGGCGCTGGGGGATACGGCCGAAACGCCGCGTTACATCGAAACCCTGCCACGACGTGGATACCGCTTTGTAGGCAAGACAGAGGTGGCGACACCAGCCGCCCTGAATCGCATTCAGTCGCTAGCGGTACTCCCGCTGGAGAATCTTTCCCGCGATGCCGACCAGGAATTCTTTGCTGATGGTATGACCGAGGCGTTGATCACGAACCTGGCCAAGATAAGCGCTTGGCATGTGGTATCAAGAACTTCGGCCATGCATTACAAGGGAGTACACCGGCCACTGCGTGAGATCGCGCGAGAACTGCAGGTGGACGGAATCGTGGAAGGAACGGTAATGCGGGCCGGACCGAGAGTTCGGATTTCTGCCCAACTCATTGACGCACGTTTCGATGCACACCTTTGGGCGGAAACCTACGACCGGGACTTGCGTGATGTGCTGGAATTGCAGTCCGAAGTCGCGCGTAGCATCGCGCGCGAGGTCCAAGTCAAGGTCAGCCCAGAAGAACGAATAGAACTTGATCGGGCCCGCTCCATCGATCCCGAGGCATATGAAGCCTATCTCAAAGGGCGCCATCACTGGAATAAGCGCACCTCGGGAGATCTCAACAAAGCAATAGATTACTTTCAGCACGCGATAGAGAAGGAGCCGAATTACGCCGCAGCCCACACAGGACTGGCAGATTGTGCCGGCAGAGCAGGTTTTTGGAGTTTTGCGTCTCCTACTGAAGGCTGCGGTAAGGCTAAGAGTGCAGCACTCAAGTCGCTGAAGATTGAGGAAACAGCAGAAGCCCGGACTTCCTTAGGTTGGGCCATTATGCATTATGACTGGGACTTGTGCTCGGCGGAACGGGAGTTTCAGCTCGCGGTTCAAGAAAATCCTTTGTACGCCACTGCACATCAGTCGTATGGCCACTGTCTAGGTGTCATGGGCCGATTTGAAGAAGCTTTTGCCGAACTCAAACATGCCATTCAGCTCGAACCTTTGTCGCTGATCATAGGAACAAGCTATGCTGGGATTTCATGGCTCGGGCGAAGATGGGACCAGGCGATCGAGCAAACCGAGAAAACTCTCGACCTCGATCCTAATTTCGCCGCAGGGCTGTGGGGCCGCGCACGGTGCTATATCGGCAAAGGGATGGTTGACACCGCCATCACCTATGCCCAAGAGGCCGTTAAGCTTTCATTCGGTACGCAGCTGTTCTTCATTGCAGACTTGGGATATGCATACGCTCGCGCTGGACGAACGGGAGACGCGGAGCAAATTTTGCACCAATTGCAAGAGCTTGGTAGACGCAGGTATGTAGACTCCTGCCTCATAGCTCAAATTTATGTTGCCCTTGGTGAGGTAGATGAAGCCTTCAGGTGGCTGGAACGCGCGTTTCAGGAACGGGCCGCTTGGGTCGTCTATCTTGCTACCGATCCGTGGTTCGACCCTCTGCGCTCTGACAGGCGGTTCGACCAATTGCTGCAAAGGCTGAACTACCCGTCACACCGCATCTGAATTCATATCCTACGCGTCTTTAGAGCCACAACCCCGGGGTTAGCCATTGCGCAGAAACTCCACCCACTTGGCACCCGGACCTTAGCGCCAAACTTCGGAAATTCTGCGCTACAGTCCGTAAGCGGCTGGTGCTACACTCTTTGCGCCACTTGGGGGGACTGTATGGGGGGATCGCGGTCCTCAGAGCTAGT
>AP72_2010_repI_A10DRAFT_1000069_pt1 | contig 15481 bp, 9 predicted proteins | sample AmaPasreplicIA10_FD_9194 | JGI IMG/M metagenome (IMG submission 9194) | reverse complement strand
CGCGCACTTGGGTAAATGCATTGCCTGCGAATTCGCCTCTGAGACACGAGACCTCTCGGCCCAGTTTTGCACACGGTTCCACACCTATCCGCTATTCTCTGCCGAATTTCAACCTGATACCCTCAATGCTGTCCCAAATGGCGAACCCCGGCGATTTCGCGTACACGGTCAAACAGCAGGCGGACATCGTCCGCATCGTCGGCGACTACATCAAGCTGAAGAAGGCCGGGGCGCAGAACTATTCGGGCCTCTGCCCCTTTCACGGCGAGAAGACGGCGTCCTTCTCCGTCCACGCCACACGCCAGTTCTATCACTGCTTTGGTTGCGGCGTGTCCGGCGATGTCTTCAGCTTCGTCCAGAAAATTGAAAACATCACCTTCCCCGAAGCCGTCCGCCTAGTGGCGCAGAAACTCGGAATCCCGCTGCCGAAAGCGAGCCACTCCACTCCCGGCGAAGCCAAAGAAGCCCGCCTCCGCGGACAATTGCTGGACGTTCACGAACGTGCCGTCGCCTTCTTCCAGGAATGCCTGCGCCGCCCCGAAGGCGCGAAGGCCCGCGAATACCTCGCGGGGAGGGGACTGAACGAGGAGATGATCGCCAAGTTCCGAATCGGCTACGCCCCCGACAGCGGCTTCCTACTCCGCGATCGTCTCAAGAACGAATTCCCCGAAGAAGTGTTGCGTGAGAGCGGGCTGTTTTCTTGGAAGCAAGACGATCGCGCCGTCACAGACCGCGAGGGTGCCCCGTCCTTGTCCGTCCATTCTTCGGACGGACAGAGCGGGGGTGTTGACCTCCCGGAAGCCGGAAGCCGAAAGCTGGAAGCCGCGTCCATCTACTCCAAATTCCGGAACAGAGTCATGTTCCCCATAACCAGCGAAGCGGGCAAAGCAATCGCCTTCACCGGACGCACCCTCGCCACCGACGAAAAAGCCGGCCCAAAGTATCTCAACTCCCCGGAAACGCCCATCTACTCCAAAGGGAAGGTACTTTTCAACCTCGATCTGGCAAAGGAATGGATAAAAAGGGAATACGCAATCCTTGTCGAAGGTCAGATGGACTGCATCTCTGTCTACGCAGCCGGATTTCATAACGTCATTGCCAGTTCGGGCACGGCCTTCACGGAGTTACAGGCGAAACTCTTAGGTCGCTTTACAAAAAATGTGGTCGTGAACTTCGATCCGGATACCGCCGGCGCGAAAGCCGCCGAGCGCACGATTGGCCTCCTTGTCGAGGAAGAATTCAACATCAAAGTCCTAACGCTCGAGCAGGGATTCGACCCCGATCTCTACATCCGCCGCAAAGGCAAAGACGCATACCAGGACGCTCTCCGCCATTCGCAAAAATATTTCGACTACCTGATCGAGCGAGCCCGTTCCCAATTCCCCATCCGCAGTGCCGAGGGCAAGCACAAGGCGGTGAACTACCTTCTACCGCATATCCAGCGCCTACCCAGCCGCATTGTGCGCGATGAACTCGCACAAGAGATCTCCCAGAAATTGCAGATTGATTCCTCGGTTCTCCGTCAGGAACTCCGTCACGCCGCCAGCACTCGCGCCACCTCCGCCGTGAAGGCCCCGGCTGAAGCCCAGGTCACCGAAGCCGAGAAGGTCCTGATCCGGGCCTTGGCCTCAGCCCGGCAGATTCAGACCAACGAAGAACATATCTCCATGCGTGACGGCGCCGAAGAGGAATTCGACCCCGCGCGCCAGGCGCAATTTGTCCTTCTCAATGAGGGCCTGCACCGCGGCCTTGCGACCGAAGCACTCGCTGAGTCCCTGCTGAATGCCAGCTCCGACGTCCAAGATGTGCTCGAAATCCCCGCCAGCGAGTCGGACCGGCGCACTCTCGCCTCCATTCTCCTGAAAGAAGAGGAAGAACTCACCGCCGAGACCATCGAGGCCGCTGTTCGCGCGCTCCGCCGTGTCCACCTGCGCCGCCAGCTGGACGAAGTCCAGCGCCAGCTCAAGGATTTAGGACCCAATGCCGACTTAAAACAGAAGATCGCCCTAAGCGAAGAAGCCCGCCGAATCAGCCTAGCCCTCCGCGATCCCGGCCCCGAAGCTCGCGCCTCCTAGGCTCTGTTCCCGGGCAGGTTCTTGTAGCCCCGGGCGCCTCGCCCGGAGTTGCGCAAAGCGCAAGGCATGCCGCAAATGGGCATTCCAGTCGTAGGATTTCCCCAGCGGCCGGGTGAAGGCTGCGCCCAGAGATGCCGCGGGGACGTTCCGTGGAAGAGCACCGCTTTTAGCGCCGCGTTCCTGCGAATAGCCTAGGCTTTAGCCCCTGATGACGCATTTCCGCTGCCAGAAAAGGCCACACGATCCCCGAAATTCCCGAAAACTGCTTGAAACAAAACACCTTCCGTAGCCATCTAATTCGTTAAGGATTTCGGGATAGGCGCGGCGACAGCGAAGACTACGGCGGGCTCTCGATAGACACAGAGCTGTGGAAATGCTAAACTCTGTAAGTTTGTGCCAGCTGGCACAATCCCGCTGGATCCCAGCCCACCTATCCGGAATTTACCACACGCACCAGCGTGCGGGAAATTGAAGTTTTTTCAGAGGACACCTTTTGGCTCTAGACGATAAGTTTGACGACATAAAAAAGCTGATCGACACAGGAAAAGAAAAGGGATATCTCACGTATGACCAGGTCAACGACCTCATACCGCATGACGTGCACAGTCCCGAAGACCTCGACGATCTGCTGACTACAATCGGTACGCAAGGCATCGACGTCCTGGAGGGCCCCAAGCTTCCATCGCAAGGACTCGATAAGAAAGGCTTCGAAGATATAGAAGAAGGCGAGGACGTCGAACTTGACCTGACGCCCGGCGCTCTCGAAAAAACCAACGACCCCGTCCGCATGTACCTGCGCGAGATGGGAACCGTTCCGCTACTTACGCGTGAAGGCGAAGTCGAAATCGCCAAGCGCATCGAGCGCGGACAACTGCGCGTGCTCAAGGCGCTCTCGCGTTCGCCCATCGTGATCCGTGAGCTGCTGACCCTGGGCGAAGACCTCAAGAAAAACGTCCGCTCGATCAAGGAAGTGGTTACCTTCGACGAAGAAGAGATCACCGACGAGATCCTGCAGAACCGCCTCAACGAGTTCACCGGCAAGATCGACGACATGGCCAAGCTGTACAAGAAGGCCGGCGTCCTCGAAGAGAAGTTTAAGGAAGTTTCGCAGAAGAAGAATCCTCGGGATCATCGCCGCGCCCGCCGCAAGCTGGCCCGTGCGATCGTCGCGACTTCGATCGCTGTCCGCAAGCTCGGATTCACGAATACCGAGCGCAAGCGGCTGATCGAGCGTCTGAACAAAACTGTCGACGGCATGCGCTCGCTCGACCGCCAGGCGACGAACCTCGAGCGCAAGGCCGAGTCGACACGCAGCGAAGAGCAAAAAAAAGAATACCGCCGTCAGGCGCGTGCGATTCGCGGCGAAGTTGAAAAACTGGAACTCGAAACCGGCGTGTCGTTCCCGGAGCTCAAGCGCACACAGCGCGAGATCATCCAGGGCGACATGGACGCCGAGCAGGCCAAGCGCGAGCTGATCGAGGCTAACCTGCGACTCGTCGTTTCGATCGCCAAGAAATATACCAACCGCGGACTGCAGTTCCTCGACCTGATTCAGGAAGGCAACATCGGACTGATGAAGGCCGTCGACAAATTCGAATACCGCCGTGGCTACAAGTTCTCGACGTACGCCACGTGGTGGATTCGGCAGGCGATCACCCGCGCGATTGCCGACCAGGCGCGTACGATCCGTATCCCGGTGCACATGATCGAAACGATCAACAAGCTGATCCGCACCTCGCGTCAGCTTGTGCAGGAACTGGGACGCGAGCCCACATCGGAAGAGATCGCCAAGCGCATGGACATTCCAGTTGCGAAAGTGCGCAAGGTGCTCAAGATCGCGCAGGAACCGATCTCCCTCGAGACGCCAATCGGCGAAGAGGAAGATTCGCACCTTGGCGACTTCATCGAAGACCGCGCAGTAGTTTCTCCTGCCGAAGCGGTGATCAACGTGAACCTGAAGGACCAGACCGGACAGGTTCTGCGCACGCTGACCCCGCGTGAGGAGAAAGTGATCAAGATGCGCTTCGGCCTGGAAGATGGCTCGGAGCACACCCTGGAAGAGGTTGGGCAGAGCTTCGCAGTAACCCGCGAACGCATCCGCCAGATCGAAGCCAAAGCGCTCCGCAAACTGCGCCATCCCTCAAGGTCGCGCAAGCTGCGTGCGTTTATGGATGGGGTGCGAGACTAACAAATCACATGTGGAGACAGCCTATGTGGGGACAGCCGCCTTCGGCTGTCCCGCGATGCGAAGCGAGCGGTTCCACCACGGAGGCACTGACGCACCGAGAAAAACTTGGTAGCCGCAGATAAGCGCAGATCAACCCGGATTAACAAAGGGCAGGGCAAAGCCGTGCCCTTTTTTCTAGCCATTTCGACGCCCAATTTTCTTCGATCCTAATGAAAGCCTTCAACCCTTTTCAGGATTGTGCGCTCTTGCTTACTTGTGCGCGGACATGCTCCAGTTAGGTGATTGCGGTGGCTGTGGCCGTACTTCCGTTGCGCGCTTGTACTGATCTCGTAAACGAATGACTAGCGGAGAGTCCGGTCTAAGCGGAGTCGACGACGAGAGCGGAAGATCTTCCTTGTTGATCGCTGCAGCCGTTACCGCTGCCAGACGAGGCTGCGCTACGAAAATAACCGACGAGTGGGCACCGCATAGTTGCGGATCGCGCCGCCAACCAGTCCGTCAAAAACAGGTCACTTTCTCGCTGTTTCGTATGGTTAATTCCGGACCAATCAGGATTTGATAACTGTCGGCGTCGGCGGATCGGCCGTTCGTCCAGACAATGCGTGTGCTGTGCGTCTCCGCGCCGAAGTCTGCCACCAGACGGAGGTTTCGAAGCAGGTTGTAGCCGAATCCAAACTCGACGCCGGGTGAGTTCTGACGATCCGTTCCGTACTCGTTATTTAGAACCGTGAAGCTCGTCGAGAACTCTGCAACCGGATAGGCCTGCGAAAATCCCAACGGCACAAGAAACAACGAGATCACAACGACTAAAGTTGTCCGTCGCATGATGTGTCTCCTTTGGTGACGGGGGGAAATGTGTCTCCCGCTAAACCGCATGTCTCGCTTATTCGCATCGCGAAGACCTGTAGTACGTCGGGGATATTTCGGTTCTCCGCTTTTTGTGTGAATTGAAAACGCGGGACGTATGATTTAGTCCCGACAGTTTTTTGCCACCACCCGCCAACATGGAACGGAACAAGCCGGACAGACGGGAGAAGCGCACCCGTCTGCCCGCATTTACTTTGACGCTGGAGACGTCGGTAGTCCCCACGTTCTATCGCATCAAGTTCCGTTCCCAAGCGTTGTCCCATGTACAACTAAGGCAGGGGCTCGCTATCGCCGGCCAGCAGGTTGGCGCATTGCACATTCGCAGCGTTGATGATGTTGGCGCCGCCCGTTATGACCGAACGGGAGTCGCAGAACAAGTCCACCGCATTCCCGCCCACCTCAGTGGGAGAAACCCAGGAGACCACCTTGACGGAAGCGAGATTAACCGCCACCACTCCTCCATGCAGGCCGCCCGTTATATGACTTGTGTTGAGAATGGCTTGGGACGCTCCACTTAGGAAGATTCCTTGCCCCTGACTACCGGAGATGAAGAGGTTGTTATACGGGTATGTGGCATTCAATGTACCGCCAACCACACGTATCCCTCCTGTATCGGCGCCCCAAGGCTGCCCTGCATTGATGATGCGAAGCGCCGCGCTCCCCACAGTGAGGGTGCCTCCGCCCTCCACATTCACCCCGTCGAAGTTCGTACCCGCGGGATTGTCAATGACCACTTCCGTCGGTCCCCCCGCCGGGTAATAGGTGCCGAATTCGACCAGGTCGATTCCTCCACCCTCACTTATATTCATGCCGATCTGCATGTTCCGGATGGTCGTGCCGTGCACGGTCACATGGCCTGAGCCCGCGTCAATGCCGACATGCCAATTCTCGTTGCTGGGCGCTTCAAACAAGCAGTCCTCAATGTGTACATCTGACTTGTCATAGGCGCCCACAGACGCGTAACCCGCGTTTCGTCCGGTGATGCGCGCCAACGATACCTGGCTGGTTTCGAAAACTATGACGTTGAATGCACCCGTTTCGAGGGTCAGATTGCGCAATCTAACGTCCGAGCTGGCCTGTCCTATTCCGATCCCAGAAATTCCGGAGGCGGGCGAACTGACCTTGAGGCCGTCAACGGTGATCCTTCGTGAAGCCTCAATGAGCAACACCGCCCCCGGAAGCGAGTTACTGACGGGCTGGACTAACTTCGCGCCATTCACACCTTTCAACGTGAGATCGTCAAACCCCTTCACGTCGACGAATTCTGTACACGTCCCTTTCACCCTCATGACGGCTGGCGTTCGCCTGTCGAGCTGTGACAGGGCGCGATTCAAGGATTGGCCGGCGTTGCAGTCAACGATAACGGCGTCCCCAAAGGCGAAGTTGGCAACTAGCGTTAAAGTCACCACTAACACTGCTCGAGTGATGCGTTCTACAATCTGATTCGAATTCATTGTCTTCTTCTCCTGAATTTGAAATTGAGATCAGTTACTCCCCTTTTCTTGCAGTTCCCGATTTCCAGTCATCGCCCCAAAGACGTACGAAGATTGGAAGTACCCACATTCCTCAAATGACAGGGAGGAAACATGTGGACCTCTCACCGCGCTGATACTTGTTGGTTGGTACTGCCGGGAAGCTGCCCTGAGCGCCGATCAACTCCGTTACGTCTCGTCTCCGGCACCTCAGAACCGGAACACAATGCCCGCCGATGCGCGCACATTGCCGTTGATGCTCTCGCCTGCGTTGCGGAACGACATCCAGTCCGCTTGGATTAACCGTATGGCAACGTGATCTCCGGCGTTCATGTCCACTCCTCCACCGATAGCCATGGCGAATGCATTTACCTCACCTGCATGAGCACCGCCGAACAGCGCATGAACGAAGGGAGTGACCCGCTTCGTTCTGACCGACAAGGTGGGACCTACCATGTAGGTGTACAGACCCGAGCCGTGCTCGTAGCTGCCGCTGAAGTCTCCGGTGAACCCGAACACACGATTCACGTTGCCGGTGACGGCAAAATTCCAGCCCTGTCCGTTCTCATTCGGATAGAGGTGGGCATACTGATATCCCGCGAAGAGGTCAACCTTCTTCAACTCTTCGTTCTGTTGGGCTACGCATGGCACGCACAACAACAGCGCGAGAAACACTTGTAAATATCTCTTCATGGTTTTGCTCCTTTGTGAGTTTTGTAATCTGGAATACCGAGCCTTACTTCCCCCAAGCCTTCCATCGCTCGCTGCTGTTGGAGCGGAGGAGCGGCCGTTGCGGGCACAATGGGCCGTTCTGCTCGCCCGGTCAATGCAAGGGTTCTCAATTGCATCTCATCGGCCGGTCAAGAGCTAAGTGGTTGAAACGATTATTAGCTTCTGGAAAAGATAGGCGCCGCGTCCTGAATTGCTCAGCACACCATCAACGGTTCGGGGAGCCCAGAGTTTTAGAACAGGAAGAAAAAAGCGCGTGAAAGGATCGGTCACGCGCCCGATCGCTGCCCAACTGCGCGCGTTTATGGATGGGTGCGGCAGTAGCCCACCACATGTGGGGACAGCCGCCGCGGCTGTCCCGCGATGCGAAGCGAGCGGATTCACCACGGAGTCGCACTGAACACTTCGTATCCGCGGAGTGAAAACGGATCAATACGGATTTACTGAGGGCACGGCGAAAGCCGGGCCTTCTTCACTTGTCATCCTGACGCCCGCGCATTTTGCGGTCCGAAGGATCTATGGACTCGTCGAAAGCTTATCTGCTTCCGACGGTCGCATGGGTCCTTCGTCGCCGAAAAGAAGGCTCCTCAGGATGACAACACTCATACGAGCTGACGGGTATCGCAGCACAGTGACTCAAAAGAATTTGCTTTTGAACGCCTGATGCCTTTGATGCGCGGCTTCCAGAATCTGTCCGAACTCGGGGTCTGCGCGGACTCCGTTCAAGAGGGGATCGGCCGCGAGGTAGGGATACGAGAAGAAGCCTGATTCCACGCTGCTACGAAGCATACGAAGCGCAGAAGCCTTGTCTTGCAGGAACGCATAAGCTTGCGCGATTTTATAGAGCGCTTCTGGATCGCCGACGCCGCGATCCTTGATCCTGCTTTCCGCCGCGCGCAGGATTGCAAGTCCATTTGCCGGACGGTGAACGATCGCCTCGTTGAATGCCTTTCCGATTTGCGTGTATAGAGTCGGCTCGAGTTGATAGGCGCGTTCGAAATCTTTCGACGCTCGATCCATCTGCCTCTCATAGAACTCGCCAAAGCCGCGATAGAACAAAAGGAAAGAGGATTCGCCTGGCGCTGGCAGGCTCCCCAGGAACTTCTCGTACTGTCCGAGATACAGATAGGTGTTCAGGACCGAGCCGTTCGCCTTCACGAAGGGATCAAGCTCTCGTGCGCGTTGACATTCCGCGAGCGATTCTTCCAACATGCCGGCGAAGCGATAGGCATATCCAAGCTCCCAATGAGCGGGGGCATAGTTGGGATTTATTTTCAGCGCATCGAGCACCAATGGCACCGCCTGCTCGACTCTTCCGGTATCGATGAGCAGGTTGGCGAGAAAAATCTGGGCATCCAGCTCCGATGACTGGATGGCGAGCGCTCGCTCGTAAGCGGCCTGGGCGCGCCGGTATTGTTCACGGCCTCCGAACTCGAAGGCAGCGTCGGAAGTGTAGGACGCGCCCAGGTACGCCCATGCGGAGGCGTAGTTGGGATCGATCTCGGTCGACTTCTCGAGCATCTTAATGGCCAGCGGAAAACTGTGTTGGCCGTGGAGATCGACTCCGCGCAAATAATATTCATAGGCAAGAGGATCGATGCGAGCTTGCGCTTTGACCCGCTCGGCTTCGGGCGCGGAAAGGTTCACTTGCAGCTTCTGGACGATCTGCTGGGCAACGCTGTCTTGAACCCTGAGGAGCTTGTCGTATTTCAGATCGATGGAGCCGCCGCCGAGGATTCTGCTGGTCTTGACATCGATCAGTTGGTAAGTGATTCGCAGGTCATCGCCATCACGAAGAAAGCTTCCGGTCAGGATTGTGTCCACATTCAGCGCCATGCCCACTTTTTGGATATCGATCGGCTCATTCCGATATTGCTGAACCGCGGTGGAAGGTCGAACGCTGAGCGCGCTCACGTAGTCAAGCTTGGTGATCACTGCGTCAGCAAGTGAGAATCCCAAAAAGTCGGTGTCAGCGTCACGCTTCAGATTCTGCAGGGGAAGAATCGCCAGGCTTCGAGGCTGAATCAGCGATGGTCCACGCGCCGCTTGCTTGAGACGGATCGCAACGCCAATCAGGACGGCGACCATGATCAGCATCAACACCATAGCCGTAACACTCTTATAACGGCTGGCGTCGCGGTGCTCTCCGGACATTTCTCCGGGAGGTGCCGACGCTTCAGGCATCGTGACCGGCTCGGCGGTTAGCGTCTCAATTGCCGTCGTCGCCAGTGGCATGACCGGAACGGTTGATTGGTCACTGCTCGATGAAACGGACGCATCGAGCTTTGGCAACGCCGCCGCTGGGGCCTCTTCGACTTCCCTCACTCCCGCTGTGAAGCGATAACCCTTTTTGGGCACAGTTTCGATGTACTGGACGCCTGATTCCTTTTCCGCCAGCGTTTTACGAATGGCTGAGATGGCGACCGTCAGATTCGCCTCTTCGACGAAATTCCCGGACCAGACGGTTTGCATGATCTGGTCCTTCGTGAGCAAACGTCCGCTGTTTTGTACGAGGAAGACCAGCAGGTCGAAATACTTTGGCGCGAGGGCGAGCGATTGATCGCCGTTCCTCAGCAAGTGCTCGTCGGGTTCCAGGCGGAACGGGCCGAACTCGTAGAAATGCCGCAGTTTCAAAACCATACAACCTGTTCAGCCGCGCAAACTTGGAAAATATTTGGAAAAGTTTTGGAGATTTTCAGGAGCTCCCTAAGGACGCCGACTGCGCGGTTACTGCACCCTTGAGCTCGTTACACGCCCCCGAGGCTCTAGTGTTGAGCAATTTTAAGTGCCATCGCTCGATCTAGGCAAGGTGAGTGTGACCCGCCTCCTGCTGTGGGGGAGTGGCGGATCAGAAAGGGAGTCGGCGCGGCCGGTCTTGGTGGGGCAGGCTTTCCGGCTTAGGGCAGTAACCGGTGCACGAAATGGCAAAGCAGCCACGCGCACAGAATCTATAAAAAAAGGAAAACAATACAGTGAAGAAACGTCTTTCGTTAGCAATTGGCCTCGTACTCAGCTTTATGAGCATCAGTGCGTTGGCGCAGAGCACAACCTTCAGCATGGTTCCATCCGCGGGTGCGGTAGCCGCGGGATGTATCCCGAACGCAAAGGGGCGGGTGACCATCAACTCCCTTGGCAACGTCGAAGTCATGCACATGGAAGCAACCGGACTCCCTCCAAAGACGGAGTTCGATGCTTTCCTGATCCAGGTACCGAATGCGCCGTTTGGACTTTCGTGGTATCAGGGTGACCTGACGACCGACGAGAACGGAGTCGGAGTTGCGGACTTCATTGGCCGCTTCAGCATTGAGACTTTCATCGTGGCTCCCGGAACCGCTCCGGCTCCTGTCGTCTTCACCAACACGCCGTTCCCGGATGTGAACACCAACCCGGCAACAGGACCGGTTCACACCTACCACGTTGGATTGTGGTTCGGTTCTCCTGCGGCTGCCCAGGCTGCCGGTTGCCCGAATACCGTGACACCGTTTAATGGAACTCACACGGCCGGCATTCAGGCGCTGAGCACGCGTAACTTTGCTGCAGGAAATGGCCCGCTCCGCCGGATCCAGTAAAGACTTGTCGTCTTCAACCGGCTGATTCATTGCGCCCCGATCCCTGATCGGGGCGTTTTTGTTTGCTGCGTTCGCGCGAAGCGTTCAGCAAAAGCCAAAATCCCCACCCTGTCTCGCAGAAAACGCGAGACAAGGGTGGGGGCCCCCGGGTTGCTACATGGAGACACAAGATTTGGACAGGGTGAGTATGCTTCAGCCGATCTCCGTTGTTGAATCCCTTGTATCGCCCGAACTTTCAGTCACCCCGCGTCTGGCGCGCGGGCACCAGATTTCTGTGGGTGTTCCGTAACCGCGTTCGTAGGCGGCCGTGGACACATCGCAGAGCAGGACGTCACTTTCGATGCAGCGGCTTGCGCCTCGCCGGCATGCACAGTAGAGCAGGTATTCTTCCTGTCCTCCGTTCACTGCGGTGATGATGCGGGAGCCATTCCTATATGGGTTGAGCGAGATGACGTATCGGAGCCGGCAAGTGGGACACTCCAGGCAGTGGCGGATGCGAACCATGATTGTTTCGCCACGGTGAGACCGGCCGTGGCCCGTCCGTTGGGCTGAAGTGTGGCACTGTAAGTGGTCAGGCTCAATACCCACTTGACGGTCGTTCTACATGACCACTATCATCCCCGGCTTATGAAGCGCGTGGCGTCCGGTTTTCTCCCGATGATCGTGGTCGACCGAAGGGGCTCACAGCCTCTGCACCGCCAGATCTATAACGCCTTCCGTGCGGCTATCGTTGACGGGCGGCTTCGTCCCGGACAACGCATTCCTTCTACCCGCATCCTGGCGCGAGAAATCGGCGTGTCTCGTTTTCCTGCGCTGAATGCCTATGCGCAGCTTCTGGCGGAAGGCTACCTGGAGAGCCGCGCGGGCTCAGGGACGGTTGTGTCGGCTTCGTTGCCTGAGCAGATGACGACAAGCGGCGCGCCGGCGAAAACGAAATCTCCGTCACTGCGGCGTGGACCTCGCCCGGCGGCTCGGCGCTGCTCACGGCTTCCGCGCACGCAAGACTTTCCGTGGATGGTTCACTTCGGACCGTTTCGCGTAGGACAGGTGGCAGTTGATGAGTTTCCAGCGCAGATATGGTCGAATTTAGTCGCGCGCCGGAGTCGCCGATTGGACGCTGCGTCCATGCATTACGGTGAACCGATCGGACACGAATCGCTGCGGCGAGCGATTGCAAACTATCTGAAGATCTCGCGCTCAGTGCGTTGCGAGGCCGAGCAGATTCTGATCGTGAACGGCTCACAGCAGGCACTGGAAATCACGGCGCGAGTTTTGCTCGATCCTGGCTCGCAAGTCTGGATTGAGAATCCAAGCTACCGTCTGGCGCGCGACGTTCTCGCACTCAGCGAATGTCAGATGGTGCCCGTTCCCGTCGACTCCGAAGGATTGAATGTTGCGGCCGGCATCCGGAAGCAGCGCCGCGCCCGGGCTGCGTTCGTAACTCCCTCTCACCAATTCCCGCTGGGCGTAACAATGAGTGCCTCGCGCCGCCTGCAGCTCATTGAGTGGGCGCAGAGATCGGGCGCCTGGATTATCGAAGATGACTATGACAGCGAATATCGATATGAAAGCCTGCCGATTGCGTCTCTGCAGGGGCTGGATGCCAACTCGCGCGTGATTTACATCGGGACGTTCAGCAAGGTCGTGTTCCCCTCGCTGCGGCTTGGTTACATCCTCGTTCCTCCGGATCTGATCGGGCGATTTGCGGGCATGCGGCGCGTGATGGATCTCGGCGCGCCAACGCTTTATCAGGAGGTGCTCGCCGACTTCATCGAGGAAGGTCACTTCGCCCGGCATCTTCGAAGGATGCGGATCCACTACGGCACTTTGCGGCGAGTGTTGGTGGACAACCTCATCAGCACCCTCGGAGACAGCATTGAGGTGGTCGGCGATGAGGCCGGGATGCATTTGACGGTGCTGCTTCGCAAGGGACAGAACGACGAAGATCTTGCTCACCGTGCGATTGACCACGGACTTTCTCTTTGGCCCCTCTCGCGTATGTATTTAGGGGAATCTCGGCAAGGCCTGATACTTGGCTTTGGCGGCACCAGGGCGGGGGAAATCCCCGAAGCGGTGCGCCGGGTGCGCTATCTGCTTGGACCTGTCCGGCCGACTTCCTATCCAAAAGTGCCTCGCGATGTGATGTCTCGCCCGGAGATAATTCAAACTTGCCGACATTCCGATTTCTAGCTTATACTTCCGCTCCGTTAGTGCGGGCCTGCGTTCAGTTCCGCTGTTAAGCCGTTCTTGGGGCGAAGTCCATCATGCAGAGTGTTGTGACAGCGACCGCTGGCTGTGTCGGTCTCTCTTGGCGCGCGGCTGATAACGCCGCCGAGAAACTGGCGTTCGCACTCATCATCCGCCCCATGCACTAATTCCTGGCGATTCTCGCCGTTCGCGAAAAGTGCGGTCTCCATAACTGATGCATTGACAAGCAGGGATCTCTCTCCCAGGCGAAAGGTTCGCTATGAAAAAACTAGGAAGTGGTAGGGCCGTTCTGTCACTTGTGGTACTTGCGTTCTTCCATTCGTTGATCGCGTCCGCGCAGGAGCCGCGCGCCCGCATCAGTTCACCCGTCGACAACAGTGTGCTGATGCGCCTGCCGCGGACGCATCATCCGCTGATTTCTGCGCAGAATGATCTCGGCCGCGTCGCCGCAGACACCGCGATGGATCGCATGGTTCTGGTTCTGAAGCCAGGCAAAGATCAGGCTACTGCGCTCAGTCGGCTAATCGATCAGCAGCACGACAAACAATCTTCCTCGTATCACAACTGGCTGACGCCTGAACAGTACGGAGCGCAGTTCGGCCCTGCCGAGCAGGACTTGCAACAGATTACGGCATGGCTGCAGCAGCAGGGATTCCGCGTCGATAGCGTCGCGCGAGGACGTCAGTGGATCGAGTTCTCGGGCACCGCCGCGCAGGTCGAGAACGCCTTTCACACCGAGATGCATCACTACATGGTGAAAGGCGAGCATCATCTGGCGAATGCGGGAGACATCTCGCTCCCGGTGAGCCTCGCGTCAGTCGTGGAAGGCGTGCTCTCGCTGCATAACTTCCGCAAGCAGGCGGCGCATTCAAAGGCGTTCCAGTTACAGCGCAATGAAGCCACCGGAAAGATGGCGCGCATCGCCGAATTGGTGCCCGCGCAAAAGGGCTTGAGTGCTGCGGTGTCGCCGAACTTCACCGGAGGTTCAGGAAGCCATTACCTGACTCCCGGCGATTATGCGCACATCTACAACACGCTGCCATTGCTGAATAGCGGCGTGAACGGGACAGATGTTTCCATCGCGGTCGTCGGACGAACCGACATCAATCTTTCGGATGTGCAGGCGTTTCGCCAGATCTTCGGACTGCCGGCGAATGACCCGACCTTCATCGTGAATGGAGCCGATCCGGGAGTGAATGGGGATGAGTTGGAATCAGACCTCGATGTCGAGTGGTCTGGCGCGGTCGCTCCGAATGCGGCGATCAAGTTCGTAACCACGCTGTCGACCTTCACGACAGATGGAATCGATCTCTCCACTTCGTACATCGTCGACAATCGGGTTGCGCCGATCATGAGCATCAGCTACGGACAGTGCGAAGCGTACCTGGGGCCCGCGCAGAACGCGTTCTACAACTCTATCTATCAGCAAGCCGCTGCGGAGGGAATCACGGTGTTCGTTTCGTCTGGTGACAACGGGCCCGCGGCCTGCGATTTTCCGGAACAATATAACCCGGCGCTGAATGGGCTGAATGTCAGCGGTCTTGCGTCGACTCCGTATAACGTCGCGGTCGGCGGAACTCAATTTAACGAGAAGGGAGCGGACGCGACCTACTGGTCAGCGCAGAATCGCGACGATCTGTCATCCGCGTTGGGATACATTCCGGAAGCGGTGTGGAACGAGACCTGCGATCCGACGGTCGATCCGAATCACTGCGACTCGACCTACGCATATATGCTGTGGTCCGGGAGCGGAGGCCAGAGCAGCTGCACGGATTCGACGATCTCTGGGTATGTGATCACATGCATCTCGGGATATCCGAAGCCCTCTTGGCAGGCAGGACGCGGCGTCGCGGCTGACGGCACTCGCGATCTGCCAGACCTTTCACTGGCGGCGGCCGGTTCGCACGACGGCTACATCGTGTGCGTCGAAGGCTCGTGTCAATGGACGGTGCAGAACGGACAAACCATCTTGACGAGCGCTGCGATCGTGGGTGGAACGTCGGCGTCGGCGCCATCGATGGCAGGCATCATGGCGCTGGTCGAGCAGAAGAACGGCGCGTATCAGGGGTTAGCCAATTACGAACTCTACCAACTCGCGGCCGGCGATAAATATTGGCTCTGCAACTCGAGCAACCTTACCGATCCGAACACAGTCAGCGGATGCGTGTTCCAGGACGTGACCGCCGGAAACAACAACGTTCCCGGACAGACCGGATTTAATGCGGTTCGAGGCTACGACATGGGAACCGGATTGGGATCGGTCAATGCGGCGAACCTGGTGAATGCGTGGAGTTCGGCGACGAAGCTTGCGTCAGCTACAACATTGTACGCTGCCAACGTCAGCGTTCAGCATGGGACGCCGATTCCCTTGAA
>AP72_2010_repI_A10DRAFT_1000068_pt1 | contig 15609 bp, 10 predicted proteins | sample AmaPasreplicIA10_FD_9194 | JGI IMG/M metagenome (IMG submission 9194) | reverse complement strand
TGGGACACCGAATCTCGGGTCGAATGGACCTGATGCTTGCGGCGGGGCCACAGTTTACGAGGCTCGGAAGTCCTTGTGATATCACAAATCCTCAGGACTTTAACGACCCACACTGCACCCTCGTGGGCTTGGAACTGGTCGGGACCATTCCCAGTAACAGGATTGGCGTGGCGGCACAAGCTCGTTTGCGTTACCGCCTGTCCAAGAGCACGCTGGATCTCAGATACGAACGATTTGAAACCAACGGCGGCGGATTGTTCGCTGGCGCGCAAACTGATCTGGCTCGCTTCAGTGTAGAGCACCCTCTGTCGCGCATATGGACTATGTCGATGGACCTCGGATACTCCCACAATGAGCGCCTGCAAGCTGTATGCACGGCCCAGTCGGCGAGTAACTGCGTAGCGGGTGATTCCAAGTACTACAACGATGGTTATGCCGGTGTAGCGTTGCACCGCTACTTCGGTCGCAACTGGCATGGCTTCGCCAGCTATCAATTCAGTGAGCTGGCGTTTGACCAGTCTTTCTGCACCACCACGACTCCCTGCGACCGCATATCGAATCGACATGTTGTGACAATTGGAGTGGATTGGACCCCGCGCCCGATCCGTATTGACTGATTGCTGGGCCGCGAAGAGCGGCCGGAATGGATCTTAGGAAATGATTACTAATCGTGAATTGACCATGCAGGATTATTCGGCGATGTTGCGCCGCCGGGCGAAGATCATTCTGATTCCCGCCCTGTTGGCGCCCTTGGCGGGGTATCTGATCTCGTACGCCTTTGCGCCGAAATACACCGCACAGTCGACGGTCCTGATCGAAGGCCAAAAAATTCCTGAGTCGATGGTTCAGCCGGTTGTTCTCCAGGATTTGACAGCGCGGGTTTCAACTCTGACGAACCAGGTTTTGGCCGAGAGCAAGCTGAAACCGCTGGTGGAGAAACTCTATCCAGGGAAGAGTCCGGCGCAGGTGGGCGAGTTGATTGACAGCATCCGTCAGAACATGGCGGTCGAGGCCGTACCCTCGGAGCTGTTGGCGATTGGCGCAGCCGGCAAGGCGAAGAAGCCGGGAACCAGTCCATTCCCCGGATTCAACGTGAAGTTCACGGCTCCCAATGCGCGCGAAGCCCAGCAAATCTGTAACGAGCTGACCGACTTGTTGGTCCGGGAATATGCCAATCAGATCAACGATGCCGCCGCAGGTACTTCCGAAGTGCTGAACCGCGGCATTGAAGACGCCAAGAACAATCTGGACGGCATGGATTCCAAACTGGCTGAGTTCAAGAAGCAATATGTGGGTCAGTTGCCGAGCGATCAAGAGAACAACCTGAAGATCCTGACCGGGCTGAACTCTCAGTTGGAGTCCAATACACAAACACTAAATCGCGCCCAGCAGGACAAGGCCTATACCGAGTCCATGCTCGCGCAGCAACTCTCGACCTGGAAGAGTTCGCAAAATTCCACCAACCCGGACACGCTCCAGAAGCAGCTTTCCGATCTGCAGTCACAGCTTCTTCAGCTGAGGTCAAAGTATACGGATGATCATCCGGACGTGATTAAGACGAAAGCGGATATTGAAGGCGTAAAGAAAAAGCTGGCCGAAATCAACAAAGGCTCGTCGGACGCTGCAGAAGAGACGACCGAACGGGTGAATGCCAGCGAACCCCCGGAGATTCGTCAGCTGCGCCTGCAGCTCCATCAATACGGGGATTTGATTACCGCAGCAACTCGCGACCAGAAGAGGTTGCAACAGGAGATCTCGTCGTACCAGGGAAGAATCTCGCTGAGCCCTGCGATCGAGGAACAATATAAGGCGCTGACTCGTGATTACGACAACGCTCAGAAGACCTACGAAGACCTGCTCGCGAAAAAGAGTTCGGCTGATTTGACGGTCAAGATGAATAACCAGTCAGTCGGAGAGCGGATGGTGCCGCTGATTCTGGCCGACCTTCCGGATTCGCCCAGCTTCCCCAATCGATGGATTTTTGCCTTGGGTGGACTGGCAGCGGGACTTGCGATAGGAGCGGGGATTTCTCTTCTCCTGGAGTTGCGCGACAACTCGATCCGCAACGAGCGCGATGCCGAGGCCGTTATGGAATTGCCCACACTGATCGCAGTGCCGTGGGTGGGAGTGCAGGCGGCAGATCCGTCAAACGGTAAGTTCAAGTTCTGGCAGCGCAAGAAGTCTCTCGGCGACGGGAGCGCAGCGGTTCGGGCGTAAGGAAGCGAGTTTCGGGAAAAGCTATGTACAAAGAGTTCTACGGACTACGAGCGAACCCGTTCAACGTCAATCCGGATCCGCGTTATCTGTTTCTGACGCGGCATACGGAGGAAGCATTGGCGTGCCTCACTTACGGGATTCAAAGCCGCAAAGGTTTCGTGCTCCTGACCGGGGAAGTCGGAACGGGCAAGACGACGCTCATCAACAAGTTGCTGGAGTGGCTGCGCCTGCAGCAGGTCGCCACGGCATTCATTTTCAATTCGAGAATGAATGTTCCGCAGTTTCTCGACTACATGATGGCGGATTTTGGGATTCCGTGCGATTCCAGGGCCAAGAGTCAGGTTCTGTTGCGGCTCTATAACTGGCTTCTCGACCGTTACAGGGCGGGAGAGACCGCGGTTTTGATTGTCGATGAAGCGCAAAACCTTTCCGACGAAGTTCTGGAAGAAATACGGATGCTCACCAATCTGGAGACATTTACGGAGAAGTTGCTCCAGATTGTTCTTGTAGGACAGCCCGAATTGGAGCAGAAGCTGAAACAGCCACAACTCCGGCAATTGCGGCAGCGTTTAACGCTGCGCGCGAAAACGCATCCTTTGACACTAGACGAAACCAAGGCCTATATCCAACAGAGACTGCGAATTGCCGGATCCAACGGGCAGCAAATTTTTACTCCCGAGTCGCTGGTGTCGATTCACCGGTATTCGGCGGGTATTCCACGTGTCATCAACTTGCTTTGTGAGCACTGTTTGGTAAGTGCATTTGTGGATCAACAGAAAGTGATTGAGCCGGTGGTTGTAGATGCGGTAGCGCGCGACTTCGATCTGGGTGATAACACCTCCTCCGGCACGGTGATCCCACCGCCGCCACCCAGTACGAACGGAAACAAGTTTGATCTGGTGGACGCATTACGGTCGCTGGCAACGCTGGCTGACCGTCTGCGCCAGGAAGAGAAAGAGACCTCCCCAGTGAAAGGAAACTATGAGCCGAATTCATGAAGCATTGAAAAAAGCCGAACAAGAGCGCGCCAGCGCCCAAGGAGGGACAGTGCCCTCGAGCTTTGCTTCATCTCCGGTGGCCGAACCGCCTGTCTATGAAGACGCGGCAGTTGTGCCCACTACGACCTCTAATTTGGGGATGCCGGAATTTGCCGGCGCGTTTAGCCTGGAAACTCTTTTGGCGCGCTGCGCTCAACCCGAGTGGAAGCCGGATCTCCAGACGATGTTGTTCATGAACGGCAGCGACGGGGCCCGCGGGACAGAAGAATACCGCACGTTGCGGTCGCGCCTGTATCACGTGCGCGAAAAAATGCAGCTGAAGAAGTTGCTGGTGACAAGCGCTCTTCCGAAGGAAGGCAAATCTTTTACCGCGGCGAACCTCGCGCAGGTGATGGTGCGCCAACATGGAAGGCGCGCCTTGCTGATCGATGCCGACCTCCGGGGTCCCCGGTTGCATCTTATGCTTGGCACGCCGCTCGGGCCCGGTCTGGCGGAATATCTGATGGGTAAAGCGGACGAGGTTTCGGTGATGCAGCGCGGACCGATGGAGGGGCTGTTCTTCATTCCAGCTGGAGAAGGCATTGAGAATCCGGCGGAACTGGTGGCGAGCGGAAAATTGAAACTTCTGCTGCAGCGGTTGGAACCGCTTTTCGACTGGATCATCATCGATTCGCCTCCTGTCGTTCCGGTTTCCGACGCCAGCGTGCTATCGAAAGTCTGCGACGGTGTTCTGATGGTCGTGCGCTCCAATTCAACTCCCTCGGATCTGGCGCGCAGGGCACGTATGGAATTCCCCGACCAGATGCTGATCGGCGTGGTGCTGAATGGAACCGATCACGAAACCACCCAATACGAGCGCTATTACTACGAGTCGTACGAAAAGAAAGTGACCCCGACCCAGCTGTAGGGAGAAATCAAGTGATTCGGCTCTTCCGCGTCTACTATCCGCTACGCACGCTCGTGTTGCTGGCGGTTGAGGCCCTGATTGTGTGGTTGTCCTTTGTTCTGGCGACGATCCTCCAGAACGAGGAAAACTGGTGGCTTCTTCTGAACGAGGAAAACGGATACTGGAAGATTCTGGGCGTAACTGTACTGGTCCTTCTGTTCTCCCACTGGCTGGATCTCTACAACACGTCGCTGCTGGGCTCCAAGTGGGATCAGGTATTCCGGCTACTGCTGGTACTGGGCATTGTTGCTCTTTTCCTGTCCGCCTTCAGCTACTCTCTGCCCGGGGTATTTCCTGGACACTGGTCCTTACATATGGGGATCATTTTTTTGCTGTTCACGCTATACGGATGGCGACGGGCCTATTCGTGGATCGTGCAGCAGCCATATTTCCGGGAAAGAGTCTATGTCCTCGGGACTGGTGAACGCGCAGAGGAGTTGCTCAACGGATTGCGCAAGAGCGTCGGAATCGAGGTTGTTGGTTGGACGGGCGAATTGGAATCTGGACTGAGATCCGAGACAGAGAGTGCTCCATTACTTACTTCGATCCCAGAGGGCGCCGTGCGCCGCTTGACGCGCGAGACCGCCGGTGCACAGGTCGCGACCTCGGTTCAGGAGATGGAGAACGGGAGAGAAGAGACGAACGGTTCCGGCCCAGTTCCCCTGGTTCCCGAACGCGAAGCGCTGCGTCTGACGCGTGAAGCGATTGCGTCCCACCTGGTGACCGTGGTTCGGGAACAGAAAGCACATCGCGTGATTGTAGCGATGAAAGATCGCCGTGGCGGACTACCGGTCAACGAATTGCTCGATCTTCGTCTGAATCAGCGCGTAAAGATCGAGGAGGCAACGTCGTGGCTGGAGAAGATTACCGGGAAGATTGAAGTCGACGGATTGAATCCGAGCTGGCTCGTCTTCGCAGAAGGTTTCCGCTTCAGTGACTTTAACCGGATATTGCGGCGCATCCTGAATTTCTCGGTGGCCCTGATCGGTCTCATTCTAGCTCTGCCAATCCTTCCGTTCGTGGCTCTTGCCGTGAGACTGAGCTCACCCGGGCCAATCTTTTACAGCCAGGCGCGAGTAGGAAGAGGCGGAGTCAACTTCTTTTGCCATAAATTCCGGACTATGCGGCAGGATGCGGAAGCTGACACCGGCGCCACCTGGGCGTCGGATAACGATCCGCGAATCACGAGAGTTGGCAAGTTCCTGCGCGCTTCACGCTTGGATGAGATCCCGCAACTGTGGTGCGTTCTAGTGGGAGACATGCACTTCGTAGGGCCGCGCCCTGAGAGACCGGAATTCGTCGAGTGGCTGAGCAAGGACATTCCTTACTACGGGCTTCGGCACACCGTTCGGCCGGGAATTACTGGTTGGGCCCAAGTGCAATACAAGTACGGCAACACCATGGAAGATGCTCGCGAAAAGTTGCAGTACGACCTGTTTTACATAAAGAACGCATCGGTGGGACTCGATTTCTGGATTGTCTTTCAAACGGTAAAGATCGTGATACTCGGGCGGGGACATTAATGAGGCGCGACTTCGTCAGAACGCGATCGCGGCAAAACCTGTCTGCCGGAAGAAGGCCTCAGGCATGATCTGGATCTTCTGGATCGCCGCAGCGCTGGTTACCTACACCTACGTGGGATACGCGGGATGGCTTCGGCTGCGCATGTTCTGGCGATTGCGTCCGGTGATGCGCGGTGTGATCACGCTGCCAGTTTCGGTCGTGATGGTGGTCCGTAACGAGGAGAAGATTCTCCCGGCGAAGCTGAAAAATCTGCTGGCGCTCGATTACCCTGAGGATCAACTTCAAATTGTGGTTGTTTCGGATGGTTCCGACGATGGCACCGAACCGATTCTGCGGGAAAATTCAAGTGATCCGAGAATTCACGCAGTTCTAAATCAGCTCTCGAAGGGGAAAGCATCTGGGCTCAATGACGCACTTGAAGTTGCGCAGGGAGAATTGATTTTGTTCACGGATGCACGACAGATGATCGACCGCTCGGCCGTGCGCCTTCTGGTCGAGAATTTTGCTGATCCCGAGGTGGGATGCGCGAGCGGAGAGCTGATGCTCGGAGATCGTGAAAACGGCGAGAGCGGCAAAGGGTACGGGCTCTACTGGCAGATCGAAAAACAAATCCGCGAGATGGAATCTGCCTCGGGATCGGTTGTGGGCGCAACCGGGGCGATCTACGCGGCGCGGCGGGAGTTACTGACGAACGTACCGCCCGGAACAATTCTGGATGATGTCTACCTTCCGATGCAGATCGTGCGGCAAGGCAAGAGGGTGGTCTTCGACGCACGTGCGATCGCCTGGGACACGCCAGATCTTGGAGCCGAGCGGGAGTTTTCGAGAAAGGTCCGGACGCTGAGCGGAAATTATCAACTCGTACAGTATGCGCCATGGCTGTTAGGCAAAGAAAATCCGATCCGGTTCGAGTTCATCAGCCATAAATTGTTACGCTTGGCGGTGCCCGTGGCGCTGGCTGCTTTGTTGATTGTTGCGCCCTTGTTGAAGGCGCCGTTTTACAAAGTGATTTTCCTGGCGCAAGTAATTTTCTATGCGCTGAGCCTAATCTCGTTAGCGCGTCTTCTGAAGCGCGGAGTTCTGGCACGGGTCGCGGATGCAGCCGGAACGTTCGTTCTGCTGAATGGGGCGGCTGCAGTGGCATTGGCTAATTTTGTTTCGGGGAAACGCGCTGCCTGGCGTTAAGAGCGATATCAGCAGGGCCGGATTAGAGAAGGGACCAGAAGGAAGTCTCATGATTTCGGAAAGAGCACCGATAACCAATAGCGCTCCCGCGGCCTCGACTTGGTCTGCGCGCTTGCGGTCTACGGTTCCTCCGCAAGCCCGCCGTCCGCTGGTGTACGCCGCATTAGCCGCATTCGCTTGGCTCTACTACTACCGCCCGGAGGATTTCATCCCGGGGCTCACCTACATCCCGATGGCGAAGATCACCGGACTTTTCGCATTTGTGGCATTAGCGGTCGGAATGTTGAGCGGTGGAAAGTTCAAGATTCCAAAGGCGGTGCAGTACCTCTGGCTGCTTTTGGTCCAGATGTTGATGTGCGTCCCGTTCGCGCTCTGGAGAGGCGGAGCATTTTCGACCGTTTCCGACAAGTTCTCCAAAGCGGTTGTGGTGGCAATGCTGATCAGCATGGCTGTTGTCACCGTCAAGGAACTGAGAAGACTGTTGTGGATTCAGGTTAGCGCAGTGGCGTTAGTAGTTTTCTTCTCGGTCCTGATTCACAAGACAAGAGATGGCCGGCTGGAAGGCGTTCAAAAAAGCATCCTTGAGAACCCGAATGACCTGGCGATCAACATTGCGATCAGTTTTCCGCTGGGCCTGGTGTTCATGCTCAATTCCAAAGGGCTGAAGAAAGTGATTTGGTGCATCGCGCTTGTCTTCATGGCAGTGGCGATCGTGCTGACGTATTCGCGTAGCGGGCTGTTAGCTTTCGTACTGAGCCTGTCAGTGTGCGTTTGGGAGTATGGCATCAAGGGAAAGCGCAGATATCTTGTCGGAACTGTCGCTGCGACATTGCTGATCGGGCTGGCGCTGGCTTTGTCGAGTTCCCATTACCGTGCCCGGGTTGAAAGCATTGTCATGGGCAACATCGAAGGCTCTGGGGACAAGGGATCGCTGGATGCCAGGAAGACTTTGCTCAAGAAGAGTCTCTATGTCGCCGTGACCCATCCGATTTTCGGTGTGGGGCCGGGCTGTTTCATTCTGGTGGACAAGGGCTGGGTTGTGGCGCATAACAGCTACACCGAGCTGGCTGCGGAATCAGGCCTACCCGCAGTGATTTTGTTTCTGCTCACAATCGGAGCTGCGTTTAAGAATGTGGCGCAAGTTCGAAAAACGGCTTGGTACCAGGAGGACCCTGAGGTTCGATTGTTCACCCAGGCGCTCTGGGCCTGCCTGGTTGCCTACTTGATGGCGGCCTGTTTCGCGTCGACCGAATATAACCTCTATCCGTATTTCATGGTCGGGTATACGTGTGCCATGGTGCGGATTACCAGTCAACCCTTTCCCGACAAGAAGCCGGTGGGAAGGGTTTTCAGTCGAAGCCGTTATGACAGGGTTCTACAGCCTGAGACAACGCTTGCTCGCTAAAGGGGTCAGCCTGTGTGCGGCATAGCCGGAATGATCCGAAGGCCGGATGAAGTCGTCGACGCCGATTCCGTGCATCGGATGTGTCAGGCGATCGTTCACCGCGGTCCGGATGACGAAGGCGTCTACGCTCGCGGCGCGGTAGGGCTGGGAATGCGGCGTCTCAGCATCATCGATCTCTCCGGCGGCAAGCAGCCCATTCACAATGAAGATGAATCTATTTGGATTGTCTTCAACGGAGAAATCTACAACTTCGCTGAATTGCGCCGCGAACTCGAAGAACGCGGGCACCGCTTTTACACTCACAGTGATACCGAAGTGATCGTCCACCTTTACGAAGAGCACGGAGCAGACTGCGTCAAGAAGCTCCGCGGCATGTTCGCCATTGCTCTTTACGACCTGAAGAAAGACTCCCTGTTGCTTGCCCGCGACCGCCTGGGCAAAAAGCCGCTGCACTTCGCTCTGCGGGATGGCAGGCTGTACTTTGGATCCGAAATCAAGACGATTCTTGCGGTCCGACCGGATCTGGCCGAGATCGATCATGAGGGTCTGCTGCAGTATTTCTATTTCGGCTACATTCCTGATCCCTCCACAGCTTTTAGCAGCATCCGTAAGCTGCCTGCCGGACACCTGATGGAGTTTCACAACGGCGAGATCAAGATTCGCCAGTATTGGAATCTGCCGGAGTATGGAACGCATCCGGAGATCAGCGAAGAAGAATGCCTCGGGGAACTCGAGAAGCGCCTTCAGGAAGCAGTTCGCATTCGCTTGATCAGCGATGTCCCTTTGGGCGCGCTGCTGAGCGGAGGGGTTGACTCTTCCATCGTGGTTGCTCTGATGGCGCGGGAAAGCTCGAAGCCGGTCCAGACGTTTTCCATCGGGTTTCGCGAAGAGAAGTTCAATGAATCGGAATACGCGCGGAAGGTGGCGGAACGCTTTGGCACGGATCATCACGAGCTCGTGCTTGATCCTGATCTCGAAGAAACTGTGACGTATCTCTCTGGCATGCTGGAAGAACCCTTTGGAGATTCTTCGATGCTGCCTACCTATTACGTCTGCCGCATGGCCCGGCAACAGGTGACGGTGGCGTTGTCAGGGGATGGCGGAGATGAGTTATTCGCTGGATACGACCGGTATCTGACGGCCATGGAAAGGCGGAAGTTTGATCCTCTCCAGCGCTTATTTGGTCCCGTTTATCGCAAGGGCATCCACGGACTTATTCCCGCAGGCATGTATGGGAAGAACTTGGCTTGGAACGTCTCTCTGAACGAGCGAGACCGCTATCTCGACTCTCTGTCTTTCTTTCCCGCGCTGCACCGGGAGCGCAACCTTTTCAGCGCGGAATTCGTCAAAAGTGCGAAGACCTTGCCTGATCCGCTTGGCGAATGGCAACGCCTCTACGACGACGCGCCAGCCAAGGATCGCTTGAGCCGACTGCTTTACCTAGATACGAAGACCTATCTGAATGGAGACATTCTCGCGAAGGTTGATCGGATGAGCATGGCAACGTCGCTCGAAGTTCGGGTGCCGATGCTGGATCACGAGTTTGTCGAATGGGTGACGTCGCTGTCCATAGAGTGGAAATTCCGCGCCGGAACCCGAAAGCACATTCTCAAGAAGTTGGCAGAACGAGTTGGCATACCTCCAGAGGTGATCCACCGCAAGAAGCAGGGATTCCAGTTACCCTTGGTCGAATGGATGCGCAACGAAGTGAAGCAAAAATTCTGGAGCATTCTGCTGGAGCCCCGCACACTGCAGAGAGGCTATTTCAAACCCAGTGCGATCAAGACGCTCATTGACGAGCACGTTCAGGGCCGCCGCGACCGCTCAGGTCTGCTCTGGCGAATGCTGATATTGGAACTGTGGCACAGGAACTTCATCGAAGCGGGCGCGAATTGGGGCGCGACCCGTAGCATCCCCAGCATGGAAAGCCGCGAGTTCCGGAAGTTTCCCGCCGCTGAGTCAGCAGTAACGCATTGAAAGGAATTTTTCGAATGATTACGGCTCCGACACTCTCCGAAACGCACTTGCAGACTAACGGACGCAGTCTGGCGCCAGTCTTTGTACTGGGATGCGGGCGTTCGGGAACAACGCTGCTATATCACATGTTGCTTTCGGCGGGGAACTTTGCTGTGTATCGAGTAGAGTCGAACATCATCAACCTGCTCGAGCCACGGTTTGGAGATCTCTCCGTTCCCGGCAACAAGCGTCGGATGCTGGAGGCATGGTACAACAGCCGCCTCTACACGTTGTCTGGGCTCGATAAAGAAGAAATCGCTGCGAAGATCATGGCGGAGTGTCGCAACGGCGGAGATTTTCTGCGCATCATCATGACGGAAATGTGCCGGAAGCAAGGCGTGCAACGCTGGGCCGACACTACTCCGGAGCACATTCTGCATCTGCACCGGATCAAGGAAACAATTTCTGATGCGTTGATCATTCACATCATTCGCGATGGCCGTGACGTCGCGCTGTCCACCGACAAACTTGGATACATTCACCGCCTCCCGTGGGACCGCAAGCCATCGAAGATGGTGTGCGGCTTATACTGGGACTGGATGGTGAACAAGGGACGCCGCGATGGACGTGATCTCGGGAACGACTACACCGAGGTTCATTTCGAAGATTTGGTCAGCCAGCCTCATGAAACCCTTGCCAGACTTGGTGAATTCATCGGCCAGGAACTGGACTACAACCGGATTCGTGAAGTAGGAATCGGTTCAGTAAGCGCTCCCAACAGTTCCTTCGGTGATGGGAAGAAGGAAGATTTCAATCCTGCCGGACGATGGCGCAACGGTTTCCCGCCAGCCGAGTTGGAGAAGCTTGAGGGACTTATCGGTCGCACTCTGGAAGAAAACGGTTATGAGCTGGCCACCAAGAATCGCGATCTGGTGAATCGTCGCGACCTTGAGCGCACCCGCGCCATGTATATGAAGTACTTCGACGCAAAACTCTACCTCAAGGCGAAAACCCCTCTCGGACGTTTGTTGGTGACGCGGGACCTGTCGTGGATCTAGGTTGATCGACTGCTCATTGGTCTCTTGCATTGAGCAGTTCCCTGTAGAAATCAAGAACTGCCTGAAGATTCCCTTCGTCTGCGCCCGATACCGGACTGGACGCCGCAGGTTTTTCCAACTCTCGCTCGATCGCACTCACGAGCGCCTGCAAATCCGATTTCGGTATCAGTCGTACTCCCACTGGCCGCATTCCATTGTCTGTGGCGATCACAGGTGTTCCCAATTGCAGGGCCTCGCGCACCGATAAAGCATCGCCATCATAAAGTGTCGTCCGAAGCAGCATGCGAGATCGCTGCATGGCTTGCATCGTTGATGCATGGGGAACATCGCCAGGGAGCAAGATGTGCGGCGCTGAAGGGCTGGCGGCAATCTTTTCTCTGAGGTTCGATTCAAGGCTCCCGGAACCGATCATTAGTAGTCCGGCCTTGGGAAACTTCTGCCGAATCGGCGTCAGCGTATCGATCTGTAGTTGCAGATCATATTCTGTCTCAAGCAAGCCAACGGATGTTAGAACGGGGTCGTGAGAGGCGAAGAAGTTCTCGAGCGTCGTCGGAAGTGCGGCCCCATCCGCGCCGAGAAACGCGTAAGGCGAAATCAGGCGAGCACGTCCCTGACGAACCCCGAGACGCCGAAGAAAGTCGATGATCTCATCGTTCACACCGATGATGCCGTCGAAGCTACGCAGAACGAACCCGGCGAACGACGAACGGCCGAGTGCCTGTCCCTCTGGTGTCGAAGGAAATCCACCGGAATGAAAAGTCATGACGGACTTCTTGCCGGGCCATCGAGCACAAACGAGGCCTAGTGCCAGCAGTCGATTCGACAACATTCCGCCGACATGCAGGTGGAGCAGGTCATACTCGAGTCGTGCCAGCAGTTGGATGACCTGCACCGGCCCCTTGGGATAATACACGTCATCGGCGCCCGGCTTGCGGTGACGGGTGATATTGATGACAGAACAGGGGATACCGTGCTTCAGCAAGAACGTACGGATCGCCACCAGATTCATCTGCACCCCACCATAGGGTGGCGGATATGGCCCGAGTAGAAGTACCTTCATTTCGCGTCAGGCGATGCGAGAAATTGATCGATATCTAGTGAGCACGGAGTATGCTCCCGCGCAGATAGCAACATCCGTAAACAACCAATCGTCGCGCGGACACCGTCACGAACCGTGATGTCCGCCGATTTGCCTTCGCGAAGGAAAGAAAAGAACGCTTGCATCTGGGCGTCGTACCCTTTTTCAGCAAACCAACTGGACCGCTTGCTGGCAACTCCGCTCCGAACTACGGACTCGCGGAAATTTTCAGCGTGGGCTCCGACCCCCGGCGCAAAGATCTCCACTCGCTCTCCGCCGGATGTCCGGCTACCTACCGTACAGTAAGTCAAGCTTCCGACCGAGCCATCAGCAAAGGAGAAAGTCGCCACGAGATTATTTTGCCCGATCGGATCCTTCATCCCACTCGGGAATGACGCCGCAAAAACCTCAACTGGCTCAGAATCCAGCAGCCAATACATGAGATCAACGAAGTGGCAAGCCTCTCCCAGAATAGCGCCACCAATTGCAGGATCGGCCATCCAGTACGATCCCGAGATCCCAGGTGAGTTTATGCGGCAGTTGAGAACCGCCGGTGCGGTCCGTTTCTTAAGCTGCTCCTTCAGACGGATGTAACTTGGTGCGTAACGTCGATTGAAGCCGATTGTAAGCTGTTTTCCGAATGCACGAACTGCTTGACTGATGCTGCGGCATTCGTCTTCGGTCAGAGCCATTGGCTTTTCGACAAATACATGCTTCCCCGCCTGCAATGCCGCCAGAGTTTGCGAGGCATGATACTGATTCCGGCTCACGATGACGACCACGTTCACGTCTGGATTATTCAGGATTTCGTCGTAGTCAGAAGTGCAATATTCTGACCCAAATCGAATCGCGTAGCTCTTCGCGCGCGAGCCGCTGCTCGATTGAATGGCGCGGAGCCTGACACCCGGAATCTTCTTGAGATTCGGTAGATGGACCCAGCGAGCCAGGTTTCCTGCGCCCACGAGGGCAACTCCGAGATCGGTTCCGCTACGCTGGACCGGTTGCACCGGAATGCGAGCTGCAGCCCTGGGTTGAGCTGCATCCTGCGCCGCAGGGTATTTGAGAAGCACCGCGAGGCTGTTCTGTCCCGGATCCATGATGACTTCATATGCTTTGGGCGCTTCTTCCAGAGGGAAGCGATGGGTGATGAGATCGTCGATGTGTAGCCGGCCCTGCGACGAAAGACGCAGGAATTCCTCCATATTGCGACGCTCGGTCCAACGCACGTAGGGCAGCGGATAGTCGCGGCCCTGCCGTTCATAGCTTGCGTCGTAGCTTCCCGGGCCATACGCGCGCGCCAAGTAGACTTGAATTTCCTTCAGATAGCTTTCGTACCAGGGAAAACTCAGTTCCACCGCTCCGACGTCAACGATACGTCCGCGGTCGCGGCAGATTTCTACCGCGAGGCGGCAGGGAGCATCCGATTTCGCCGCGGCGGCGATGATCACGCAGTCCACGCCGATTCCGTCTGTCAGGGTCTTGATCTGCTGCGGAAATTCGGATCCGCCGATAAGCGATGCATCGGCTCCAGCCCGTAAGGCCAGACCGACGCGGTCGGATTTCAGATCTGTTGCAATGACGAATCCACCCTGAAGGTGCGCCAATTGGGCGATGAGTTGTCCAACGAGTCCGAGACCGATGACTGCAACTTTTTCCCCCAATGAAATGTTTGCAATACGGATCGCATTCAGAGCAATGCTTCCCAGCGTGGTGAAGCAGGCGTGTTCGAAGGCGACTCCATCAGGAATTTTTGCCACCAGATTGCGGCCCACGAGGATTGCCTCCGCGTGGCCGGTACCTTCGCCGCCGTATGCGACGCGATCACCAATCTCGAGATCTGATACGCTGCTGTGCTTGTCCACAACTACGCCGGCACCGGAATATCCCAGCACCGCGTATTCGCTGAGCTTGGCCAGAACCTCGCGCGTCGTGCGGACGGGGCCTTCGTTCTTCATGACATCGAGAATCTTTCCGATGTAGGAAGGATTTTCGGCGACCGCGCCCACTGCTCCGCCTTTGTGGATGCTGGCTGTTTCTGTGCCACTGCTGATGAGTGAGAAATACGGTCGGACAATGACGTGATGCGGCGTGACCACGGGGTCGGGGACTTCATCAACCACAATCTGGTTCAGCCCCTTGCGAAGGAGTTGTTTCATAAAGTTTGCGTGAATCGACGTCTGTTTACGGCTGGTTCAACGGACACCCGAGATAGTACGTTCGATGGCATCGATATCGGCACCTACGTCTCTCCCATCGCCAGCCGATCGCTTGAATTTGCTGGTAGCCGCCAATCGATACTCGCCGCCGTTGAAGTCCTTGGCATTCACGAACCCGACATCCCCAGACTTTACCGGGGTGGAATTGCCTTTCGGCAATCCACCTCCCCCACCGCCAATGATGACATTATTCTGGAAATTGTAGGAGGAAAAGCATGACTGGAGAACCAAATCAAGCGACTTGGAAACGGGACCCGACGAGCAATTGCGCTCTGCACCACCACCTGTGCTGGTGACTATCCTTTGCGGACCTAGAAAGATGCTGTTTGTGATCGAGATGTTATGCATTTTTGTGCCGGTCACCGGTCCGCCGATGTTCAACAAGACTCGAGGGGCAAATGCGGTTACATGGTCGATGCTGACATCATGCAGAGGAGGTACTTCTGTGGTGCCCGGTGCAGTCGAAATCTGCGCAAAGAGTCCGCGGCCACTGAAGAATTCCGGCTGGATATCGTCCACGGTCACGTCGTGGATGCTATATCGTCCTCCGTCCTTGGGTGCCCCACCAGTCGCCGACAAGCCGTTTCCGATCTGAAACCCACCGCCCACGTGGCTGATTGTGGAATATCGAATCGTTATGTCGGTGACCTGGCAACTCGGGCAGACATTACTCCCACGAATGCCCTGGTTCTTCGGGCCTAACAGAACGGCGAAGCCCGCCTGAGAAAAGCCACCCCAGGTATTTTCCAGAACGTTGCCTTCGAATAGGACGCGCACCGCGTTCTTCAGTTCGAAAAGATTCTTTACAATGAATGCGCCGCCGTCGACACCGCCGACGAAACCAGGCTGCCCCGGCATCCAGATCAATGGCTTGAACATATGGTTCCGCCGGATCTCGATGTCCATCGGAGTCGCCGTTGCCGCGCTGCCACCGAGTTCAATCGACTCGGCGGCGGCCTCCAGAAAATTGTTCACAATCTTGAAAGGACCCATGGGATCATCCCCGGCACCTCCAGCTACGGCTTG
>AP72_2010_repI_A10DRAFT_1000067_pt1 | contig 15610 bp, 13 predicted proteins | sample AmaPasreplicIA10_FD_9194 | JGI IMG/M metagenome (IMG submission 9194) | reverse complement strand
CCTTCTTGGCGGTTGGCGGAGGAGGAGGCGCGGCCGGATGCTGCTCCTGACTAAAAGCCATCGGTGCAAGCAGCAACGCTGCGCCGATGAGCAGGAGGCGAATGCAAACTATTGGTTGCGGATTCAATTGATGTCCGTCGCGCTCAAGTTCATGGCTTCTTGTCTTCCTTCTTTTGCGGAACCTGCCCCGGGACAGTAGTCCCCAGTTCTCGCAGAACCGCGCGAGCCGCATCATCACCCGGCGCAAGTGCCAGCGCTTTTCGCAATGCCCGGATTGCTTCCGGTTGATTCCCGGCGCGATAGGCCGTTAACCCAAGATTGCGCATCAGGTTGGGTACTTTGGCATCCCATCCCTCCGCTTCCTGGTAGTGTCCGAGAGCTACGGCATACTGCTGATGCATTGCTTCGATCGTGGCCAGATCATTGAAGGCCCCGCCCAGAACAGATCGCAAGAATTCTTCCTGGGCCGCTGCCTGTCTCTCCTGGCCCTTCGTCAGCTTGGCTTGCGACAGCGCGTTGCCGCCTATCGGCGTGGCCGCATCCTTGCCCGTGCCCCCCGGAGGAACCGATGGCTCGTCTTGCGGAAGGCTGGGGATATCGGCTGAAGAAACTCCGGATCCACCCGAATCACCCATGCCACTCCCCTCCTGATTGTCGGCGATGATGTTCTGCTGAATCGCGCGCGCCTTTTCGAAGTATCGTTCCCCTTCCTCTGCTCTTCCGGAAGCAATGAGGATCCGGCCAAGACTGGTGTAGGCCTTCCGGATATCGTTGTGAGCGTCTACGCCGCTACTTTCGGCGAGCGCAATTGCTTTGCGGAATAGCCGTTCCGCGCGCTGATTTTCCTTGCGGCGGTATGCATTCAGTCCCAAGTACAGCCAGGCTTCCGATGAAGACGGTTTCAATCTCGCCGCCTCCCCCAGATAGTGATCCGCCTGCTGCGGCTGGTTCGAACTGAACGCCATATAGCCCAGCAGATAGTTCGCAAGAAAATTTCCAGGGTCGACTCGCAGTTGCTCGAGAAGTTGACGGCGGGCCTCCGGGGTGAGCACCCATTCGTTCTGCATCAAGTAGGTCAGGCCGAGAGAGTAGTGGCCGTTTGGAACTTTGGGATCGAGTGAGAGCGCGCGCTGGAACTCCCGGACAGCGTCGCTGTACAAGGCGGCATTTCGATAAGCGACGCCGAACAAGAAATGCAGGCCGCTGCGATCACCGGACGCCACCGTCATCTGCTGGAAAATGGCCGCGGCCTTTTCCTTCTCTTTCAATCGGAGCCAACAACTGGCGAGACTGTAGCTGGTTTCGCGGTCGGGACGAATCTCGAGGGACTTCTGGAAAGACTCCACCGCGGCGCGGTAGTCCTTTTTCTTGATCTGCACCTGGCCCTGAATGGTCCAGGCCGTGGCGTTGCGCGGAGCGGCGGCAAGAGCCTGGCTGATCTCTTTGAGTGCTTCGTCCAACCGGCTGGTAAACAAGTTGGCAATAGCGAGATCGACGTGCGCATCTGCAACATCCTCGAACTCGAGGGACCTGCGGGAGAACCTGGCGGCCTCGGAATATGCAGCTTCAAAGAGGCGCAACTTTCCCATTTCGCGAAGTCCGAGGGCGATTATCTTCTCGCTGGCGGCAGCGGCAGCGGGCAAGTCACCCCGCTCCTTCGCCGAGTTCGCAGCGGCAAATCTCCGCTCAAATTCGTCGAGTGGTGACCCGGGCTTCTGTTGCGCGCTGGCTTGTAGGCACCCCAGAACGGCAAGCAGGAAAAGACACGAACCACGCGGAGACCGTCTCCAGAGAATGACGTTCGAAGACCGGGAAGATGGAGTGTGGATCAAAGCCGAATGTCCCAGGTTGGTACCTAAAAGTACACGCATGGTGGCGAGCTATTCAAGTCACGGGATTCGCCGAGAAATCGCCAGATTTCGAACAGTTGATCGGCAGAGCGTGCGAGAGTGTTGTCGCTGAGCATGGACGTAAGCGGGGAACATTGTGCCCGCGACCATCAACTAATACGCTTCCAGTACACCAATGCTGAGAGTGTGCCCATCGTTGCCTTGCCCATAATCCACCCTGAAGTTGACCGGGTACTTCTTCAGGAGCCGGAAGCGAAGTCCCCCGCCGCCAGCCGGCAGCAGGTCGCTGAAGCCGATATTGGTGAACTTGTCCCCGACTGCTCCGACACCGACGAAGGCAACCACGCCGAACCTACCCCAAAAACCTTTGACCGGAAACATCAGGCGATATTCCGCCTGGGTGGCAAACATGCGGCGGTCCTGATAGCGGCCGCCGGTGTAGCCGCGCAGGTCGTTCATGGTTCCGAAAAGACACAGGTCATAGATGGGAACTGGATCGCCTGAAGCCGCACAGGCCATGCCGCGAAAGGCTAGTACCTGATGGTCGCTAAGCGCGTTGTACTTATTGAAACTCGCTTTGTAATACTGATAGCTCCACTTGCTCCCGAGACCCGTCGAGAAAAAGTCACTGGCCACCTCCGTGAGAAAGCCATGTTTCGGATAAAACGTGCTGTCGCGCGTATCCCATTGAAACCGGGGCCCGATGGAGACAGTCGTTTGATGAAGCAGTTGACTCTGAATCTGTTCGATCACGTTCATGACCTGGTCCGGCGGTTCAGAAGTGATGTCGGGTGAGTGCAATCGGTCCTGGTTGAGGGAGAGCGTTGCATTTCGGTACTGACCGCGTACGCCCAGGTAGATGGCCTTTTTGATCCGGTACAGAAACTCAACGATGCTTGCGTGCCCATCCACATTGAGCGGAATGAAGGTCCCCTGACGGCCGCTTGCTGCTCCGATTCCATAAACATCAAAATTGATAGTCGCACTGGCAATTCCTGCGGCCACGCGGTATCGGTCCTCTTTCATGTATAGCCGTCCGCCGATTGCAATCCCACGGCTTCCGTTGTTTGTGAAAATCCCCGCAACTCCGACGGACGAAACTGGTGAAACTTCGTCTTTCTTGTTGAAAGGAAACAGACGCGCTACAGCCCACTCCAGCCCGCTGCCGATCGCCGGACTGCTCACGGGTATCGGCGCGAGCATCCATTCTCCTTTTTTCTCGGAATTCGTCGCATCATTCGATTGGGTTTCTTCTTTGTTGCCGGGCGCGGCTTGCTCTGGGGGCGGACTTTCCACGAGTGCACCCGATTTCTGACCGCCAGAACGGGAGCCCTCTTGAGCATCCTGTGCCGCTATCAGTTGCGACGCAAAGAACGAGGCCGCAAGAACGAGAGCGGAGGTACGCATCTTCGGAAAATAAATCCGTGAAGGATGGATCAGAACTGCCAGCTTTAACAGGGATACCACCCCTCGTCGTCGAGAAATCGGAACAATTTGTTCGTCCATCACCTCTTTACGTATCTTCCGAACGAACTCATATGAGCTGGATCGAAGGGAATCGGAATTCGAGTGTCAAGGCCTGATTTCGACAGTTGAGAATCCTGGCACACAGCCAGAGTAATGAGTCCACCTTGCCGACCGACACACTAGGAACTGGCAGTTGGAGATGTGCTTGTCACCGGACTAGTACGCATCAGAAGTTCGATTATTCAAGTGCCGCCTATGAGATAATTTCCGGCTTTCCAGAGTTGGTCGCCGTCTCAAACACATATTTTCGATCAGGAATCATTTGAGACAGAACCGATAGAGAATCGCGGGCCAAAAAGCGAGACGCGATCACGGAATGAGGAAAGGGCAAAGGATGATCGACTCATTCCATTTCATAAGTTTAGCTCGGCTAACTAGGACCGCTAGCACTTACCAAGATGGCAGCAAGAGTGGGGCGTGAAATTCTCCCGAGATCGGGTAACCGCCGAAGGCCTACTCGGGACTGATTGAGGATCGTGTGTGTCACTTCGAATGCAATCTTTAGGAAAGCTCATGAGGGTGCAGGTCCTTCTCTCTAGCACGTGCCTGTTTGCGCAAGGCGCTCCCGTGCCGGCGTTCCTCCAGCATTCCCCAACAATTAAAGGAGGTGTCATCGAGAGAACCGATCAACGAAAGGCGGCGTCCAGAACAATACGCGGTTCTTGGGCTGGAAATTTGCAACTCAGTCGCATCAGGACACGAGCAAGTGGGTCGGCAAAAATCATCAACCGCAAGCTGTTACAAGCTTAAATCGTGCACACGATTCTATCCTCCCAGAGGGAAGCGCTCCTCCTACAGGCTTCGGGAACCCCGGTTTTCTATGGCGTTCCACCCTGGTGGGGGGCTTCATCCCGACAGCGATCACCAGCGGCGACTTCAATGAAGACGGCAAATCGGATTTCCCCATCAGCAATGGCGGAGACAGCACCGTCTACGTCTTTCTGGGAAACGGCGACGGCACGTTTCGAGTGCCAGAGATTCTCTACACACAGGGCCAATCCCCAACCTGGATTACAGCTGTCCGTCTACGCACAAAGGGGCATCTCGACTTGGCTGTCACTAACGGAGACACGAACACAGTTGAGGTATTTCCAGGCAAGGGCGATGGAACGTTTCAGGCAAGCACGCAAGTCTCTGTTCCTCAAATTCCCACGTTCATTGTTGCGGCAGATGTGAATAATGATAGCCGTCAAGACCTAGTCGTTGGCCTATCCATTACCCAGAATTTGACGCAGCCCCAAGTGGAAATCCTGTTCGGCGATGGCGCAGGCGGTTTTTCCGGCAGCCCGCTATTCTCCCCGGGCATGTTTGGCCGTCTGTGGGGTCCAGTTCCGACCGACTGGATAGCGGTCGGCGATCTAAACAACGATGGCTACGTCGATCTGGTAACGACGATTTCCGGAGGGGGTACGATCCCTTATCTGAGCCAGTCGGGCCTGAGTTTTCTCATGGGGAACCCTTTTAGGCCTAACAATGACCCAACGGACGTTCCGCTGGTGGTTGAATTGGGCGACATGGATGAGGACGGCTGCCTTGACGCCATCGAAAGCGATGAGTTTTCACTAGTCAGCATCGGCAAAGGCACATGCGATGGAAACTTCCCCACGACTTCTTTGACGACGCCATGGGGAGACTCCGACCCCGCCATCAAAGTTGTCGATCTAGATGGCGATGGACACCTCGACGTAATCGCTCAGCGGCCTGGCACGGCAACGGTCAAGTAGGAGTTGGAACCGCGGCCGGGTACCTGGTATCTGTTCTCAAAGGCGACGGCAAAGGGAATCTCGGTTTGGCTACTGTCTACCGCGGTGGCACGAGTGCATATTCTCTCATCGTGGATGATTTCACTGGTGATGGCAAACCCGAGATTCTTACGGCGAATTCGTTTGAGGACGACGTCAGCCTGTTCGTTAGCGATGGGATGGGTGGGTATGGTGATCCCGCAGGCGAGACCATCGGATACGTCGGAGGCGGGCCGTTTGCTGCTCCGATGCCAACCTCCATTGCAGAAGTTGCAGACCTCAACGGAGACGGCAGGCCCGATTTACTGCTGGTCGAGAATGGGCTGGGCGGGAACTTGCCTAGCCAACCTCGCGGCCGTGCTGAACGATGGAAGCGGACATTTCCTGCCGGTGGTGCGTACGCCAATAACGGTTGGTGATTCCATGCCCGTTCCCGTTTTCATCGCCGGTGCGTTTCGCACAACGACGACGCTCGACGCGATTTACATCAACACCTACACTGGCGTGAACAGCGTCTTTAATGTGGCATTCTTTCGCGGCAACGGAGACGGCACATTTGCCGCTCCCATCACGATTGCTACGCTACCTTTTCCTCAGCAACTCGTGGCGGGTGATTTCAACCGTGACGGCAAACTGGATTTTGCCGTACTGGGAACGGACGCGACCGGACAAAGCTGGGAATTCAATGTTTTCGTTGGAAATGGCGACGGAACATTTACTCATCTCGCCCCTCAACTGTTTACTGGGTTGGGCAGCCTCACCGATCTTCCGGAGCAGCTTTTTGCGATAGACCTGAACCATGATGGGAGAATGGATCTCCTCGTGGGCCTGAACGAGAACCAAGGGCCAACGGGCAACGACGACCTAATTCAGGCTTTGGGCAACGGCGACGGAACTTTCCGAACCCCAACCGTCTTGATTTCCCATTTTGGCGCGGTCGCCGTCGGCGACGTGAATGGAGATGGGTATCCGGATCTGATCCAAGATAACGATCCAAAAAACCGTGGGACAGGCTTCTATTCTGGGGCCGGGATGACCGTCTATCTCGGCTCCGCGAATGGCAAGTTTCAAAAGCAACCGAGCTACGATTTGTCTGGCGTTGCGATTGCGTCGTACAGACCGGCATTACTCGGAGATTTCAATGGTGACGGAATCCTTGATGTCGCCATCTGGCATTGGCCCGTAAAGCCGCAGGTGCACAATATTGAGCCTCTCTTGTCTACCCTGCAAGGCGTTGGAGACGGCACTCTCATCTTGACCGGCCACAACTATCAACTGCCTGGCTTTAGCATGCCGTTCGTGGCTGGTGATGTTAATGGCGACGGCACCACTGATCTGGTCGATCTCGTGGGACTGACGTCTTCAGTTACCGCTATTCCTGCAGTGCGAGGACCAGCTCTCGACATCGCCCTCGATGCGAACCGAATTACCGGAAATAGTGGATCAGCGACGGTGAACTCTCGACTTGCCGGCCAGGTCCCCTGAAACGGTTACTTTGTCAGCTAGCGACCCGGCGATTCAGCTTCAACCAAGTGTCACGTTCGGTATTGGCCAGCAGACCCAGAACGTCGCTTTCACACTGGGTTCGGGTTTCGATGCGACGCACGTGTTCGCTCTCTATGCAACTCTGGGAACGGAAACGGCGGCTGCTTACAGCACCAAGACCAACCCGAATCTCAAAGCTGGGAATGTAACTGCATTACTTTATGGCTCTCAGGGTACGAATTTCAGTGTGGAACCTGGAGAAGCGTTTCAACTGTACTTCCAGATTACCAGCAGAGGATACTCGGGCACATTTTCGTCGTTTCAATGCTCCGGATTTCCGCCTGGAACCTCGTGCGCCTTCAGCCCTAAATCGCTCCCGATCTCCGCGGGAAAAATTGGAACGGTAACCATCTCGGTCACCACATCTGGCTCTACTCCGTTTGGCACTCAAACTGTAACGGTCAGTGCCACCGACGGAGTTCTAACGGCGGCTACCGACATGCAGCTTGGGATCGGAGATTTTTCCTTTAGCATCAACCCCACGACAATTACCGTCGGTCCGAGCGGCAACACCACAGCGACCGTGAGTTCAACGTCAACCAACGGACTCAACGAAGAGATGACTTTTGCCTGTACTGGCTTGCCCTCAGGTACGCAGTGTGCTCCAGACGCCACTTTATACACATTCCCTAGCACAGTTGTTTCGGCATTACTCATAATCAGCTTGCAGCGCAGGACTATCCATTTCAGATTACCGGCACGGCTGGCATCGTATCCCACACGATTGACGCGATCCTTCGCGTCGGCGATTTCACAGCTTCGTTAGACAAAACAACGGCAACGCTATCGGCTGGGCAGTCCGCTACATTCAACGTCACCCTGGCTTCGGTCAATCACTACACGAGCAGCATTACCGTATCCTGTCAGCCTGCTTCCGCTACCGTAGCATGCACAGCAACTCCTACTCCCGCCCCTCTCCCTGAAAGCGGGACCGCAACGGTACAAGTCACCGTGAAGAACACGTCTGCCAAGACGAACATCCGCCACGCCGCGAGCGGAACATTGTCGATGCTGTTTGTCCTAGCTTCTCTCGTGCCAGTCTGCCTGTCATTCGTTTCGTGCAAGAGGCGCACTTTCTTGCTTGCGATTGCTTTCATGGTCGCGATCGGAACGGTTTCGTGTGGAGGTGGAGGTAACAGTGGTGGTGGGGGCGGAGGCGGAAGTGGTGGGGGCGGCAGTCCCCAAACCGTGAACGTGTCGGTAGTCGCTCAGGCCACCAACACAACGAGCGACACAAACAATCAGAAAACGCTTGGACCGATAGTGCTTACGCTTCCATGAGAAGGTCCATCTTCGGTCTTACGGCCCATCTGTGTTGTACGTAGCCGACTTTGAACCTGCCGCTGTTGACTCGTGTGTCTCAGACCTGAGTCAGTTATAAGCGGAGGAGCACGGCACAGCGTTTCTCGCCACTTTTGAGTAGCTGGCGAAACATCCCCATATTCAAAACCCTCGACGCAGCACGATGAGTGAAACCTTCCATCGGGATATCGGTAGATAGAGAGTGCGACTCGTCGCAGTATCGTCGAGCGGACTACGGTTTGCAGGTTTTCCCATTGGGGCAGGTTGGACCGCTTCCTCCATCCGCTTTTGCAACGGGACCTGCGGCAGCGATCGTCATGGCGAGCAACAGCAAGAGGCACAGCTTTTTCATAGTGATTCCTTTCCGGGATCTGAAACGAGCCGAGCGATTGTAGTCGATGAGCTTCGGGAAAACGAGCGAATCGTGGAGTAAGAGTGCGTCTGTTGCTTCAGGCCCCGTGATGTCCGAATTTGAGTGGGGGTGTCCTGAAACGGACAGGAGAAACCGGCTAATTTCCCGTTAAGTAGTTTTCGGTCTTGTGGTTAGCCATTGGCAGATGTCATGCTGGTAATCAACCTAGTCCTGGGGTCCATCCATGTCATTCTTTCGCGAATTACGGATTGCGTTTCACTCTTTCTGGCGTACTCGGGGGATGGCGATGACGGTCATTCTCACGCTGGCTCTCGGCATCGGCGCCAATGCGGCTATTTTCACGCTAGTGCGCGGCGTCCTGCTGAAGCCGCTGGTGAACCGCGATGAGGACACTTTGATTTACGTCCGGCAGAGCGCGCCCGGCATTCGCAACGAGAACACGGCGTTCAGCGTGCCGGAAATCGAGGATTTGCGCAGGGTAAAGAGCTTAAGTGCGATTGGGGACTTTTCCACTATCGGTTTCACCATGATCGGTTTGGGCGAGCCGCGAGAGGTCAGAGCCGGAGTGGTTGGAGGCTCCTATTTCGATGTGATGGGGCTGCATCCCGTGCTCGGCCGTCTGATCGGGCCGCAAGATGATGGTCCTAACGCGGCCGGCGCTGTAGTGCTCACCTATAGCTTCTGGTCGACAACCTTCAAGAAGGATCCTTCCGTCCTGGGAAAGACGGTTCGCCTGGGAAGTTTCGGCGATCGGACTGCGACCGTGATTGGCGTGCTCGAACCCTGCGTTCCCTATCCCGAAGATACCGAGATCATGGCGAACGTTGTGACCAGCCCGCACCACTTGTCCGCGACGATGGTCACAGGCCGTATTCACCGCATGACTGAGGTATTTGCGCGTCTGGCCCCTGGAGCGAGCCTCGATCAGGCGCGGGCGGAACTAAGCTCCGTATACGCGACCATGAAGAAGGATCATCCTGAAGCCTATCCAGCACAGGGCGACTACCGCATCGAAGCGAAAATGTTCCGCGACCAGATCACGTTTGGAGCGCGGACGATTCTGCTGGTATTGCTTGTGGCGGCAGGGCTGGTGTTCATCATCGCGTGCTCGAACGTCGCAAACTTGATTCTGGCCCGCACCGTGCGGCGCGAAGGCGAATTGGCAGTTCGCGCAGCGCTGGGCGCAGGAAAATGGGCCCTTCGCCGGATGCTACTCGCCGAAAGCCTGCTGCTTTGCGGAATCGGGGCGGCGATCGGTGTAGTGAGCGCGCAGCCGATGGTGGCGGTATTAGCGCGCTATGCGTCGCGATTCTCGGTTCGCGCCCTGGATCTCAAGGTGGATTCGAGTTTGCTTTGGGTGGGAGCTGGGCTGGCACTGGTCGCAGCCGTGATACTGGCGTTTGTTCCGCGGTTGCCATCGGCCGATGCCGCCAAGGGATTGAATCTGTCGAGCGGTAGCGTTCGCATCATCGGCAGCACAAGCCGCAGGCAACGGATTTTCGCGGTGACGCAAATTGCAGCGTCATTTTTGCTGTTGGCAGGTGCAAGTACTTTGATCACCACGCTGATCGAATTGCAACGCATCCAGACGGGAATGGATACCCGCCATGTCCTCGCCATTGATGTGCCTCCAATGACCTACGGAAAGACACCCCAGCAGGTCGTGGAGTTCTACAAGGAATCGATGCGGCGCATCGACGCCCTGCCCGGCGTGAACAAGACGGCATTCGGCATGTCCGTGCCCTGGCGTGAAGCAAACGGTCTGGGACTGCAATTCTCTGCCGATGGGCATCCGCACATTCCCGGCGAAGATCCGCGGGCGCAGTTCCGCGTGATCTCTCCTGGATTTTTTGCAGCGCTGGGCGTTCCAATCCTCGCGGGGCGCGACTTCAATGAACTCGACACGAATCCGAAGGAACCGGTTGCGATCATCAGCGAGACGCTCGCGCAACGCATGTTCCCCGGTCAGGATCCTCTCAACCGTCATGTCTATTGGACGGATCCAGTGCTGCAGTTCGTTCCTGGCATAAGCACCAGGCCGCATCGCATCATCGGAGTTACGGCAGATATTGACGACCAGCACATTAATCCCGAGCCGTCAGCGACGATCTACAGCACTTTCGAAACGGGCCCGATTTTTGGCGGCCGCATTTTTATCCACACGAGCGCCAATCCGTACGCGCTGGTCACTCCAGTCACCCGAACCATCCGCGGGATGTCGGCGGATCAACCTGTAGAGCATGCGGCAACGCTCGAAGATGTTCGCGCCGAAGTGCTGACGCCGGACAGGCTGAACTCGGTGGTGTTTGGCGTGTTTGCGGCGGTTGCTTTGGCGATCGCAGTGGTCGGCGTGGCGGCCGTACTAACGTTCTCCGTGACATCGCGGACGCGGGAATTCGGCATCCGCCTGGCTCTGGGATCGAAGCCCAGAGATCTGCTGCGGGGTGTAGTCGCCGAGGGTGCGATCATGGCTGCGGCGGGAGTGGTCGTAGGCTCAGCGTTCGGATTTCTGGCAACGCGTTTATCCGCGACATATTTCCTCGATATAAAGATGCCGGGTACTCTGCCGGTTGCGCTCTCAGCGATCGTGTTGATGACTGTAGCCGTGGTTGCATCGATGCTGCCGGCAGCGCGCGCGGCGCGAGTTGATATTATGCAGGCCCTTCGATCTGAGTGAAGGCGATCATCGGGCACGCCGGCATCAGCTGTGCCCGATGATCGAAGTCCGTGTGTGTCGTCTTGTTGTAACTGTTCTCCCACTATTTCTTGTGCGGAGGCTGATCTTTTTGTTGCAGCCGTTGCTGCTGCTGCGCGTGCCTTTGTTGTAGTTGTTGCGTCTGCATCTGGTGATGCTGCTCCGTCTGCTGCTTCCGGCCTTGGTCGGCATTCTGCCGCACCATGCGCTGGTCCTCGTGATCCTGCTTCTGCTGAAGTCTTTGTCTGTCGCGATCCTGTTTCGAGTAGAGCTTCTCCTGTTGTTGCTGGTATTTCCGGTCGCGGTTCGATTCTACGTTCGTGTGCGCGGACGGGCGTTGCATCGCAGGAAGATCCCTCGGATGCACAGGCCGAGAGCCCGAGCTTTCAGGATGAGATCCAGCATTTTCGTTACGAGCAGTCCCGCGGCCGCGATCAGGTGGCGGGTTGTAGGCTCCCCCGGCTTTTTTGGCGCGAACAGCGTCATGGAACTCCGCCGGCCGCGTAGTTGCTGCGACAGGCGGCCTACCGTGATTGTAGGAAGCGTGTAACTCGCGATTCGAGCGGGCGTCGCGAAAGTGCTGAGTTTGAGCGGCCACCGGGGGCAGGTGCCGCTCGCGGAAGGTGGCATCATCCTGTGGACGTGGGCGTGCCTGAATGCCGCCTGGGCCTCCGTTGTAGCTGACTCGATTCACCACCCGGACGTTAACTCTTTCATTGTAGACATTGTGAATGTTGACGACGTTCACTCGGGTAACCGAGCGATTGTAGAAAAAGCGGTTGCCCTCCCATCGTCCGCCTGAGTAGCCCACGCCGAAATAACCGAATCCGTAAACGACTCCGCCATAGAAACCGACCTGCGGCCCCCAGTAGCCCTCATGAAAGAGATAAACGCCGTTGTCCCAAGCCCAGTAGGGAGGCGTCCAGAGGAAGCCGGGTTCAGGAGCCAGCACCCACGTGCCTGGCACCCAGTAATAGTCGTCGTAGTCGTCATCCCATGCCCAATATCCCGGGGTCCAAATGTAGCCATCGCCTGGACAAATCGGTTGTTCGTAAACAGGCAAAGCAGGCGGGCCGAATCTGACTGAAATTCGCACCTGTGCGAATGAGGGGATTGATAAAACGAGCAGGGAGAATGCCAACAGCAGATATCGAACAATGTCATTCCGACGCATTGCTACCTCCTCCATCTGGAATCTTCGCGGCCTGTCCGGCCTCCGGTGCTGCATTGTTTGCAGCGTGTTGTGATGCAAATATCCGGAAGAACGTTTGGCGATATTTTTGGTCGCTGGTGTGGAATGGCGAGAAACCACGTTCGTCGTTCGGTACGAGTGTCAGCCGAGAGTGTTCGTTCAGACGGTGCAGGAACAAATGCGATGAACAGGGTGTCCAACGAAACATGATTCCCAAAACTTTAGCGACAGTCTTTTCGCTGTTCCTGTTCGCAACGACTCTGTTGCCTCAACCGGAGCAGTTGATCGCGCAAGATACGCGGAACTCCAGCAGTTTGATGAAGCAGTTCATTGGCACATGGAAAGGGATCTGCGCCGATGGCGAAGAATTCATCAACTTAAAGTTCGGCCCGAGTGAAAACGACGCGTCGGGAACCGTTAGCATCGCCAACATGGGCGGCGCAGATGGTCAATGTGCAACAGTCAATGATCCTCCGACCGACGAGCACGCGATGAAGCTTCACGACATCCAATTGCACGGGAAAACATTGGCCTTCAAAGGATCGGGACAGACTGCATTTGAAATGTCCATCGTGAGCGATGACGAGGCGACGCTTAAGTTTCTCGGAACGCCCGTCGAGAACCGTCCTTGGAAACTGAAACGGGTGAAGTAACTCATTATTCGAGGTACCGTCACAGCGATTGCAAGAACGCCATTACCGCTTTCTGATCTGACGGCTTGAGCCTGAAAAAACGTTCGCTGGATTCCTCGCCTTCGTGTCGATGTCGGCGAATGGCGTCGTCGAGTTGTACCGAGTTCCCGTCGTGCATCAGGCGGGAGCGCAATCGTAAGCCCCAAAGCGGCGCGGTTCTGATCTTGTTGCGGGCGCATAGCGTATCTCGCAGCAGTTTGGGATGCTTTTCCCCTTCGGCCACCGCAGTTTGATAGCTTTCGCTGCACTCATCTTCCTGGTTGGTAGCTCCGCCTTTCGTCTCCCCGGCTTCACTCTCCTCACGGAAGCGCTTTTCCACCCGTTGGCGTCCGAAGTGTTCGATCAGCGCGACTGAGATTCCGTCTCCTGTTCCAACGTCGTGCAACAGGAAGTCGCTGTACGGATGAATCGTCCGGTTCTCAACCGCGTCGGGATGCAAACTGGGGCCTCCCGGAGTTGCCGGACTCTTCCCGGTTACGATCGTGTCGACGTGACAGATTTCGCAACCGATTTTTGTGAATAGTTCTGCGCCGCGTTTCGCATCGGGCGTCGCGGCAGCCATTTCGTCGCGAGCTGGCGCTTTCAACGAGCGCATAAAGCTGGCGAAGTGATCGATATCCTCGAGATTGTTGTCATTCGGATCAGGCAGGCTATTGGGCTCGGTAACTTTGGTTGGATCATTGTTCGGAATGGTCGTCGTCACCGGCGGGTTACAGGTTGTGGTGACTTCGGCCTTCTGCAATGCGCTCGTAATTCCCATCTCGTTGAGGTAGGCATCGGCGGCGAACGCCAGCAGGCTGGCGTGCTGGTCTTTCCAGCCGAAGCGTCCGATACGGTCGGGGCCTTCGGCTTCGGGAACTGGAACTTTCACGGCTTGTCCGCAAATCTTTCTATGCGAGGCGCGGCATTGTTCTCTGCGGATTTTCAATAGAGTCTCGTCGGAAATGGCTTCGACGTAGCCATCGCCGAGAGTGCTTGTTGTCATGCGACTTGTGCGAATGGTTTCCGTTTCAGGGACGTGCTCCTGGACTTCCGGACAGATCGCGCGATCATTAATAAGGGTGCGATCGTGAATCACCTCCGTACCTCGGTTGATGGGCACTTCGGGGTTCTGAAAAAAGCCGTGGGGATCGAGATGCCCGGCGCGAAACTCGGAAACCTGGCTGGCTGCGCCGCTGACTGGAGTCTGATGGCATTCGCGACACGACTGTGCGTTGTAAATCGGGCCTAGACCATCTGGAGCAATGCTCTCGATTTCGTCGAAGAACTTCTGGTCGGCGGTGCGGCGGCCGGGATCAGAAAATCCGTTGCTCTGGTCGTCGAATCCCGTGAGGGCTTCCGGCGCCTGGGAGGGCGGTTGCTGAGGCGGGGCTTCTTTCGGGCAATTGGATTCGGAAGCGAGCAGAACGGCAGTCGTAACCACTAGCAGGATAGTGGGCCTCATTGAAAGCTCCCTTTCGCAGCCAGAGGTTTTTGGTCAGACCAAAATAGTGATGTTAGCTGCGGGCGTCAATATTCGGTTGGGCATTTTTCGGTGGGCGGTAGGAAAGAAACTGAGTGTCCACGGGTTCTTTGGGTGTTGCAATCCTCGCGAACACCACTGCAGGCGTCGTTGGCTAATGACCAGCGTGGTGAGCCAAGTGTGAGCTGAAGAACAGGAAGAAGTTTGATCCGACCTCAATCGCTCGTCCTGCGGCTTCAGCGTCGTCCATCGCTTTCGACGATGTAATCCCACTGCTGCCATCGGCGGCAGGCCAATCGCTTGCGTCCATGATCAGTACGGGCCGCACTTCCCACCAGATCTCGTGAACATTCACAAAGCCGTTGTCGATCACGTGATCGTGGTTCGGCGTAGGAACAAAGACGGGAGCCGTGGGTGGACCCGTCTTACCGAGCGCGTGCAGTGTTACTGACAAGTCCACAGTCGAGGCATGCATCGTGCAAGTCCCGGGTACAGGATTGTTTGGATCCGGGCATTGGGTAGAGACCATGGGGTGGGCTTTCCAGGCTTCCGGAGCGAACCCGAACAACTTGATAAGAGTTGCTCCTAGTGCGGGGCCGCAGAGCTCTCCGGGTATCATGGAATCGTGTCGTTCGGATTCTGGTCGTTGTCGACGGAAAACATCGGCACAAACACATAAAGATGAGCCGTTTTCGCGATCTTGCCTCCAGTCGGATCCTCCGTGGGTTCAGTGACCACCTGGCAAATGGGAGTCTGCATTTCATTGGGATCGGATTGCGCGGGGATTCCGTTGAAATCCAGATCCAGCAGTGGTTGATCGACGCAGTCGAAATTTTGCGTGTATGTGAAAGTGACGAGACGATTGTTGCCAAAGCCGTTTGTCTGGTTGGGCTTCAACTGTGCCGAGGCGGGAATTGCCGTTAGCATCAGAAGACTTACAGCAAACAGCAGCGACATCGAAAACGCAGAGAGATAGTGGTTCTGCGGTTGCAAACTGGGCATGGCTTTACTCCTTGTATTGTCGAGCTCTCAAAGTTGGCGATGCGCAGGGGAGTTTCTTCCGGTTGCGGCAGGGCATTGTTCGATCAGAACTTGAGACTCAGCAGATACTGGATCAAGTCACTCTTTTCTCCATCGGAGAGGCTCAGGTTCATACAGGTGTTGTAGTGGTTGACAACGGCATTCAGATCAGCGAAGCGTCCATCGTGATAGAAACCGCCTTTAAAGTGA
>AP72_2010_repI_A10DRAFT_1000066_pt1 | contig 15615 bp, 11 predicted proteins | sample AmaPasreplicIA10_FD_9194 | JGI IMG/M metagenome (IMG submission 9194) | reverse complement strand
CCCCCGCCAGCACCTAGTGCCTCCGGATCCGGACAAACAGCCGGAAACACGCCGAGCGGCTCGATGGGCGCCGGGCGGGCAGGCTCTACGGCAGGAGGCGGAACACAATCGGGACAGCAGAATTATCCGCAAGGCGGCGGGGCTGAACCCCAGGGACAAACCTCTGCGCCGCCGCAAATCACCGCCAACACCCAGGGCGTCATCGGAATGTCAGACGTGAAACTGGAAAACGGGACTCAAAATTCACAGCAAGGATCTGTGCTGAGTTCAGAGAAGAACAATGTCAAGATCGAAAAAGGCACCATGATGCTGCTGCGGGTAAATCAAGCACAGTAGATCATCGACAGACACTGGCGCGCGCTACGAAATAGCGCGCGCTTTTCATTTGTGTCCGGATTGATCAGCTACTTTCGAGTTAACAGGTCTGCAGCCACGAATACAAAAAACAGCACAGAGATCACGCCGTTCATGGTGAAGAACGCAGCATTGAGTTTGGAAAGATCGTTGGCTTTCACGAGAGAGTGCTCGTAGAGAAGGAGCAACACAACAACGACGACTCCTGCAACTGCCAGCTTTCCCAAGCCAAACACCAGCAGCAAGCCGATGAGGAATCCGATCATGATCAGATGGAAGATCCGCGCAACCCACAATGCCCCGCCGATGCCGAGATAGCGTGGCACGGAATGCAGACCGGCCTTACGGTCAAAGTCATAATCCTGGCAGGCGTAAAGAACGTCGAAGCCTCCAACCCAGAACGTCACAGCGGCCGTGAGCAACAGAATACGGGGATCAAGCGCTCCCCGCACTGCAATCCAAGCGGCCGCAGGCGCAATCCCGAGCGCAAATCCAAGCACCAGATGCGACCATCGCGTGAACCGTTTTGTATAGGAGTAAAGCAAGAGCACAGCGAGAGCAACCGGCGACAACAACAACGCCACACGATTGAGTTGGCTTGCCGCCAGAACGAAAACTGCGCTCGATACCAGTACAAATGTGACCACAAATGCCGGAGAGAGATGTCCGGCAGGAAGAGCTCGAGTGCTGGTGCGCGGATTGGCCGCATCGATGGTCGCGTCCGCCCAGCGGTTAAAAGCCATCGCGGCAGAACGTGCTGCAACCATCGCAACCACAATCCATAGCAACTGATGAAGCGTAGGGAAACCGCCCGCGGCTAGCATCGCTCCACACAAAGCAAATGGCAGCGCAAAGATGGAGTGCTCCCACTTGATCATCTCCAGGGTTACGCGCAGGTCGTGTAGAACGGGCACAATTCGATTGTAAAGCAGACGTGTCTGTTCTTATGGCTTGGATCCTGGCTCTGACGGGACCAGAGGGACGAACCGACACATTTCTCGGAGCTCAATCGTGGGCTGCCCGTTTTGTTTGCGCATCAACTGCAGTTGCTGTGAGTCTCCATCACCCACAGGAATGATCATCCGGCCATTCTCGGCCAACTGGGCTTGGAGAGCCTGCGGCATTTCCGTGGCCGCCGCCGAGACCACGATTGCGTTGTAGGGAGCCCCCTCAGGAAAACCCTGCCAACCATCGCCGGTCACGACCTTCACGTTCTTGTAGCCGAACGTTTCAAGAAGCGAGCGTGCTGATTCGGCGAGAGAAGCATGCCGCTCGATAGACATCACCTCAGCCGTTAACTCTGCGAGTAGCGCGGTGACATATCCCGAGCCCGTCCCGACTTCCAGGACTTTGTCATTCTTTGAAAGCTTCAGCGACTCCAGCATGATTGCTACGATGTAGGGCTGCGAAATGGTCTGTCCTTCCCCGATCGGTAGAGGATGATCTTCGTAGGCTTGATCGCGGAATCGCTCGGGCGCGAACTCGTGGCGCGGAACACGGGACATGGCCTCCAGGACGCGCTCGTCGCCAATGCCCCTGGAACGGAGCTGCGACGTTACCATCTGTTGGCGAAGAATTTCGTATATGGCGGGTCTTTCCGAAGACGCCATGCAGAGAGTCCAGCGAGACTCGGGATTCTATTTCTTCCGTCGACGGATACGCACATCGAAGCTGATCACACCGTTCTGGTCGCGCGTACCCAACACCGATAGGTTGCGATTAATGTAGTACTCGCCCTGAATGATCTGCTGCGAACTTTGCGAGACATTGGTGCTGTAACTCAGCGAGAGGTTGTTGGCGAATTCCTCTTCGATGGTGATTTGCGGTCCACGACTGGTGGGATTGGTCTCGGTGGTCGACCCTTGTGGGTCAATCTTGATGCGACTGACGCCGAAGAGTTTCTGCATCCGGCCTCCGACGGCCGAATTGATGGCCTGATTAATGATCAGATTGGTCGCCGCATCGCTGAACAGCGTTTGTCCGGACTGCTGCTGCAATTGCTCCGATTCCTCACTTGTGCGACCCAGAGCCAGCAGCGCGATGATGTCTGACTTCGGCAATGGTGGCTCGGAGCGATAGTTCACATTCAGCCGGTCCGGAGTTCCGGTGACCGTCACATCGAGATCGTAGTTGCGCACATGCGTGGTGGCCTGCAAGTTCACCTGTGGTTCTATCGCGACGGGATTGGCAAAGGTAATGTCTCCGCGTTCCAGCCGGAACTTGATGCCGTTGAAGGTGGCATCGCCTTCCAGAATGTCAGCCCGTCCCAAAACGCTGGGACGGGCCAGAGATCCGCGAAGCCTCAGGTCGGCATCGCCCGAAAGTCGCGCCACTGCAGTCTTCATCTGCAGCTCGGGGGCGGTGCGGACGGAAACGTCCAGCTTAACGTTGTAGAGTGGCGAATTTGCCGGAGTGATCGACGACGATTGACGGCTTCGCTCGAGATACGATCCGAAATCAAATCCGGGCGTTACGGCAAGCTTCGTAACCAGAACGTCGCCCGAAACCATTGACGCGGATTTTGTCCCTACCCAATGTAGCTCCGCCGTGGCAGTGGAACTCACACCCGGCGGATAGCGCAAGCGGACCTCCTTCCCGATGGCCGTGAGGTTGAAATTCATCTGGTGGTTGTAATTGGTGGCCTCGCCCTTAAATTCAAGAGCGCCGCCCCCGGCCTTGGCGGTGAGTTGTTCGATGGAGATCCGTTCCCTCGTAAAGAGGAGTGAACCGTTCATCTCGCTCACGCCGCTGGGAATTCCCGCATAATTCGCGGTGCCGTCTTTGATGTTGATGGTGCCCTGAGGCAGCGGATCTTTGAGCGTACCCACAAGTGTCATGTGAACTGTGGCCTGTCCGGTCGCGCTCAGACCGGGATCGATGCCATTGAGCAGGCGAAGATCGACATGCCCGTCGGCTGCAAAATCGAGTCGATGAGCCTCCGCGTAGTAAATGGCGCCATGTCCAATGACGTCCGTCCCCTCTCCGACCAGGTGTGTTTCCGGAATGTGCAAGGTGCGGTCTGCATAAGTGAACCGTGCCGGGCCCTGATTGTGCAGTTTGGCGTATTCAACGTCGACGTTGACTTCGGCCGCAGCCCCATCAAGCTTCCATCGCGTCGGATAGCGCAAGGGACCCTGCATCGTAACCGTGCCAACCACCGAAGAGTGCCCGGTTAACTGATCGCCCAGATAGGCGCGCCACAGCGCATCGAGGTCGATACGATCCATGTGTGCTGTGACGTTGGCAGGATAGTCGCCTTGCATGCTCACTTTGCCCTCAACCGTTAGCGATCCCTTCGGAAATTGGGAATGGCCGCTGACCAGAAGCTCTCGCCCATTCGTAGTCGCCTGGAAAAAAAGATCGCCGGTCAATTCGCGGTCCAGGGATAAGTTTCGGACGTGAGCATCAGCATGGATCACCGGCGAATCCAAGGTCCCGGAGGCCCGCAGGTTGAAATCGGCTCGCCCATCAACGGGTAACTCGGCGAGGTGAATCTGGCGTACTCGCGACAGATCAAAGTTCTTGCCGACCAAGTCCAGACGGAACCCGCTGCCCCCCGAAAGAAAAGTGAGCGTTCCCGTAATCTCTCCCTCCTGGTGAAACAGGCGGATATTGCCTAGGGTAGTTTCTGTGCCTCCGATCTGCAGATCGGCATCGAACGTCTGGATTTCTTCGCCATACGCCGATGCATTCGTGGCGCGGATGTGCCCTTGTCCCTGGGGATGAGCGCGCGTTCCGTTCAACTGAAGAGTGACATCTGCGGTTCCAGTAATGGGGTAATCGAGGTCGGCAAGCGCGGCTGTCGAAGCGACATCCACATTGTGGAGGTTTACCCGCGCGGTATATGGGCTGTTTTCCGTGAGCTTGCCTTTTTGCAGAGTGGCGTCGAACTCAAAATCAGCGCTGGTGTCGCCACGCCTCAGGATGCCTCCACGAAGCGCCAGGTCGTGCGACGAGAGCTGGACACTGGCTGCTAACGAATCCCAATGCACCGGCTTCTCAGGCGTACGCGAGGTTGCCGGAACCGTGAACTCAAAATCTTCGGCGACGAGGGTGCCCGCAAGGGTCGGCGAGGAAAAACTCCCACCGACAGCGCCGCTGAAGGTTGCGCTGCCGTTCACTTCAAACGGCAAGTCTGTCGGCCCTCCTAAAACCTTTACCAGCGGCCGCCATTCTTCCAGGTTTGAAGTGGAAAGCGAGACGTGCATTTTGGATGCCGATGCGAGCGTCCCCGTGCCTACAATTTTCGAGCTGGGAGTAGACACGGTGAACTGCGCCAGCTCCAGAGAGTCGGTGACTCCGTGATATTTCCCCTCCAGCCGCGCAGTGAGAGGAAGCTCGCGAGCTGCTGGGCGGGCCGGAGGATTCACATCGAGGCTGAAGCTTATATCAGCTTTATCCGCACTTCCCTTCCAGTAGGCTTCCACACTTCCGCTGGCGGCGCCGGCAGGATGAAAGCCGTCCAGCGGATGACTGGCCGTGTTCAATGCCGAAGCTAATTCACTCACGGAGAGATCTCGCAAACGCAGACGCACCGTTCCAGCCTGCACACCGGGCATTTTGGCCTTCTCGCCCTTTTTGAGGGCGGGCTTGGGCACTCCGATAACGGCCAGGTCTGATCGCTTTCCTTTTTCGGCAGATGACGGGACACTGCTGAGCCAGTTGTCGACTTGCGCTTCTCCGGCGAATGTTCCTCCCAGCACCTTTCCCTGAAGCTTCGAGATCTTGATCTGATCGTCGGTCGCGGAGTAGTCGGCAATTGCACTGGCTTTTTTCAAGACAATTTGCTCGTCCTGCCAATCCACATCGCGGAATGCAAGCGCTCCGCTAGTCGTGAAGTCGGTGAGAGACCAACGCCCGGTACCCTTGAACTCGGCAATTCCCTCTCCCACATCGTTTCGGCGAAGGATTGCGCTCAACTCCCCCACATGAACTCTGGCGTCGTATGTTCCATCAATACGCGGATTGCTGAAATCGCTCACACGCCCACTGGCCTCAAGCGATGATCGTCCGGAACTCCACTTCATCGACTTGATGTCAACAAAGTTTGTGGCGAGGCTGAAATCGATACTCGTCATCCACGAAAACGGGCGCAGCTCCCGGATGGCAGTATCCACTTTGCCCAGAAATACCTGACTCTCGTAACGCCCCCGCAGGAANGAGTAGTCCATTCGCACATCGGCGCCCTTAACGTCGAAGTTCAGCGGAACTCGTCGGTCCCCCCAGATCAATTCGCCGTTATGAACCGCGAGGCGGTCAATCGACAACGCAAATATCTCCTCGATGGCAGAGGTTCCTGATTTTTGAGGCAATTCCCTCAGGGCAGGTATGTTGGTGGTCGAGCCATCTGGTCCGATCTCGATGTGCACGGTGGGGCGTTCCAGCGCTAACGATTGGAATCCAAATTCAGTTCGCAGAAAAGAAATCACCTTGACCTGGCCGACCACGCTATCCGCATGAAGCAGCGGAACCTCATCGGGTCCTTCTTTGCCATGTACGGTGATGTTTCGGATTTCCACCTGCAAGTGGAACGGAACAACGTGGAATGAGCTGATCTCAGCCCGCCCGCCGGTGATACGCTCAATTTCCTCCACCACGCGCCGGTGAACATAAGTCTGAAAGGAATTGGTAGTGGTGTACCAAAGTCCTGCGAGGACGGCGAGGAGGAATACGGCGGCGCTGATCAGCAGAAATTTCCACCAGCGCGGAGGTCTGGCGGCAGGCTCGGTCACCGCGATTGCACTCCTTCGGGCAGGCCGGGTGAGCCGGGTAGACTGACTTTGCTCTCGGAGCGGAGCGACTGGAGCCAGGCGACCATCAATTCGCTGACCTTTTCCTGGGTTAACAATTCGCGAATTTTTCCCGAAACCTCAGCCAACGGAACGTCTCCAGCGCCCGATTCCTTCAGCTGAGGAATAAACTTCTCGCGGTAATACGTTTCGACGCTCTTGGAATCGATTTGCACCGTCGGGCGCAGATGAGCGTCCACCAGACGCATTAAATCGATCTGTTGCTGCACATGCGCGACTAACGCTTTCTCAGTCAGCCCAAAGCGCGCCAGAACAGCGTTCCAGGCTTCGCCATTCACCGCCTCCGGATACAGCTTTTGCGCGTCGGCGACTTGTACGGAAGCCTCCTCTTCTGAAGCATGCCGGAAGAGGGCCGACTTCATCTGCTCAGCCAGCAGTTCCTGATCGATGAGGCGGTCGAGAACCGCGCGCCGTTCTTCATCCGAAAACTGGTCGACGGTACGTGCGCTGAGAAGCGCCTCATAGCGGAGAGCATCATTCCAGTCGCTTTGCAGAATGATGTGTCCATTGACGGTAGCAACGATGCGGTCGATGACTTGTCCGGCCTTAGCAGCCGGAGCCAAAGCACACGAGAAGAGAACAAGGACAAATAGAACGGCCGTGACTTTGGTGCAAACTTTGGTCATTAGAATGGCTGGCCTATGCTGAAAAAAACACTGAAATGCCGCAACTGATGCGACTCGACTGTGGTCGTCGTCTGATTATTTGAATCCTTGGTCTCGACTGTCTGGAAGTACCTGGTCGGATTCAGGTTATAGCCAAAATCAAACCGTAAGGGGCCCAAGGGTGTTTTATACCGTACACCAATTCCTAACGCGTGCGAAGTGTAATCATAGCCGGAGCTATTGAAACTTGTAATGCACGGAGTGGTCAGTGTACTACTGGGCAAGCATTGCGCCGGATCAGGCTGATGCCAGCGCATCAAACCCTTCAACATGTCGTGCGGCGCCGTAAAGACATTCCCCATATCGTGAAAAACAGCAAACCCGAATCCCTCCCCCAGGTAGGGTAAAGCTACCGGCGGAAACCGAAGCTCCAGGTTGTTGACGAACAGGGCTGTGCCGCCAACAGGGAAACCGGAATTGGGATCACGTGGTCCTGCCTGATTTAACCCGAAGCCACGATGCGAGTTTCCGCCCCCGGCAAAGAATTGTTCAGGGAGAGGGATTGTCGCGAAGGTGCAAGTGGGCTCTCCGGCGGAATTCAGCGGACATGATCCCGGAGGCAGGATTCGGGTACCTCCAAAGGGCTGTTCCAGTCCAATGCTCGTCGAACGCGCGAAAACGTACCGCTTCTCGGGCTTCCCTTTTCCAAAAGCATAGTACGTGGAGTATTGCGCCAAGGCACGGCCGAAGTTCGTGGGCAGAGTCGATTCCGGCGTCTCAGAGCGCGATCCGAAAATGCTGGCCGCTAGTGAGGTGTCCAGTGTGTAATAGTCTCCTTTGGTGCTCTCCAAAGGGTTGTCGCGCTTGTCGTGGATGAAAGTGAACCCGGGACCTCCAACACGCGCTGGAAGCGATAAGAGCGTAATCGTGCCGGGAGAGAATCCCTCGGCAAAGTTGCTTGCCTTCACCGCGCGGAAGGCAAAGCGATAAGTAATGGAATTGGGTCCTGGCCGGGTCCCAGGTTCGGCGCCGGAATTTCCAAACTGCTGCCGCAGATCGATTTTGCCTTCCAGCCGCTGCGACGTGAAGGTCGCCACATCCAGGCTGTTGTCATAGAACACCGTGTAAATCAGCTTGAACTTGTCGCTGTTCATCAGCTTCGGCACGGTGAAACTGATCAGGCCGCGTTGCTGCAGGCGTCCTACGTGCGACTGGAATGTTAAGGTCTGATCGCGTCCTGCGAAATTCAGACGGGTTACGTCGAATCCCACTCGCGGACTCACTCCAGTCTTGCCTTGGGGGGCGGTGGTCCCGGCGGGCTGGCCGGTTTGGAATTCGAATCCCAAACCGTAGGTGAAGGTGTACCGCTTCGCCTCCCGAACCTGCACCAGCACGTTCTTCAAAGGGTCTGTGCCTTCGGGATTCTGAACGGCGGCATCGACCTGGCTGAAGATACCGAGATCGTAGAGCCGTGTCTGAGTATTCAATAAATCCTGTTGGCTCAATGGATCACCGGAACGAACTTGCAGGTCTCGTTGCACAACGAAATCGCGGGTGTGTTCGGTGCCGCCCACCATGACCTGATCCACCGTAAAGCGGTCGCCCTCTTGAATGGTGTAGGTCACGTCTTCCCGGTTGGGTTCCGCCGAAGGGTTTGTCGTGATCTCGAGCACCGCGTTTGGGAATCCATGGTCGAAGTAGTATCCGAGAACCCGCTCACGGTCGTTGGCCAGGTCCTGCTCCGAGTAAGGCTGCCCCTGCTGCGTGCTCAACTCTGGCAGGTCGCTGGTTTTGATTTTCTGGTTACCGGTAACGTGCACTTCTCCGACTGTCGTACGAACTCCTTCTTCGATGTGAATGTGGACGGCGAGTTTGTTGTCGGAACCTTGGTAGTTATCGTCCACCTTGGTGTCGATTTTCACCGCGCGGAAGCCATTGGCCCGGTAGAGCCCTTGCAGTGTGGCAACATCGTTTTTCAACAACGCCTCGTTGTATCGGCCATGGCTCAGAAATCTGCTGGCCGGCTGAATCTGCAAATAAGAACGGAGTTTCGCGGTATCCAGGAAGTTCTTGTTCCCGGTGATATCGATCATCGCAAGTTTGTGAGTGGGGCCCGCGTCGATGTCATACACAATCTTTAGCGTCTTCGCATCGCTTTCCTTCTTGATATCAACGCTCGCGTCGAAATGGCCACGAGTCTGCAGATAGTCGAGCAGGTTACGCCGGCCTTCATTCAACAGATCGTCATCCACCGCATTCTCCTCGTAGACCGGAATCTGTTTTTTCAGCGTGCCCCGGCTGATATGAAACCCGCTGGCTGATATCAGGACGAGTGGTCCCGGATCAATCTGAAACGTGAAATCGAGAGCATTCCTTTCTGGCCGATAGGTCTGTTCGGCGATGGAGACCTGGGCCAAAGCGTGGTTCTGTTTCTGGAACTTTTTTCGCAGCCTTTGAAGGGAGTCCGTAACCTTCGCGGACGTGACCCGGTCGCCACTGTTCAGATGAGCGATGCGTTGCACGGTGTAGGGAGGGAGATTGGAAGTGCCCGTAACCTTTACTTCCCCGACATGGGCCGGTGGCCCGACATCGACGTGAAACAGAATGTCGACCTGCTGGGTCGTGAGGTTCGAAGTACTTTCCGCTGTGACGCGCGCCTGGTAGTAGCCGTTTTCCTGCACCAGCTGACGAACATTCTCCAGCGCGCGGTCCAGCTTGTCCTGGGTATAACGTTCGCCTAACTGGAATTTCGAAGCGTTGACGATCTGGTTCGCGCTTGGCCGGTTTGGCGCTCCTTCGACCTCGATCGCGCCCACGAAATAGTTGCCAGAGGTCACGAACGCAAGCAGAACACCGGTTCCGGAAGGCGTGACTTCCGCCTGAATGTCGGCAAAACGACCCGTGGCATAGAGAACTTTTATGCTGTCACGCACCTGGTCGCGATCCAGAGGATTTCCTTGTTTTTGCGGCAACAGATCGAGCAAGTGATCGCGGTCGCGCTCGGCAACGCGCGGAAGTTCGACTTCCAGGACCATTTTTCCCTGATAATCCACCCCTGAAGTGGACGACTCCTGGCGGATAGCTCCAGGTAGGTCGCTGGCGACATCGGCCAAGTGCTTCAAAACGATTGGCGTCGCTCCCCACGACCAAACCGCGGCCCAGAGTACGATCATCGCGGTCAGGGATGTCGCGTACCGTTTCGGCAAAGGTATCCTTGAAATCGGGCGTTAATTTCTTCGATACTTGCGCCCAATCGGTTCGTTATATGCGTTACCGGCGGATTGGCACACCACGCCCGCCCGTTGCAATGTCCACTCTCGACCCAGCCACTTATAATAAAGGTTTTGCAGGCGCCGATTGATGACCTCTTTGGCACGCGAAACAGGTTCAAACCTCGCACGGAAAGATTCCGGCGACGGAAATTCTTTGAGCGAACGCTACTCACGACAGGTGCTCTTTCGCGGAGTCGGCGAAGAAGGTCAACGGAAATTGGCAGTGGCCAAAGTTGCCCTCGTCGGCTGCGGCGCCACCGGCTCCGCCCTGGCCAGCCTGCTGGGACGCGCAGGAATTGGATTGCTGCGCATCGTCGACCGCGACTATGTGGAACCCAGCAACCTTCAACGTCAGGCTCTGTTCGACGAAGCTGACGCCGCCGACTCGATGCCAAAAGCGATTGCCGCCGCTCGCAAGATCTCCGCTTTCAATTCCGCCATCGCTGTCGAACCCAAAGTGGAAGACCTCATCCCTTCGAACATTGAAGCCTTGCTTCAGGGAACGGACCTGATTCTCGATGGGACCGACAACTTCGAGACCCGTTACCTGATCAACGACTATGCCGTCGACCATTCGATTCCCTGGATCTACTCGGCCGCGGTCGGCAGCTATGGTGTCACGCTGAACATTGTGCCGACGCAAACCGCTTGCCTGGCTTGCATATTCCCCGATTCTCCTCAAGGCATGGTGGAAACCTGTGAGACCTCGGGAATTCTGAACTCGGCGGTGAACTTCGTTGCTTCCATCGCCGCAACCGAAACCCTGAAGTTTCTAGTCGGTGGGCCCGAGCACTCGTCATTGCGTCGGACCCTGCTTTCCTTTGACCTGTGGACAAACGAACACGCGGAGATTTCGGCCGCTAAACCTCGCACAAACTGCCGGGCCTGCGCAGAGCGCGACTTCATTCATCTGGCCGGTGAGGGTCGGCCGCATATCACCCTGTGCGGCAGGAATTCCGTCCAAATTCATGAACGGCATCGTCCCATCGACTTCCTCGAGATGAATCGTCGCCTCGAACCCCACGGGGTCGTTCGACACAACGACTTCGTCCTCAAGTTCTGGCGCGAACCTTACGAGATGACGCTATTTCCCGACGGCCGTGCCATCATCAAAGGCACCACCGACACCGCCATCGCACGGAGCCTCTACGCACGGTACGTCGGGAGTTAGCGCCACCTCCGCCCTGTCTCGGCTTCTCTGTTAATTGACGGTCAGCGTCAAGGTGCTGCTTTTGCCTCCACTCGAACAACCGAGATCCGCCGAATTGCCGCTTGGCGTTTGCACCATCACCTTGACTTGACCCGGTGCGGATATTACAGCCGTCGACAGCTTCACTTTCATCTGCTGGTCGCTAACCACCGTCGCACTCAGCGGAGTGTTATCGATTACCACCTGAGACGCGGCCACAAAGTGGCTGCCAGTCACGGTTAGTGTTGAGCCCTGCTGCACGTCGGCAAAGCTCATGGTGCTTGGAGAAATGGAACCAATAGCCGGAACCGGCCGGGCACTTCCGCATAACGGATTCAATGTGTTGTTGCAACCGAGCATGGAGACACCGAGCACTAGCAGGCATGCAAAGAACGCACAACTACGCAGATGCATGGGAGACACTCCTTCATAGGATGGGTTCCCCGGTTGAAGCCACGTGCCGAGCATCTGAACACCCGGGGGCGAACTCTTGGCGAGGCTCGTTGCAGTCTGAGTGCCACGACCAGCGGGACAGGCTTGCGCTCAAGTCCGTTTGACTTGAAGCGGATAGACGGCAAGTTTCAACTGATCTTTCTCGGTGTTAATAAGAAAATGGCCAACTTCCACCGGCCCGTGGTGGATTTCAGCCACCAGCCCTTGTCTCCCGAATTATGGGAAGTTCTCCGGTTCTGCTAATCTTTTCCGTTTGTAAGCGCCGAACTTCGCTCCAGAGAAAAGGGCCGAATGCACGACATCAACCGTCCTGAGCCGAGCCGCTCGTTCCGCTGGCTGGTACTGTTCTTCGTCAGCCTGACGATGTTCGGCAACTATTACGTCTATGACTGCATTGCCCCAATCGCCGATCTGCTCACGAAACAACTAGGTTTTTCGGATTCGAACATCGGCCTTTTGCAGGCCATCTACAGCGCTCCCAACGTAATCATGGTCTTGATCGGGGGCTACATCGTTGACCGGATCGGCACGCGCAAAGCCATCTTCATTTTCGGAGCACTCTGCTTCATAGGATCTGTCGTGACATGTCTCTCAGGTGTCCTGGCCGCAATGGCAGTGGGGCGCCTGATTTTCGGCCTGGGAGCTGAGTCGTTGATTGTGGCCGTTACTACTGCGGTCGCAAAATGGTTCCGCGGCAAGGAACTGAGTTTCGCCTTCGGAATCAACCTGATGCTTTCTCGAGCCGGATCGCTTCTGGCTCAGCTGTCTCCATCGTGGGCCGGCTTCGCCTATAACTACTGGCGCAATCCCCTATTCATCTCGGTCGGATTCGCCGCATTCTGTGTGATCGGCGCAATCATTTATTGGGCGCTGGAAGTCTACGCCGAAAAGAGGTTTCACATTGGACAGGCTGGCGCCACCGACAAAGTCGTGTTCAGCGATATCAAGACCTTCGGACTCTCCTATTGGTACATCGTGGCTCTCTGCGTCACGTTCTATTCCGCCATCTTCCCCTTTGAAACCTTCGCCTATAAGTTCTTCATGGGAGCGCATGGCGTAACCCGTGAGGCTGGCGGGGATTTAGTCGGGATGCTGACGCTATTTACAATGTTCGGCACACCGATATTCGGTTTGTTTGTGGATAAGCTGGGAAAACGCGCCCTCCTAATGATGATGGGCTCGGTGTTGCTGATCCCGGTCTACCTGATGATGGCGTATCTTCGGTCGGCAGGGTTCATCACGGTTTATCTTCTGTCTGCGGAAAATGGCCATCTTGGCTTTGTGCCTCATCATTTGCCTCCGATCCTCGTCTTGACTATGGCCATGATGGGAATCGCCTTTTCTTTAGTTCCGGCGATCCTCTGGCCATCCGTGGCATACCTGGTCGATCAGTCCAAGCTGGGAACTGCCTACGGGCTCATGACGATGATTCAGAACATCGGATTGACCGGCTTCAACCTGGTTGTCGGCTGGGCGAATGACCACAGTCATGCCAGCCCGGAGAATCCGCAGGGTTACGCCTTGGGAATGTGGATCTTTTCCATCCTCGGCTTCCTCGGTCTGACGTTTGCATTTCTCTTGCGACAGCGCGAACTCGGCCCCCACGGACACGGCTTGGAATCGATCACGACCGCTACGAAATCCGCCTGAAGGTGACCATTTAGAGACCTGGAATTTACCAATTTTCGAAGAACGCGACTCTAAATTTGGGATAGGGTTAAATGATTGCAGTAGCGAAATGCTTAACCTGTCCCAGCACAAGGGTTTTCGCGATTCAGGGAGAGGTGAGCAGAATCCGAAGAACGGTAGAATAGCTTTCAAAAGTGGAATCCATGAATTACTTTAGTTCCGCGGCGACTGCTCGCAACCCATACAACGCAAAGATAGTTAGGCGCATCTCACGGGGTGCGGCCGGAAAAGGCGACTTGACCGACCCACAACAGCGACTGGCCAGCGATTCAGCGGAAGCTGAGCTGATCGAGAAGGCTAAACTTGGAGACGCTCAGGCGTTCCAGGCCCTCTACGACAAGCACAAGCGCCGCGTGTATTCGCTCTGCCTGCGCATGACATCGAATACGGCCGAAGCGGAGGATCTGACCCAAGAGGCGTTCCTCCAGCTCTACCGCAAGATCGGCACGTTCCGCGGGGAGTCGGCCTTTTCGACGTGGCTGCATCGGCTCTCTGTGAACGTCGTGCTGATGCATCTGAGGAGGAAAAGTCTGCCGGTGGTTTCGTTGGAAGAGACCACCCAGCCAGGCGAGGACGATACCCCGAAGAAGGATTTCGGGGCGGAAGATATGGCGTTAGCCGGATCCATTGACCGGCTGCAGTTGCAGAAGGCAGTGGATGACCTCCCTCCCGGCTACCGGACGATTTTTGTTCTTCACGATGTTGAAGGTTACGAACATAATGAGATTGCGGATATCGTAGGCTGCTCGATCGGCAACAGTAAGTCCCAGTTGCATAAGGCGAGAATGAAGCTGCGAGATCTGCTTAAGACGAATCGATCGGAAAAAGCAGAGAAATCCTGAACGGGTACTACAGGCAACTAAGTAAGTAGCAGGCCAGCCGTCGGAGAGCGGCGGCCAACGCAAGTTCCAACTGCAGGATTTTTTGAAGTGGCGTTACACTGTGGCAGCAGAGGCTTGGGGAGAGCAGTATGACCTGCGTTGAGTTACAAGAGAGCCTGGTCGAGAACGAAAACGGCAGCAGCGCCGAACAGCAGGCTCACCTCCGAAATTGCCCCGTTTGCGCGAAATTGGTCGGGGAGCTGCTGGTGATCGCTTGCTCGGCAGGCGATCTGCGGGCAGCGCACGAACCCCATCCGCGGGTTTGGAAATCGATTCAAGCTTCTCTCAGGCAGGAGGGCCTGATCCGGCCACAGCGCCGCAGTCTCTCCCTTCTGCCATCGCTGGGCAGCCAGTGGGGATGGTCGCGCTGGCTGGTTCCTGCAGCCGCTCTGATGCTGATCACGGTTGGAATTTATGTCCGCCAACAGCGCACTCCCGCAGAAGTCACTTTTCAGCCATCCAATCCTCCTGCCATGGCGCTAGTTTCGGATACGGCGATTGCGGGTCTGAATGATGACGACTTGCTCCAGGAAATCGATCAGCAAGCCCCTACTCTTCGGGCGCAGTATGAAGACAACCTGCGGCGCGTGAACCAGTACATCCAGGATGCAAAGACCGTCGCAGCGGCGGACCCGAACGACGAGGAGGCCCGCCGTTCCCTGATGGAGGCCTATCAGGAAAAGGCGATGCTGTTTGAATTGGCGTTGGATCGCTCCCTGCAATAGGCGGGATGGAGTTTAGGCAGTGTTCAGGCGGAGTAGAGAGATGAATGGATTCGGGGATCTTATGAGCGGGCGCACACTTCAAGTTGCGGCATTCAGCGTAGTTCTCGTGATTTCGTCCAGTACGCTCAACGCCGAGACACACAAGCAATATCGCTTCAATGTTGGACCGAAGGCTGGGGTTTCGGTCAACAATCCTTACGGCTCGGTTTCAGTGAAGCCATCCACGGGCAACGTGGTGGTGATCAACGCAGTACTGTCATCCGACAAAGTGGAAGTGGAAAAAGGTATGGTGGGGAACCGGGTCGAAATTGAGTCCCATCTCCTTCCTGGTTCCGATGCTCAAACAGGTCGCATCGATTACGAAATCCTCGCGCCAGCCGACGCCAGCATCACTCTGCGGTCCAGTTCAGGCACGCTTCATGCGGAAAAACTCCACGGCGATGTCTCGCTGGAAGGTGCAGAAGCCACAGTGGATGTCCGCGATATCACCAGCGCTCATGTCCATGTTAAAACGCTGACTGGTCCGGTTACGCTAACGAACGTGCAAGACGGCCACGTAGAAGTCGATTCTCTAAGCGGCAATATCACCTTGCGGAGCGTGAATGGGCCCTTGGTGCAAATCGTTTCAACCAGCGGA
>AP72_2010_repI_A10DRAFT_1000065_pt1 | contig 15725 bp, 17 predicted proteins | sample AmaPasreplicIA10_FD_9194 | JGI IMG/M metagenome (IMG submission 9194) | reverse complement strand
CTACTCCGAGGGCCGCCGCCATCAGCTCACGGCCCGGGGCCTCGAAATCGAGCAGCTCATCCGGCTCTCCGTCGGCCTCCTAGAGCTACAGCGCTCCGATCTCTTCCCGTCGATCGGCGACCAGTTCGACTATCTCGACCTCCGCTACACGGTCCTCGACGTCTACGTCCGGCCCGAGGACATCTTCATTCACACTGGGCTCCCGCTCCACATCACCATCGACTCGGTCATCTACCGCTTCGGCGACTCCAAAAACCAGACCATCCGCAAGATCCAGGCCGACCCGACGATCCTACGCGGCTACATCCCCGATTCCTCCTTTTAAAGCGTTATGATCGAGCCCGATTTAGCCCTTGCGATTTGCCGCGCTTACGGTCTTACTTTCCGTACGCTCGGGATGATCCAACAATCTAAGGGCCTCCTCGTTGCGAAGATCCCCGGGTTGTCGAATATGAAGGAGCTGTACCGGTGTTATCAGAAGTTCGGGAAAGAGATTTGGGCGGCGGCGAACGAGTTTGCGGCCGATACGATTTCGCTCCCGGACCCGAACCAAGGTCACTACTCCACCTCTAAAACGAGGCTTCCCCGCCCCCAGGCCAACGCTCTCCACCTCGTCGCCAGCTTCCCCCAGGCGGATAAAATTAAACAGCTCTCGGACGTCGGCGCTCTTTTAGCTCTTTGGATTATTGAGGATATGGCCTACTGGGTGACCGAGGATTTTGAACAATACCACGAAGACCCAGAAAACGCCCAGTATGCGAAGATTTGGGCCGCCGTACCCGAGGAGGAAACCATGCACGCTGAGGCCGGGTGGGACGAATCACTCGTTAAGAAATTGAACGCGCTCCTAGAGTAATTACAGAGCATGCCGTTGCAACCTGGTGATAAGCGGATTAGCGTTACCTTTAACCCCGCTAACGCTTATCTAACCCCGGACGTCCCACTCCAGAAGGCGAGCGATCCAACCCATGAGCATGAGCTGGCCCGGGTTCTCGATACGCTCGGGATCGGGAACTATCTCGGGGTCGTCTTCGTCGGCCAGAAAACCACTTACTTTACCGATGACGCGACCGGGACGCCGATTGCCGGGTGGCTCGAAGCGCCCTTTGATACGCTGAACGATGGGTATGTGGCCGCGAATTCCCGGTTCGGGACCCCGGGTTCGGGGGCGAAGGTAGCCGTGCTCGTGATCGGGGCGAATACCGTCGAGACGGCCCCGGTCCAGCTGTGCTCCGATTACGTCGATATCTATGGCGTGGCCGGGTCGGTCGTCTCCGGGGCTATCGGTCAGCCGATCTTTACCGCTTGTGCGGGGAGCGGGATGACGATTGCGGGATGTGAGTTTGTGGCGAATGGGGCTCCAGTACTTGAAGTGCCGGCGGTGACCCCGATGCCGAAGGGGGCGCGGTTTGAGGAGTGTGTTCTGACGAACGTCGGGGCCGCTCCGGTCGGACCGGCGGGGCTGATCGATGTGCGTGCCCCGTGCGCCGCCCCGTTTGTGCTGGAGCGGTGTGAGATGCGCATGAATAGCTGGCCCCTGCTCTACTTTGACCCGGACGCGAATACGACCCCCTACGTGGCCGTGGTGAGGGAGTCGGTGATCCTGACCGCGCCGGGAACGATCCAGATCTTCGAGGGGCTCGACTACCTCGGCGTCAAGCTTCAGGATTCCGTCCTCGTTCTCGGCGGCTCGACGGCGAGCCTCTTTAGCGATTACTCGAACTCGGGCATTACGGTTACCGAGATCGACGGCCTCCTCATCCGCAACGGCGTCGACCACAACGTCTTCCCCCTCAAGATCCTCAACAACGCCCGCTATAACACCGTCAATTGGAACCGGGTCGAGAGCGGGGCGACGCTGATCGTGAACCCGGCTCCCTTTACCGACGCCTCCTTCGCGGGTGATCTCCGGAACTCGACCTTCGTGAAGCTGTCCTTGTCGAGTGTGACGATGACCCTGGACGGGTTGCGGCTGTTTAATACCGTTGGGGATGTCGTCTTTACCGTCGTCGCGGCCACCACGGCCACCGAGTTCGTTAACGTCCGCACGCTCACCCCGCTCCAATCCACCGCCGACTCGACCGCCCTCATCACGGCCCCGGGAGCCGTCGCGGCGCGCTTCTTTAACTGTAACCTGACCTACCGGCTGCACTACCCGACGCTGCCGACGGCGGTGTTTTGTGGGACGGTGGTTGGGGGGTCTTCCTACGGGCTCTCGAATCTGGCCTGTCTCGGCAACCCCACCCGTCAGGCCGTCCTCCGCGACCACTCCCTTTTAGCCCAGCCCTTCTTCACCAACAACCTCCTCTCGGCCACGGCCTATCCCGACGTCCTCTTCGCGGGCGCCATCCAGAACGACATCGCCGCCCCCATCCTGATCCAGGGGGTCCGCAGCCAGGGGGTCATCGACGCCCCGGTCCGGGACCTGACACTGACGCCGAACCGCTACGCCTACATCGCCAACTCCGAGTTCACGGCCCACGACGCCTACGACCAGCCCTGGTTCCCGTCCATTCCGCCCATCTTTAACCCGCCCGCCTACCAGCGCATCCTTATCTCCGCCGGGGGCCGTTTCCCGAACGAACTCGCCCGCGATCCCGGACTCCGCTCCGTCACCTACATCAACCAGGTCGCCGACCGCTTCGGCCCGCTCTACATCGGCAGCCCCGACGAGCCGACCATCATCCAGGGTTCCTCCTTCGCCGTCTCGAACCCCCGGGCGCTCCGGGAAGCGCTCAACATCACCTACACGACCCTCTACGTGCGGCTCTCCGGGGGCCAGACCTACATCGACATCGTGGACCCGAACCTGGGCTCGTGGACCGTGTTGAGTTTTGTGGCCGATGCCGGCCTCGACAACCTCCATCTCTCGACCGTCTCGGCCCACGTGCCCATGACCTACAGCTACATCGGCGAGAATACCGTGCGCGTGTCGATCCCGGAGCCGGTCCTGGACGTGGAGTGGCTCGATTTCGTCATCTCCTCGCTCAACGCCCAGGAGGACGCCTCCATCCCCCAGCCGGTCACGACGCTCGACGTCACCCAGGCGGCCTCGGCCATGATTCCGCTCGGGGTGACCGTGTTCGCGATTACCTTTAACCCGAGTTTTACGACCGTGCCGATAGTGGTGCCGTCGCTGATGGTCCCGGCGGGGAATCCGGCGGTGGGCTGGAGTGTGTCGAATGACTCGGTGACGGCTTACGGGTTTACCGTGACGCTCGCCGCTCCGATCTCGGTTCCCGGCTATACTTTAAATTATATCGCGGCGACGACGGCTTAGTTTCCGTTCTAGAATCGGAAGATGGTGTCTTCCGCTTTTTCCCGAGCGTCTCCTTCAGAACAAGAGTTCGTGGAGATGTATGTTTATCTGGCCGCTCGTTATTCGCGGCGGGAGGAGATGGTTGGACGGGCGGAGGAGCTGGAACGGCTCGGGTTTCGGGTGATAAGCCGCTGGATTCTCGGAGGGCACACTTCCGGGGAGCATCCCGACATGGGCCAAGCGGTTAATAAAACCCTCGCTCATCACGATCGCACCGACATTATCCGCTCCGATATCGTCATCCACTTTACCGAGCCCGAGACGGCGCTCTATCCCCGGGGTTCGCGCCACGTCGAGCTAGGGATCGCCTACGAACGGGGTAAGCTTAACTATGTGGTTGGGCCCTACGAAAACATCTTCCACCACCTCGACGCCGTTCTACGGTTTGAGAGTTGGGAGTTGTTCCTAGGCCATTTTAAGGAAGTGGCGCTTTATCTAAAAACGCGAAATTTAATGAACTTGATAATTGCTCGGAACGGTGGTGAATATGAAGAAAGTTAGCTTTAATTTGACCGTGAATTGGGAGGGGCGGGAGGACGGGCCGGAGAAGCTGGAGGTGAAGGACGAGATCTACCTCCCGGACCACGCCACCGACGCCGCCCTCGGCTTTAAGACCTTTGAGTTTGGGCGGATCTTGCTCGGGCTCTACGTGCTGGCCTTCTGTAAGGGGATCGGATACGGTAATTCTTGGTGTAAGCGGGGGGAGATCCGAGGCGTCGCAGCGAACATCGACCGCAAATACGATCGCTTATCCCAGTCGTTCGAGGACATGGAGCGCCACAATCACAACGACCCCGGGCCGAGGATCGACGGGGCCGGGGATCTTCTAGTGTATTGTGCGCTTTATTTGTCGAGCTGGGTGAAGGAGAAGTATCCGTTGGAGTTTAAGAAATGGTGGGAGAAGGAGTTAAATAGTTTTATTGAACGCTGGCGTCATGACAACACTTCTAAACAGGCTGAAGCAAACGATATCGTCACCCGCGCAACCGACATCGTCGGCACCGCGACCGAGGCGGCCTCCCGAGTCGCCGCTAAAGAATCTTAAGCTCGTCGGCGTTGACCTCAATTACATCCCGGATTTCGTCTGGCGGGGGAACGCGACGAACCCGCGTCTCGTTGTCGTTACGGAAGCGCCGACGATGTATGAGATAAATGCGAATTTCGCCTTCTGTTCCGAGGCGGGACGGTTAGCCGAGACCCTGCTCCACGCCGCCGGCATTAACACGGGCAACTTCCTCCAGCTCTACGACGGCCTCCCCCGTTCCGAGCGGGGTAACCTAGAGGCGCTTCGCTCGGTAACCGATCCGGGGGAGGTCTTCTACTACCACCTCAACAGCGCCCCCCGCTTCGGTCCCGATAATAAGATGGTTGAGATGTCCGAGGAGGAGCAGTTCTTCGCCGCCGCCCGCTTCCACGAACTCATGACGCTGCTCGTCCCGGAGCACATTCTCATGCTCGGGAATAAGGTGACCTTGCCCTTGCTCGGGCGGAAGGACGCCGAGGCGACCGCCGGGGCAACCCTCGACTATATCTTCCCGGCCATCCTCCAACGGGCCTACGACGCTAGCAACCTCGACCCCGAACTCGAACGGCTTCGGGCCTCGGTCCTCCGGGCGGTCGTTTCGACCGATCTGCACCCCGCCGTCCTACTCCAAAACGTGCGCAAGGAGCCGGGCTGGGCGGAGCGGATGAAGAAGCTGGGGCGGGGGCTCGGGAAGAAGGTGGAGGTGGTCGATGCGGAGGTGATGTTGCTGGACTCGTATGACCGGGCGCGTAACTTTTTAACCGAGTGGATTGATGACCCGACGCTAGAGGAACTCTCGTACGATTGGGAGACGACGGACTTGAACCCGTGCCTGCACCGGGGCTCGATTACGCTCTCCTTCGGGGTGGCCCGCGACCCGCGCCACGGCTACTGCATCCCGACCTGGCACCCGGACATCCGGTGCCCGTTTTCGCACGCCCAGCGGCAACAGCTCTGCTCCTGGATCGGGTTGCTGTTGCGGCGGGAGCGGAAGGTGACCCTCGGACACAACCTCCTCTTCGATAACCTCGTTTCGCGGAAGGACCCCTACCTCGGTTTCGGGCGCCACCCGCTCCCCGGCGTCCGCCAGGAGACCATGTACCTGGCCTACGTCTACGACGAGTCGGGACCCCAGGGGCTAAAGGAGCTGTGTAACCTGTACACCGACCTCCACGTCTACGACGACCCGTTAGAGGACTACAAGGAGGCTAACAAGATCAAGGGCAGCGAGTACGCCCGGGTTCCCCTCTCGATTCTCGGCCCCTATAATGCCTATGACGCCATCGCCAACTTCCGGATACGGAACGCCCTGATGGCGAAGTTGAAGACTGACCGGCGGGGGCCGTTTCTCGATATCGCGCTACGGCTAATGTCCGTCCAAGGGCAGGCGCTCGAAGAGATGGCCTTCAACGGCCAGAAGGTCGACCGGGAGATCTGTTTCCGGGAGGGCCGGGCCCACGAGGCCCGCCTCCGCGAGGCGGTCGATAAATTAATGGCCGCCCCGGCAGTCCAGGACTTCATCGCCTTTAAACGGGGGGTCATCGCTCAGAAGGAGACCCGGCTCCTCCTCCACCAGCCGATCAACCTCACCAAGGCCTACCGCCGCGCCCACCCCGAGGCCGACGCGCGCGGCATCCGTGCCCGCATCTCTCGCTTCACCAAGCTTCTCAAGGCCAATAAGGCGACCCTAACCGAGTCGGGCGAGATCCGCTTCGCCGACGGGACCTCGTACGAGGATGCGGTCTGGGCGAAGGAGATTTACGATCTCGTCTACGCCGAGCGCTACCGGTTGCTTGATCCGGTGAATAACGATTTGGAGAAGTGGAAGCCCTGGTTGGCCGATGAGGAGTATGAGGCCGACGAGGAGGAGAAGCGCTACGACGCGTCAAGCGCCGGGACCGGTTACAAGCCCAACTTCAACACCCATGGGGGTGGGGAGATGGGTGAACTCTTTTTCGGCCACCTTAACCTCCCGGTTAACGTCCGCTCCGAGATCACGGGCGCGCCCTCCCTCTCGAAGGAGGCCCGCCCCCAGCTCATCGGCCTCCACCCTATTTTAACTGACTTTTTCGCCTACAAGGACACGGTCAAGGAGTATAGCGTCTACTTCAAGCCGCTCATCCGGGCCTTCCGCCAACTCGACAAGATCGAGGACACAACCGAACTCGACGCCCATGGCTGCAGCCACCTCGAAATCGAAATGGGCCGGACGGTGACCGGGCGGACCCGGGCTCAGCGCATCCAGACCTTCCCCCGCCAGGGCAAGGTCAAGAACATGTATGTCTCCCGATTTAAGGAGGGCCTGGTCGTGCAGGCGGACATGTCCCAGGCCGAGCTTCGCGTCATCGCCTCGCTGGCCAATGAGACGAAGATGATTGAGGCTTATAGCCGGGGCGAGGACCTCCACAAGCGTACGAGCGAGCTACTCTTCGGGGAGCGGTTTACGAAGTGTACCGACCCGAAGCTGAAGAAGGAGATGCGGGCGCTCGCCAAGCGCTTCAACTTCGGTATTATCTACGGCTCCCAGGCCCAGGGGCTCGTGGGCGTGTGTAAGAAGGAGGGAGCCGAACTCCTGATCGCCGGGGGGTTCGACCCGGCGGCGATTTACGAGGCGACGGCGACGGAGTTAAAGCTGGACTTAAAGGACCCCTACGCCTACAGCCAGATCGAGGCCACGGTCGACGCCATCCGGGAAGGCATCGCGGACGAGTTTCTCAACCGGTTTCTAACCGTCGCTTATCCGGCGCTCGATAGGTGGACGCAGGGGGTCCACACCTTCATCCAGAAGCACAACTACTACTTCTCCCCTTTCGGACGGATACGGCGGTTGGCCGGGGCTAATGCCGCCGACGTCAGCGAGCAGAACGAGGCCAAGCGTCAGGCCCAGAACTTCCCGGTCCAGAGCGCCGCCTCCGACATCGCCATCGTCGCCCTCGCCGCCATCCACGCCGACTTCCTCCGTTACGCCTTCGAGAGCGTTAGCTTCGCGGCGGTCCACGATTCCCTCCTCTTCGATTGTCCCCTGCGCGAGGTGCGGGCGGTGGCTGATTTGGTGAAGCGGCGGTTGTCGTCGGTGGTGGAGAATTTCGCCGAGCTACTGCCCGAGTTCGATACGAGCTGGATTAAGGTGCCGTTGGAGACGGATGTGGAGATCGGGCCGAGCTGGGGGGTGGCCTACCCGTACCGGGAGGGGAAGATGCTCGTGGAGAGTAAGGAGAGCGGGGCCGAGGCGGATCTCTACGTGGAGATTGAGGAGTTCTGGGATTGGTACCGTTCTAAGGAGAAGAAGACGTGATGACTAATACGAAAGCCCCGACCTCCATTATTAACTTCGTTCACAACGGGCGGGCCATTTCTTTCGACCCCTCGGAGTACCAGTACTTCGGCGACAACCTCCAGGAGTCCTTCGAGCTAGCGATCAACCAGTATAGCATAGCCCAGTTCTGGTTGACGACGATGCGGAAACGGCGGCGGGTCGCCGAACAGGAGCTAGCCATCTACTCGGGCCGCCTCTACCACTCCCTTAAGATCGAGGGGGGCTACATGGCCAAGTATAAGGGGTCCCGTCCGACGGAGGGAGCGCTGCAGCAGGCCATGTGGGAGGATAAGACCTATCGGGAGCTGACGGCGACGTTATCGGAGTTAGAGGAGTTAGTCGACCACCTCTGGGCCCTGGTTAAGACGGTGGAGCGGAAGTTTGATGCGGTGAAGGAGATTTGCGCCTTGACGCGCGCCGCTAATTATAAATCGAAGATCGAAATGTACGAGGAGAACCGGTGACAGCCGATCCACTACTGCAATTTTTAGTTAACTATCTCGACGAGGGTGAGAATAAGAAGCGGATTATCGCCTTCCACCACGAGAACATCGACGCTTTCTGGACCTATCCGGCCAGCGCCGCCCACCACCACTGTTACCCGGGCGGCTACTACGAGCACGTCCTCGAAGTCGCGAATAACGCCCTGACGATGCTGCATCTGTGTGTCCTGGATGAGTGTCGGTTTACCCCGGATGACCTCTTTACGGCGGTCTACTTCCACGACATCGATAAGGCGGCGAGTTACGTTCCCGGGGAGAGTTTCCGCTACGTGTTTGACTCGGAACCGGCCACCCACAAACAGCTCGATTACGCCCGGGAGCTGGGGGTGGAGCTGGAGGCGGGTGAATCGAAGACCTCGATTTCCTATAAGATTGATTGCGCGAAGGACGGAGAACCGGTCGACCCGTTTAAGGTTCCCCGCTATCTCCACCGATACGACCGGTTGCCGATGGATGATGGGGCGATTGTCTGCTCGATCGCTGCCCACCACGGCATCACCCTCAGCGAGCAGGCTCTAAGCGCTATCTGTCTGCACCATGGCGGCTGGTCCCCGCTCGTCGTCGGGTCCAAGTATACGATTAACCCGACGCCGCTCGGGGTCCTCTTACACACGGCAGACTTTATCTCGTCCCATTGTCAGAATGGGCGTTCTCTAGGGCGATGAGTGATAGGTTGTTTATTGGAATTGATAATGGGGTGACGGGAGCGATGGCTGCGCTGACGGCGGAAGGAAGCGTCATTTATCTCGCCTCGTTGCCGGTAGTGAAGGTGGGGACGATGACGGTGTTAGACGCTGAATCGTTTCGGCGGCAGCTCTTCGACTTAAACCACAGCTACTCCCCGCATATCCTCATCGAACCGGCCCAGCTTTTCTCGCCCGGGAAGAAGGCGCTGACCTCGACCTGGATGTGTTGGGGGGCGCTCCGGGCCATCCTAGAGATCGGGGAGTACGTCTGGGAGCCGGTCAACCCCCAGAAGTGGCAGCGGGAGATGTTCTCCGACCACGTCCGCGCCATCGACCAGAAGGCAGACGGGAAACGCGATAAAAAGGAGGCGAGTATCCTCGTCGCGAAACGGCTTTTCCCGAGCGTAAAGCTGACCCGGACCGCGAAGAGTACGGTCCCGGACTCGGGGCTCGCCGACGCTCTTTTAATCGCCGAGTACGCCCGGAGGAAACGGTGAATGCGGAGTCGGTCTTAAAGATCTTAGAAACGGAGACGGTCGTTTACCGTCGACCGCTAGCGTCCGCGTTCCACGTGTTCCTGTGCCCGACTTCCTTACAACTTCTCTACACTCGTCCGGAAGGAGGAATCGAGGAGAAGGCGGTGCTCTGGAGGAAGTCAGAGAGAAACGTTGCCGCGCTGCGAGGCGTTGCCGAAAACGATATCTTTGAAACGTTGCCGGGGGGATTCGCTAATTTCCTCTCCAATTGGGAGCAGCTTTACCGGGAGCGGCGTTGGGCGAGGAGCGCGCCGTCCTTAAACGAGATAGCGCGGGTAATAAATGCGTACTGTAGCGCGACCGGGTACGATCTTCTTATTCTCTCTCCCGGTCAACCGCTCCACACGGCCACTCCCTACGCCCCGGTCGAGCCGGAGGAGATGCACGTTTTAACCGGCTGGGATAGCTAATGCGTATTGTTTTTTGCGGTCTCTACGGTCATATTGAACGGGAGCCGTCGGAGTGGTCTATCTTTCGGCATCTCCGGCTGCGGTTTTCCTGGTTGAACCCGGACCGCTATAAAATCGATAAGTTTCGGCGCGGGTGGTGGGATGGGCGCGTGTACATGATTACCGAAGGAGGCGCGTTTCTCCGGGGGCTCGCCGGGGTGATCGTCGCCGAGGCCGAGAAAGAGGGTTATAAAGTTGATTATCGCCCGTTTGAGGAGCCGTGGAGGGCGGTGGCTAGTTCGTACCTGGAACTGGTCGATCGGCTCTCTCTTGAGGGGATAGAGCTGGCCGACCACCAGCGGCATATGACCCGGGAACTCTTGCGGGCGGGCGGGGGGACGGTGGAGGGGGTGACCGGGTCGGGGAAGACGGAATCGATTACTCTTTTAGCGCGAATACTTTTAGAGTTTACCGAGCCGATTTTCTTTTTAGTGCACCGGATCGGGCTGATGCGCGGGGCGGCGGATCGGGTACGGATGCGTTGTCCCGAGCTGGCCGGGGTCTGCGGGCTGCTCGGGGACGGAGAGCGACCCCGGCCCACGGATAAAATCATCTTCAGCACAATCCAGACGCTTAGCGCCATCCACGGCTTCACCAAGCGTACCCCCGTCGATAAGGATCTCGTAAAGCTTTGGGCCCGGGCCGGGGCCATCATCATCGACGAGGCCCACCGGGTCACCGGCGACACCTACCTCCGCGTCCTCCGGCGGGTCGAGGAAGCGCCCATTTTCCAGTTTACCGGGACGCCGGAGGTCGACGATCCCGTTTCCGATTGGACTATCGCGGGGATTGGGGGGCCGATTGTGGCCCGGGTGAAGCGGTCGGAGATGGAGCGGATCGGGTTTATCGCGGAGGCGGTGGCTTGTGCGCGGGAGTTTAAGGCCCGGCTCGACGGGCCGGGGAACCGGCGGAAGATCGAGTGGATGCCTGGGAAAGCCTTCCTCCGGGATTATACGGTTAAAGGGTTGCTTGTGAATCGGGAAGACGGCTCGCTAGAGACGGTCTCGGTGCCGGTAGACGCGGAGAAGGGGTTAAATCCGGATGACGATGAGACCTATCTCTACCCAGATTACGGGCGGGACATGCTCATACTGCAGGAGAGCCGCAACGCCGACATGCTCGACTTTGTCCACGCTTCGCTCGGGGCCGGGCGGCCCGTGCTCGCGCTTTGCGAGAAAATCCCCCAGCTCTACTACCTCCGGGGTTACTTTATCCGGGGCGGGCTTGGGGTGGAGCGAATCGGGGTCCTCCACGGCACCCACACTGTCAAGGCCCGGCGCACGATCGTCGACCGATTTGAGAGCGGGGAGATCGAGGTGTTGTTGGCCTCGACGATCTTTGACGAGGGGGAGGATATCCGGGGCATCGGCTCCGTCGTCCTGGCCGCCGGAGGGGCCTCGCTCGTCCGCGTCGTCCAGCGCATCGGGCGCGGCATCCGGGCGAAAGGGGCCGACCTCGGCAACTACACGCCGATCTGGTTCCCGATTGACTTTCTAACCCGCTTCTCCCGCGAACACACCGAGGCCCGCCTCTCCTACCTGGCCCGGGCCGAGATTACCATCGAGGAGGCGACCGGGGAGTGGCCTGCGGTCTTCGCCCATCTCCACGAGAAGTTTGCCCGGAATGTTACCCGGGTACTTTAGGGGAGTAATGGATGCCGCCGCTTTAGGCCGTCAAGACCGGGCCAAGGAGATTATCGCCCACCCCCAAGCCTACGCGCTCTGTGAGGGGTGTGAGTCGATCGTCCGGCGGGGCCGGAGCTTTTGTCCGATTTGTCGCGGGTACCGCTGGAGCCATGACCCGGTGCGCATCCGGCTCCAGGCAACCCTCGTCGGGAACCGCCCTCCGTTACTTGAAATTCTCTCGTGGGACTAGGGATACGGTACCCCGCATCATCTCGCAACGGCCCTCCCGGTTATTACGGCGATATGGCTAAGACGTTTCTCTATGCAACGGATAACGCGACCACCTTCCTGATCATCCCGGCCCGGGACGACGATCCCGAGGGCCAGGAGGTCGCCGAACAGGCCATCTCCGCCCTCTCCGGGGTTAAGCTCGGCGGGCGCACGGAAATCCCCCACTCCCTCATCGTTAGCCTCTCCTTAACGATGCTCTCGAAGGCGAAGGCGGATGACGTGTTGATACGGCGGCTGCTGGAAAAGTTTAAGGACCGGGGAGCGAAAATCGAGTTAAAGAACGACCCCCACGACGACGGCTCGGTCCAGAAGAAAATCCTCGTCAACGATCGCCCGGCGTTTTTTCTTAACCTCACCCGGGAACAGGTTCTAGATTTCGAGGAGAATGGGCTTGAAGACCGGTTGATGGAGGACATTTTTAAGCGGCTAGAGACGGTTTTACGGCGGACGGCGCTACGATCGGAAATTATGATCGTGGAGGCGAACGATGAAGGTGGGAATAACGACGACGCGGGCGCTTCCGTCGCGGAGGCCGCCGCCCCGGCGGAGGGACGTGGAGGTGGGAGAGACTGATCAGATCGGCTGGTGGCTACGTCAGATTAGCCGCGCCCTCCAGCTCCAACACCCGGACACGATCGCCCTCGTGGAGCGGGTGGGGGCGATGTTACCGAGGGTTTTCGCGCCCGGCTCCGACGAGCACCGTACCTACCATCTCCTCCTCCAGGAAATCATCGGTTTTATCCGGCTCGGGGATTATGAAAGTGCAACGGTCATGTTCGGGTATACGGCCCATGGGATCACACAACACCATGTCTAAAACGGGAGAAGAACAACTACTCGCGGTTCCCCGCCGGATTTTTGATAAGGTCGGGGCCTTCCAGGGCATCGTCCCCTTCAGCCCGGCCCACCTGCCCTTGCTCGATTGGCGGAACCTTGTGACGATTCCGCGTTCGAAAGCGGAGGAAAACCCCGCTTTTAAGCAGCTCGTCGTCTACTTCATCGTCCACGACCGGCTCCAGTTCCTCTCCTACTGGAGGAGCCCGAAGGGGGGCGACCCCCGCCTCCACCGTAAGTTTAGCTTCGGCTTCGGCGGCCACATTAATAACGAGGACGAGGGGTGCCTGAGCGCGGTGGTGCGGGAGATTAAGGAGGAGATCGGGCCGTCGACGCTTGTGCGGGCGGTGGAGTTGGTCGGGTTGATTAATGACGACTCGGACCCGATCGGCGAAGTCCATTTAGGCCTTTACTACGTCGTAAAGCTTTACGTGTGGGATGGGGAGGCGACGGGGGACTTGAATATTGAGCGGCCCCGGTTAGTCTCCTGGGAGGTGTTGGCCGAGAACTATGAGGTTATGGAGGGGTGGTCGAAGCTCGTGTTTAACTACATCAAGCAACAGGGGCTGCGCCCGCTGATGGGAGACGAAATGGTTCGGGTAATACCTAATTATGAACTATGAGCTTTGACCTACAAAACGCAGAGACCATGCAGGAGGTGCCGGCTTGTCGGGGACCCGAGGTCCTGGCCTTGTTGGTCGAGATCAACCCCATCGCCGATCCCGAGGAAGCCGAGTACCCGAAGCGGGTGGAGAAGTTCTGTAATAACTTTATTATCCGGAAGCTAATGGGCGAGATTACCGTCCCGTTTATTGAGGCGGTGGTGGAGCGGATGTTTACGGCGGATGAGGTGACGGGGACGGTTGAGCCTGGGAAGCTGGCCCTATTGAAGTCGAAGATTACCCATCTCTTCTTCTAAGTGGCCGTGAAGGTGAGGGCGTTGCTCGTTTGGCCGTCTGGAGTTTTAACGACGACGGAGTAGGTCCCTTTCGGGGTAAGACCGCCCTTACTTAGGGTGCACGTGAGCGTTGTGGCGTTGACCCACGTCGTCGGGTACGGACTATTGCGGAAGTTGATAATCGATCCACTCACAAACCCCGTCCCCTGAACCTGGAGTGCTGGGCTGGTGCCGTGTGGGGCGGAGTTAGGGGTTAAGAGGGTTAGGATGGGTTGGGTTGATACGCTCGGCGGTAGCTCGATCGGGCTAACGAAAAGGACGCCGATCGTTTTTAGGGCGACGAGGACGTTGGCCTGCTCCATCGAGCCCAGCGCGAACAAGTTGATGTACTGCTGTCCGTGGATGATGGGGAGATAGGGGTCGACCGGAGGCGGGAAGTTTAAACTCCGGAGGACGTGCCTCGCGAGGGGGACCGACGTCGGATCGATAGGGATACGCACGCGCGGTAACTACCCGGTTCATGTCCTATATTGAACATTGGCCGTTCTAGAGAGGGTAAAAACCGAAATCGAGCCACGAAATGTATAGGGTATGAATAATGAACTGCTCCCTAACGAAAACGAAAACTCCGAGGTAGAGAGCGATCTTTTCTCGCGCTTTTACTTCGGCTTCCAACCAACACCCACCCCGGCAGCGGATGCCGAGGTTATCGAAGTCGGCGCTCCGGCCCCGGTCCCGGTCGACCTCGCCGCTCCCGTCGTTCCGGCCTCTCCCGTCTTCGGGACGATTCCCGCCACGACCAAGGTCGAGGAAGCCTTAACGTTCGGCGGGCTCGACTACGAGGTCGAGACCTTCCGCATCAAGCCCGTCCTTACCGGTCTTCCCGACGAGCCGGAAACCGACTGGGTTATGCCCTCCTTTACCGGTATTCGCCGCGCCGATGACCGGAAGGTGGTCTTCGCCGTGATGCGCGAGACCTACACCCCGGTCCAGAACCGGACTATCCTCGAATACGTCACCCCGCTTCTCACGGCCACCGGGGGCGAGTTTACCCGCGTCGGCTCCTTCGCCAACGGCGCGCAGGTCTTCGCCTTCATCACCCTCAACGAGAAGCTGGTCTTGCCCGGCGGCCAAGAAGTCCAACAGCACCTCGTCCTTAACTCGTCACACGACGGCTCCCGTTGCCTGGAGATTAAGGTGGCCGCGACCCTAAACGGGGACCTGATTAAGCTCTCCTCGGCCTACCAGTTCCGCCACACCAAGAACGTCCACCTCCGGGCGACGGAAGTGATGCGTATCCTCGAACTCAAGGACACCTTCTATAAGGAGCTGACCGAGAAGATCGGGAAGCTGGTCTCCGAGACCATGACCAACGAGGAGGCCTCGAACTGGCTGAAGAACTTCCTCGATTACCCGAAACAGGCCGACGTCGAAGTCCACCACATGAAGGCTAAAACCCACGACCGCATCATGGACTCCTTCCGTAAGGCGGTCGCCGGGGGGAATACGAAGCTCGCGATGGCCCTGGCCTTCGCCTACGACCGCGCGAATACCGTGCCTGTGATGAAGACGAAGAACTTCGTCTCGGCGGAGGAGTCCCGCGCCCAGAGCACGCTCCTCGGGACCTCGGCGTACGAGCTGGAGAAGGCCTGGAAGGCGCTGCTTTCCTAACCTTAAAAGGGGAGCCCGGAGTAAGATCCGGGCTCTCCCGTTATTATCCGATATGGCAAATAATCAACTTCACGCCGTCGAGCCGCCCGATTTTTCAGACTGGTCAACGTCCCGGATTCAATTCTTGCTTACGGAGTACGAGACGAATGTGGGGAGTGTGCGGAGCCTGTTTGGCCGCCGTCATCCGGACACCCGCATGTACGAGAAATGGATCGACGCGATGAATAAGGAACTCGCGAAACGAGGGTAAGAAGTATGCCGGAAATAGCCGAAGTCTTTACCCTAGCGAGCGGGCTCGCCGCCCTGCTTGAGGTGCCCTTGATGAGCGGGGTGAACGCCGCCGGTATCAACCACCCGGGGATTAAGTGGCCCGGGGCGCGGCTCACCGAGGTTGAGTCGCTTAATCCCCGCTCTTTCCGGGGAAACCCGGAGCGGATCGTCGGACGCCGCCCCCAGTCCATCGTTCACCGGGGGAAGGTCATGAGGCTCCACTTTCGAGCGAACCGGGAGGCGCTCGATTTCCACTTCGGCATGACCGGGCGGCTCGGGCTTGTCGGCTCCCGCCACGACCGG
>AP72_2010_repI_A10DRAFT_1000063_pt1 | contig 15949 bp, 14 predicted proteins | sample AmaPasreplicIA10_FD_9194 | JGI IMG/M metagenome (IMG submission 9194) | reverse complement strand
CGGGCCACGGGGTAGGCGCTTCGACCGATGCTTCCTGAACCTCGGGTACCGCGGCTTCCGGTTCTTCGATCGTGATCTCGTCCGGAGTCTCCTCGATCGCGAACTCTGCAACTTCAGGTTCGGCTTCCTGAACTTCGTGGACTTCTTCGTGCGCCTCTTCCTGCGCTTCGCCAGCGTGTGCTTCGAGGAAAATATGCTCTTCTTCGCGGGGCGTGATGCGCGCAGGTGTGGTGGAACGTTCCTCGTATCGTTCAGCCAGTTCGCCATAGCGAGAAGCTTCGTCCGGATGATCGGCGTCGGAATAAATGTTCTGCAGGGTGCGGCAGCAGATAGCCGCTTCGGCAAACCGCCCGGCGCGTGTGTGCAAAGCAGCCAAGCGCTGGTTGAGTCGCAGATCGTTCGGCGCCAGCGGCAGAGCGGTGACCAACGGGCCTAGCGCCTTGGCCGGCATGTTGTATGAAATGAAGAGCTCGGCATCGGTCAGCGCCGAACGCACCGCCAGGGCAACTTCATCGGAATAGTGCTGATGAATCGAAGGTGCTGTTGCTTCGAGGTCGTCGATCAGAACAACGGCCTCTTCCGGCGTGATCAGCTTGGCGCCCGAGGTGCCTCCCAGTTGACTGACGACCTGCTGGTAATTCTGCATGTGCAGGGCATTCTGGGGTTCGAGCTGAGCCAGTTTCTGATAGAGGTCCCGGGCCTGCGTTAATTCACCGGACTGGACGCTAGCATGGGCCAGCAGTTCGGTGACTTCCGTGATGTGCGTATTCTCCCCGGCCTTGTTGAAAAGATCGAGAAGTTTCTGTAGCGAATCAGGGTTATCGCGAACGTGCCCGATAACCGTGTGCAGGTTCTTGAGAACCTTGTCGGAATTTTCCGCCAGGAGTCGCTCGGCATGCTGATCGTAAACCTGGAGGGCATTCTCGTATTGGCCTGCCTGCATCAGCGCATCGGCGAAGCTTGAAATCGCCGACAGGTCGTTGTGCACGGTCAGCAGCTTGTTGGCGATGCCTCCCGCCTCGGAAAGCTGTCCGGTCAGCAGGTATCCCTTCAGCAGGTCTTTCAGGCCTTCGGGCTTGGAATCGATGTCAGAGATCTTTTGCAGAGCGGCAACGGCCGCAGCGCCGTCTCCCGCTTCGAGCAGGTTCTTCCCCTGCATCTCGAGAGCGTAGGTGTTGCCCGGGTCGAGCGTAAGCATGCGCTGCAGGACTTCTTCGGCACCTTGCAACGATCCCTTGGAGCGCATGTTCTCGGCGGCTTGCGAGAAGATCTGCCATGCGTCATTCCTCTTGCCGAGACGTACGTAGACCTCAGCCAGCTTTACGCGCATCTGGCTGTTTTCCGGATCCATTTCCAGGATCTTCTGGAAAATGCGGACGGCGTTCTCCAGTTCGCCGGCCTTCATGAATTCTTCTGCGACCTGCAGGTATTGCGCCCGCGCGTCGTTGAACAGGCCCTGCTGAGTGTAAAGCTCGGCCAGCTTCAGCAAGCTCTCGAGCGAGGGTTTGAGCTTGCAGATCTTCTTGTACATCGCGATGGCTTTGACCGTGAAGCCCTGGCTGGCATAGGCATCGCCCACACTCTTGAAGCAATCTGTAGCCTTGTCGCTCTCGCCGATACGCGAGTAGAGGTCGCCGACAGTATTGGTAACAGTCAGGTCCTTGGCGTCGTGCTTGAGAATCTTCTCGTACTCAGAGATGGCATTCTGTAGCTTGCCCTGCTGGACATACTTCTCCGCATTGGCGAGGACCTTCTGCTTGTTGAAGCCGAACAGTGCCATAAGAGCGTCGAACTCCGGACCCTGGTGTTCTTTTTTTAAAATCAAACGCGAACAAGATTGCGACAAACCCGGCTGAACGCTGGGGGCTGCTCCCGGGTACGGTCGCGGAGGGCCACTATCAATATCGGCGAATGGCCGACCGGACAAGGCCAATTGTACGTCTGGAAGTCATGGAAGGCATGGTTACCAAGGGTTACCGAAAGGGAGTGTACCGAAGGGTTACTTAGGGAATCACCCGTACCACGCTGGCTTCGACGTGCGTTTTCACAGAGATCGCTTGCATTCTCAGTCCCAATTCTTGACGTTTTGCCATGCGTCTGTGAGAGAAGCGAACCGTTTCGGACTTCGGCAAAGCAGGACGGTCCGATTTTCCCACGGAGGCGCAAACGGATGGTGAAGCTCCGCCATGACTGTTACCTGGTTGAACCATTCCTGAGCCGCGCGAGGCGTGTCACCGACGATGATCATCGTTTTGCCGCGGTAGTTTCTGGGCCCCCAGAGCCAATAGCTCTGGTGTCCGCTGATTGCTTTGGGCAAGCCGTATTTTGGCCCGAGAAGATCGATTGCACCTGCGGCGGCAAAATCATTCGCGAAGAATGCGGTGTCCGGGCGCTCTTCGAGCGGAACATTTTGATATGCCTGCGCAACTGCACTAACCATTTCTTCCCAGCCGAAGTCCCATGAGAAGTAGTGAGGCATGGGTTCGGCAGACATACTCTTCTCTGAAGGTTGCATGTTGAATGGCAGCCTGGCTTGATAACGCAAAAACGCTTCCGGCGGTAGTACGGGAACAAACAGGGGCAAAAAGGCAGCTGTTCCAAGCTGGATGAAGCCGACTGTGACCGGCTTAACCCAACGCCATCGACTCGTGGAAAAGCCCTCGATCGCAATTGCTCCACCGGCGAACATCGTGGGATATATCGGAGCGGCGTAATAGTCCTTGCCATGAAGAACGATTAACCGCGTGAGCAGAGTGATGAACGTCCAACCGAGGACACGGAAAGGTTTGCCTTCTTTCCAGAAGAAGAAATACAGGGCACCGAGCAGCCACACAGGAAAAGTCACCGGCGTCATCAGCAACACCTGGGCCAACAGATAGCCGAGCGGAGTGAAGGCGGTATCCCGGCCGCTGGCGCGGATGTTCCTCATCAATTCCAGGAAGGGCCAGTGGTGCTGGATGTTCCCGATGAGACTCGGCAAGAAGATCAGGAACACGATCGCTCCGGCGATCCAAATCCACTTGCTGGCGAGAGCCTTGCGTTCTTTTGTGAGAAGTATGCCCACAACGATAGAAAGCCCAAAAATAGCGATGGAATACTTGTTCTCAAGACCAATCCCGGCGAGGACTCCGAACCACAACCACAGCTTCTGGTTTCCTGTCTTCACGATCCGGATTACCACGTAGGCACATGCCATCCAAGTCAAATGGCTCGAAGGCGTTCATGGTGAATAAGTGATGCAACACGAGATACACACCGGCACACGCGGTGCACATAGATGCAAGCCCCTGCGCAAAGGGACCGCCGCCCATTTCGCGGGCAATTAAACCCGTGAGCCAGACGAGCGCGAACCCAGCCAACGCCGGTAAGAGATGAATCGCGAACATCGATGTGCCAAGCAGATGCCTCGTTAGCCAGGCGATACCAGCAATTAGCGGAGGCTGGTCCACATATCCCCATACCGGGTGCTCACCGCGGGCCATGTGGTACATCTCGTCGCCGAAGTAGCCGTATCGATTCGCCGTAAGGAGTTGCAGAACCAGGAAGGCCGCAGCGACGCCAAGAACAAACACAGGGCCGTTGGCAGAACGACTTTGGAGTTTCTGCTCGCCGGAGGGCACCGCTAGAGGAGCCATAGGAACCCCGTCAGAATAAACGGCTATGCTCCTCCCATCCCTAAGTGCTGTCTGTGATTGCAGTCACGACGCTCAGTCAAGTGTTAGCCTGTTGGTTGGAGAAAGAAGTTGGCGAAAGAGGCGGCCAAAGAAACTCTCAATCTCGACGGTCGTGAAGTACAGATCACGAATCCCGACAAGCTGTATTTCTCCCAACAAGTACGCATTACGAAGCTTGATCTGGTGCGCTATTACCTCGCCGTCGCGCCCGGAGCACTCGGGGGGATTCGAGACCGTCCACTAGTTCTGAAGCGCTTTGTGAACGGTGCCGAGGGAGAGGCGTTCTACCAGAAGCGGGCTCCGGATCAGCGTCCATCGTGGCTTCGAACTGTAANGCTTTCGTTCCCCTCGGGAAGAACGGCGGAAGAAGTTGTCGTCGATGACCCGGCGGGGCTTGCATGGATCGTCAACCTCGGTTGCATCGAACTGCACCCGCATCCGGTTCGGTCGGCTGATCTTGACCATCCCAACGAATTACGGATTGATCTTGACCCTGTTCCTGGCGTTACCTGGGACAATGTGCGGCAAGTCGCGCTCGAGGTGAAGATCCTGCTCGAAGAGTTGGGACTTCGCGGTTGGCCTAAGACCAGCGGTTCTCGGGGGATGCACGTGAATGTGCGTATCGAGCCGCGTTGGACGTTTCAGGAAGTGCGCCGCGCGGCGGTTGCCCTGTCGCGTGCCGTGGAGCGCCGCGTGCCGAAACTGGCCACTTCGAAGTGGTGGAAAGAAGAACGACACGGCGTATTTCTCGACTACAACCAGAACGCCAAGGACCGCACCACGTGCTCTGCGTATTCTGTCCGGCCGCTTCCCGATGCACGTGTTTCGACTCCACTCCACTGGAACGAAGTTTCAGAATGCGATCCCGCTGATTTCACGCTGTTCACCGTTCCAGAACGTTTCGCCAAAATCGGCGATCCGCACGTGGATATGGATTCGGCTCAAGGCTCCCTCGAGAAGCTGCTCGAGCTTGCCCACCAGGACGAAGCCGCGGGGCTGGCCGATGCGCCCTGGCCTCCGCACTTCCGCAAAATGGACTCCGAGGCGCCGCGTGTGGCGCCCTCTCGTGCGAAGTCTGCTGCGAAGAAGCGAACGAAGAGTCCGCGGGTAAAGATGCCGCTCATCGTAGTGTCGAACTCTCCAGACAAAGCAGCTGCGCTGGCCGGTCTCGAACGTTGGAAGACTAAACACGTCGACGTAGTCGGCATGCTCGCTCCGGAAGATGTGCTCGTTGACTCGATGCGTGGGCGGTCTTCGACCTGGACGCGCATCAGAATCAACCTGCAGCACGTACCCGAAGAACACCGTCCAGCGCAGGAAACTCCCGATCCCGATGACGATCCCACTCGCGAATGGCGCGAGTGGAGCAAGAAAAAGAAAGGCAAGAAGGAGTAGAGCGAGTTGTCCTGGTTACCGCCCGCTCGGGAAAATCGCCGCTAACTCCTGCGGTGGGACAACCTCCAGCTGAGTATAGGTGCAGTCCGTCGGCTTTTTGTCTTCACGCCAGCGGCGGAATTGAGCTGTGTGCCGGAAGCGGTCCCCTTGCATATGGTCGTATGCAACTTCAACCACGAGTTCGGGCCGCAACGGCTCCCACGACAAATCTTTGCCTTGGCTCCAGCGGCTCTGACCACCGGGCACGCGCTTCATCCCGCCTTCCGCCATGTGGTCGGCCCACGACTTCCAAGGATGTGACTCGATAGCCTTATCGCGATACGGATCGAGGAATTCGACGAGTTCCTTGCGTTTCGCCGTGCTGAAGCTCGCGCACACCCCAACGTGCTGCAGAGCGCCGGCATCGTCGTAAAGTCCAAGAAGCAGTGACCCCACGAGCGTGCGATCGCCCTTCTTGTGCCAGCGAAAGCCCGCCACCACGCAGTCGCAGTCGCGCTCGTGTTTCACCTTGAGCATGGCTCTCTTGTTAGGCTCGTATACTCCGGAAGTCGGCTTCGCGACCACTCCATCAAATCCTGCACCTTCAAAGCGGCGAAACCAATCCTCGGCGATTCCTCGATCGGAAGTGGCTGGCGTGATGTGAATCGGTGGCTTTGCCGACCTAAGCAGCGACTCCAGCCGCTTGCGCCGGATGTCGAAAACTTCGTTTCGAAGGTCCAGATCTCCTTCGGAAAGCACATCAAAAAACACAAACGAAGCTGGCGTCTGCTGCGATAGCATTTTCACCCGCGAAGCTGCTGGATGCAGCCGGAGTTGCAGCAGGTCGAAGTCGAGTTCGTCATCCTTCACGATCACGATCTCTCCGTCGAGAACGCAGCGCGTAGGCAAGGTAGCCTGCAAAGGCTCGATCAGTTCCGGAAAGTAGCGGTTCAAAGGCTTCTCGTCACGGCTCTGAATGAAGATCTCGTCGCCATCACGAAACACCAACGCGCGAAACCCGTCCCATTTGGGCTCGAAAATCCATTCTTCCCCGGGCGGCAATTCGTCGACGCGCTTCGCCAGCATGGGAAGTACGGGAGGATTGACTGGAAGATTCATTTCCTCATGGTATACCGGCAGTGTGTGAGAGGTTTGTGTTCAAAAATCGAAGCCGTGGCCTGGTGTCGAACCCTGGCCTCAGTTGCTTTCAATGGCCATTTCTTTGGTTCCACTCCTGTATCGCTTTATTGAGGGCGTCTTCGCGAGTCTGTCCTTTTCCCTTTGCCGCCTCGATTACGGTCTGGCCCTTCTCGTTGCGGATGGTGAGGTCTGCGCCATTTTGGATGAACAGCGATATCGCCGAATCATCGAATGTGTTGAAGATCGGGGTTTCGCCTTCATTGTTCCGGGCGTTCACATCAGCGCCTATCCTTAGAAGTTCTTCTTCGACCAAGGGCACAAATGTCTCGTGGAGTGGAGTATTGCCATCCTTATCACGTGCATTTACATCGGTGCCAGCATCTACCAAGAGATGCACGCATTCCATGCGATCTTCGTCTTTGGCGGAGCCATAAGACTCGGCGGCTGCGAAGATGGCGGTCCTGCCTTTATTTATCTTTCTCCTCCAGATTTGGTTTGTGACTAAGGATTTCGCGTACAACTTCTGGATTTCCTGAGTCAGGCGCATAGATCAACACGCTTCCGGCTCCTGGTTCCGAGATGGTCATGCCTGCACCTTTTTCGGTAACGGTTAGCCTCCTAAAGTCAGCATTCGGGTTCGCGCCGTATGCAATGAGGACGCGGACGGATTCGACATTGCCGGATCGGGCAGATCTGGCCAGAGCTAAGTCCTTGTCGTGTTGGTCGTTCTTGCTTGCTCCAGCGTTGAGAAGAACTTGAAGTGTGTCCAGGTTTTCGCTCGCAGCGTTGAGCCATCCGACATCTTGAAAAGGTGCCACCATATATGGCTCCTTCGGCTTTGGAGCAGGCAGCGGAGTAAGAGGAACTCCCGCTTCCAGAAGCTCTTTGAGAGTCTGAGCCTTGCCTCGGACTGCTGCTTCCTTGAGCATGACTTGCGCTTCGAAAGTGTGGAAGTTGAATTTCTGCGATTGCAAAGCCTGAACTAGTCTTCCTGCACCGTCGATCCACCGTTGAGTGCCGGTAAACTCGTCGACTGCATCTTCAAGCTCGGTGATGATTGAGGGCATCCCGACCCACGAGCCGACATAGTCGACCACTTTTTTCGTACGATTATCGATCGTGATGGATAATTCGTATGTTGGATTATCGGTGACGCCGGCAACGTATTCGGCGTTCATCGAGTAAAAATCAGCAGCAAGAAACCGATCTGCAAGCTCTCGTAGCTGGCGATGGTCCACAACGTCCCGGTGTCTTCCTGCGGCAACAACGTTTCCTCCACCTTGAAATTCGATCCCATCTTTATCCACCGTCACGCTGTACGACGGACAAGAGCCGAAGCAGCCGGAACGTCGAAGCGTAATCGAGATCTTCGAATTTGGCCGGAGGGCCGGAGCGAGTACATGTGTAGAAGGAAGGCGCTCGGGAGGAACCAGGTCGACGTGCTCTTCCACTTCGGCGGTGACTGGTTTGTCATCTTGTTCAAATGGTTCGAACTTCCACTGCGTAACCTCATCCTGTAATTGCGGCCATAGACTCAACACATGCTTATCGCCCTGTGCAGTCGCACTGAGAACGTTTCCCACCGGGGAGACAGTGAGCGTGAGGTGAAGTTGATTGAATCCCTCCTTCACACCGTGCATAGGGATGGTACGACGATGCGGCTTGATTTCATGTTTCCTCGCTTCGCGGTACTCGAACGAGGGATGGGCCGGTTCTTTGTCCTCCAATACTGAGGACGGACAGTGGACAAGAAACATGCAAAAACGATAGTTGCACGAATCATATCGGTTCCTGTCAGATGCCTTGCACAAAGGAACGCACTATGAGCTTTAGCTTGCAAGAAAACATGATCGCCACCCCCCATACCTTAGCCATAAATCGATCGTTTCCGTTTATCGTTGAATCTAATATGAACACGCTATTTTGGCGTCATTACGCGAACGTGTATCGTTTCGCAAATCGCTTGGTCAACAAGGGGAGCCACCGAACATGACGTGGATTCGAACTGTGTCGCTGCCCGAAGCGGACGAAAAGCTCCGCAAGGCCATTGAAGGCGAAAAGGAATTTTATCCCAAGGAGTATGCCGAGCCAGTCCATCCTGATCCTTCGGGAGCATCGTCCATTGTTGGATCACATACGCTCATCCCCGACGCGCTGTTCCATGCCTTCGCGACCTTTGGATCCCTGATGTCGCCCGACCTGCCGCTCAACCGCGCGCAGCACGAGATGATCGCGACCATGGTGTCGGTGACCAACAGGTGCGTGTATTGAATCGAGTCCCACGCAGAGTTTCTGCGTAGAGTGACGTTGGACAAAGCTCTCGTCGAAGCGTTGGAGAAGGACTACACGACCGCTCCAATTTCCCCACAGGACCGAGTGATGCTCGACTACGTCGTCAAAGTGACCAAGGATGCGACTAAGGTCTGGAAAGACGATATGGATCGACTGCGCTCTGTGGGATTCGACGATCGAGGGATTCTGCAGATCACCCTAATTGCGGCCTGGTTCAACTACATCAACCGCGTAGCGGATGCACTCGGAGTCGGAAGAGAGTAGTAACTCTACCGCCATTCCCCTAAGATGCTCCGGTATGCGCCGGGTGATTCTCAATATCCACCTCGCGATTGGACTCACCGCGGGACTCATCGTCGTTGTGCTTGGAGCAACCGGCGCGATACTTGCGTTTGAGCCGGAGTTGGATCGCATGTCGCACCGCCAGACTTCTTATGTCAAACCTGGCGACAGATCACTTTCCCTGGTCGAAATCGGAAATGCGATTTCGCTCAGGTACCCCGGCGAATCCATCATTGCCTATCTGCCTTCGAGCGCCCCGGATTTCTCGATGCACGTCATCCTTTCCCGGGGAATCGTCTCGGTGAATCCATACACGGGGCAGGTTCTGGGCCTGCGAACCAGGGGGCAATCTTTCCTGGGCATAGTGCGAGCCCTCCATGTTCGCCTCGCGAAGGGAGAAATTGGGCGAGCGATCGTGAAATGGTCAACCTTCGCCACTTTGCTTTCGGTGATCTCGGGTCTGTATCTATGGTGGCCAGTTAAACGGATGCGAATTGTAGGAAGGTTGCGGAGTGCAAGATTTTGGTACGACCTGCACAGCTCAGTCGGGTTCTTCTCACTTCTGCCTGTCGTTGTACTCGCTGCCACGGGTATGGTGATCGGGTTCGAGGATCAAGCGAAATGGTTCATCGATAATGTGACCAGTGCGCGGGCGATTAACAACCGTGAATCGGTTGCCGCCCCGGTGTTGAAGTTGGAACGAAACCAAATTAGTCCGGACCAGGCCGTTACGCTTGCCAGTGCCCAAATGCCGGGGGCGGTCATCTCTCGTGTCCAGATGCCCCAATTTGGAGGAAGCTACGTTGTTGCGCTGAATGATCGCCAGAATCGATTCACCGGAGAACAGAATTTCATCTCTCTCGATCCGTCGAGCGGCCGGATCATCTCAGTCCGTTTGTCATCTTCTCTCTCGTCTGGTCAACGTTTCATGGCATTGAACGATGCAATCCACACCGGCAATATTTGGGGAATGGCAACCAAAACCGTGGCGTTAGTCACGAGTCTGGTACTTCCTCTGCAGGCGGTGAGCGGATTGTTGATCTGGTTGCGGCGAAAGGGCTTTTCTCAATACCAGGTAGTTCGGAGACTCCGGTGAAAGCACTGCTCACTCTACTGTTTTTCATTGCAACTGGTGGGATGGCTGCCGATCTTGCCGGAACCTGGTCGGGCAGCTTCAGGCCAGAGGGTGGAGAGCACGACATTCCACAGCTGATCACTCTGAAGGTGGATGGCAAAACCGTCTCTGGCAGCTCCGGACCAAATGCAGGCGAACAGTACCCCATCGAGAATGGAAGTATTAATGGAAACAAAGTGAGTTTTCAGGTAACCACAGGCGAATGGAAATTTACTTACAACCTGATCGCTGAAGGAAATGTATTAACTGGAGATCTGAAACTCGAGAGTACAACGGAAAGTCGGATCGCCAAAATAAGGCTGACCCGAAAAAAGAACTGAACTCGCCTTTCTACCATTGAACGCCGGGATAAAGACTCGGCAGATGAATCGTGCGATATGAGTTTTGGCCATCGACCTCGAGCGTCCAGATGGTCTGCGGAGTTTCGTCGTGTGTCATTTCGATAATACGAGCGCTCTTGTTTGCTAAGTCGAGCGGCGTCGTCGAATCGACGAATAGGTTGCCGTTGGGAAGCTGCTGGATTGCTCCTCCCCAGAACGAGTAGGGAAGTTGGGACGACCAGAGAGCCTGGGCGGTCTTGTCCGTTTCATTCACGTCGAAAATTACGGCCCGACTGTAGCAAGCAGGTGCTCCGCTAGAGCCGCAAGGGGTCTCATTGGAATCCAGCAGCCGATTATCGCCATTGTCGAAGATGGCCATCTGAAAGTCTCCCGAACTGTTGGGACTGACGATGCTCGGGAAATGCTGAGCATAAAACCAGTCAGCCGGGGACGCAGAGTTCAAGAGAGTGAAGTCCCCCTGGTAGCCCAACTTCCACAGTATGTCTCCAGTACCCTGGCCATTGGCGTAATCAATCTTGATGACCCAGAATTGATGCCGAACGGAAAGCAGAAGGTTCCCATCGTCAGGCGAGTATATGAGGGCGTTGCTGTGAGTCCAGTCTGCGAATTGCTGCGTGAACCCAAACGGATGGCGATTTACATCGAGGTGATCAAACGCGGACCAGACCCAGACTGGTGTCAGATTTTCATCAAGATCGACGATGGCATCACCTTGCACGGATGTCGTTCCTGTGAAGCCCTGCACGTCTGTAAAATCCTTGAAGGTGTTTACCAACAGCAGCAAATGGCCATTAGGTAATTCCACGAAATCATGGTGAATTGAGAAAGCAGTCCAAACGACGCCCGACGCGGCCAGAGACTTATTCAGATCGTTGACCGTGAATTCATGAATAGTAGTACCGTCAAGATCGATTTCGCGAACTGTGCCACCACCCTGCGTCGCCGACGGAACGCCAAAGAAACTGACGAGGAAATGCCCATTCGCAAGCAGCTTGATTGGTTGGGCGACGCCAATGCTGTGATCGTAGTCGTAGAACCAGATCAGGTTGCCGGCTGGATCGAGAGCTTCGATCGTGAATTGCGGGGAATTGCTCGCGCCCGGGTTCAGCCCTAGCAATTCGATTCCCGGAGAGGGGGTGTTACCAGGTGCGAGCGTCACGGTGGCATTTGGCAGTTTGTTGTCGGGAACCTGCCCGGTGGAAAAAGTCCGGTCGTGATCGTACTTTTTGCTTCCGTCCGGCCGGGTCGTCACGGCCCGCATGTGATACGTGGAGTCAGGCCTCATGCCGGCCACCTGCACCGTCACACTGAATGTCCCATCGGGAACGGGAAAATTTGAGGTGGTGAACCCGTAGTTGGTATCGGGTCCGAACTCAACCGCGATAGCCGATCCGGAAGGTGCGCCGCTGATTGTGTACTGTGCGACGAGGGGATTCGTGCCTGGCATCACTTTGTCACTGCTATTTCCACAACCGGCACAAAAGAGACTACAGGCGAGAGTCAACCACAAGCCGGTCTTCGTCATAGGAGAAGAAAACAATCAATGCTATGACGTAGAGCCGGAATCTGACTATCCAGTGATTTCCTTAGGGTTTGTACGGTACGCTGTAGTGCGACGCAATGACTTGCCACTTCCCGCCGACTTTCATCCAGACGTCCGTGAGTCGGTCGTGATACTCGTAGGTCTTGCCGCTGGATTCGCCCTTCTCGTGATACGCGCCGGTCACTACTGCCGTATCTCCATGGATTCGCACTTTGAGGTCGGTCATTTCGGCAATGTCTACCCGCACCTTGGCATCCGCTGTGTGAGATATGTAGCCAGCCTTGCTGTACACGCTGCCGTCCTCGACCGTAATCACGAAATCGTCTGCCAGCAGCGTGGACAGAATTTCGATATTGTGCTGCTTGTAGGACTCAGTCCACTTAAGCTCAAGGGAACGAACGGTGGCGGCGTCCGACTTTTCTTGACCGGCTAGTATTGGCGCGAGGCAGCCGAGCAAGCACGGGATAGCAATCCATCTGGCAATGCGCATAGCACTATGTCGCCACAATTGGACCTCCTCGGCAAGTTACCACTGAGTTTGTTCCAGACTTCCACAACCCCAGATGTGCACTTTGGAAAGTGAACGTCTCCCGATACCGGGCATTTCTGATTCCACTAGACTTGAAACAGGGGCATTTGACGCTCCGCTGCATGGCGAACTCGATCGCGGACTTCTTTATCACAAACTTTGGCGCTCGTCCGCAGGAGTGTGCCTATCGCCAGCGACGCGGTTACCGCACCCGATCATTCACTTACCGTCAGGTCGCCAGTATGGCCGCGAGCTTCGCCCAGGAACTGGACCGCCGGTCCATAGCGAAGGGCGATCGCATCATGCTCTGGGGAGAGAATTCTGCGGAATGGGTGGCTGCTTTCTTCGGATGCGCCCTGAGGGGCGTCATATTGGTTCCAATGGACGACGGCGCATTGCCCGACTTCGCCGCAAGAGTCATCGAGCAGGTGCAGGCAAAGCTCCTGGTCGTGTCGCGTGAACGGTCGAATCACGCTCCCGCGCGTGCTCGGATTCAGACTCTAATCCTTGAAGAACTGCCATCAGGATCCGCAGACAAAGTTTCTGCTGTCGCTCTCAATTCCAATGATGTCCTCCAAATTGTATTCACCTCGGGCACGACGGCTGAGCCCAAGGGCGTCGTAATCACGCATGGAAACGTCTTAGCGAACATCGCTCCGTTGGAACGCGAGATGCAGCGATATCTAAAGTATGAGCACTTTGTGCATCCTCTGCGCTTCTTGAATCTGCTGCCGCTCAGCCATGTCTTTGGCCAGTTTCTGGGGATGTTTCTTCCGCCGTTGCTGGGAGGCACCGTGATCTTCCAGCAGGAACTAAAGCCATCGGAGGTGATTCGAACCATTCGACGCGAGCGCGTTTCGGTTTTGGTCAGTGTCCCACGCGTACTGCAGTCGCTGAAACAAAAAGTGGAAGGCGATCTTGAAGACAGCGGGAAAATGGTGGCATTCAAGCGAGGATTCGGCGACGCAAAGGAGAAGCACTTCCTGCATCGCTGGTGGATCTTTCGCGCAATCCGGCGCCAGTTCGGATGGAAATTTCTGGCCTTCATCTCGGGCGGTGCAGCGCTGGATCCCGAAACAGAGGAGTTCTGGGGGCGTTTAGGATACGCCGCAATTCAGGGATACGGACTCACCGAAACGACTTCACTTATCAGCGTGAACCACCCATTCCGGCTCGGCAAAGGATCGATCGGCAAAGTGCTTCCGGGACGTGAGGTGAAACTGGCGGAAGATGGCGAGATTCTCGTCAAGGGCGGTGGGGTCGCATCAGGATACTGGGGCGACGGGCGGCAGGGCGTCTCTGATCATCAGGGCTGGTATCGCACCGGCGACATCGGAGCGCTGGACCTTCAAGGCAACTTGTTTTTCAAAGGCCGAAAGAAAGAAATCATCGTGACGCCAGGGGGAACGAATGTCTACCCGGCCGACCTGGAGCGCGCTTTGCGCCTGCAACCAGAGGTTAAAGACTGCGTGGTGGTCGGGGTCGAGCGCGGCGGGAACGCAGAACCGTGCGGTGTGCTGATTCTGCATAAATCCGGCAGCGGTGGAGCAGTAGTGGGACGTGCCAACGACTCATTGGCGGAATACCAGCGCATCCGGTTGTGGGTGGAGTGGCCCGCGGCCGACTTCCCGCGAACGAATACGCAGAAGCCCCGGCGGAACGTAATCGCGGAGGCAGCCCATGCACTACTGCGCGCTCCCGCAACTGCTAATGAAAATTCAGATGCTTATGCTGCGCGTGGGCCGCTGATCGAGTTGATCAGCCGCGTTGCGAAGCGTCCAGTAACAACTCTACGAAATGACGCCAGCCTCGATTCCGATCTAGGACTCAGCTCTCTCGATCGCGTTGAGTTGATGGGCGCTCTGGAAGATCGTTATCAGATTGACCTGAGTGAGACCCGCTTCAGTTCCCTGCGCACGGTAGGCGATCTCGAGCGCATCTTGCATGGAGATGTAGTTCCGTCCAAACCGTATCACTATCCTGGTTGGGTGCTGCGATGGCCGGTGCGATGGATCCGGATCTTGGCTCATTACGTACTAATGCGCCCGGCGATTCTTCTGTTGGGATGGCCACGCGTCCTGGGCCGCGAAAACCTTCATGGGGTCAAAGGACCGTTGCTCGTGATCTGCAATCATCTCGGGGACGTTGACCCCGGATTTGTCCTGACGGCACTGCCGGCCCGGCTGCGGCATTGGCTTGCTATCGCAACAGGAGGAGAAACTCTGGAGGCGCTGCTCTTGCCTTCCGCCGACCGGAACTGGTTTCTCCGAATCTACGACCGCGTACAATGGGTATTGGGTGTTTCGCTGCTGAATCTTTTTCCGTTGCCGCGTGAAGCTGGGTTCCGCCGCAGCTTTGCATATGCGGGCGAAGCCGTCGACCGCGGCTACAGCGTCTTGGTATTTCCTGAAGGGCGGCACACTACTGACGGAAAACTATCCCCCTTCCGCAGCGGCGTTGGGTTGCTGGCCGAGGATTTGGGCATTCCAGTTGTCCCCATGCGCATCGACGGCCTCTTCGAATACAAGAAGGCTGGCAGACATTTCGCGCCGCCGTGGAAGATTTCCGTGCGTGTGGGCATCCCCATCAAATTCGCTGACGGGACAGACGCCGCGGAGATCGCCGAACAACTGCGGAAAGCGGTAGAAGATCTATAGGTCCGGAACCTACTCCTCATCCAGGTCAACACCGCTCTCAATCGAATGAGGCTCCGTCTCGATCTTTAATTCAGGCGCTTGCGATTGGCGTAACACTTTGTTCAGCGCAGGAACATCAGTGTTCTTGAGTTCACGCCAACGAGTCAAGACTTCAGTGCTCTCATGCTCGGTCTTCTCTGCCGCTTTCACTTGCGACGAGGTAGGTTCCGCATCGGCTTGCCAAATGGACTGATACAAAGTGCCGACCTCACCATTCACCCGGCTCAGGGTGACTTCCTCCGATGGAGGTGCGAAGAAGCCGCCCGGCGCTCCCAGCAGGATGGTAAGCTTTTTCTGGAAACCCTCGACTGCACTCTTGGCGTCAGCGGATTCAAGCTTCAGCTTCTCCAACTGTGTGCGGATCGATCCAGCTTGCAGAACGGCCTCAGACGTTTCACTCATGAGCCCCGCCAGACGGGCTTCCGCTTGAAACTTCTTCTGTAGCCCCGCTGACGCAGTCTTCACTCGGGGATCCATCTTGAGAGTCAACGATGCGGTTGAAGATTTTCCATCCACCGTCAGTCGGACGGTGTAGTTTCCCGGCAGCGCATTCGGCCCCAGGGGATATCGCGGTGTGTCGTGCGGAATTGCCGAGATCGGATATTCGTGCCTTGTTGTGGTCGGCGTTGCGTAATGCAGATCCCATACCCAGCGATGCATCCCCGCATCAGTGGAGAGCCGGCTCGAGGCCCGCGGCCAATACAACGGGATCAGTTGCCTCTGCAAGTCCGCGTCGCTGATTTCCGGTTTGTCAGTGTGGGCATAGCGACGCACGACTTTTTCTTGTCCGTCCAGGACCTCGAGCGTCACCGAGTTTGCGTTCGATGGCAGATAGTAGTCTACGATGGCACCGTCCGGAGGATTCGGCGATACCGGTTCGTCCGGAGGAAGCGGAGTGTCGGTGTATGTATCGCGCTGAACGCGGTATGCCGACACTGGCTTG
>AP72_2010_repI_A10DRAFT_1000061_pt1 | contig 16060 bp, 13 predicted proteins | sample AmaPasreplicIA10_FD_9194 | JGI IMG/M metagenome (IMG submission 9194) | reverse complement strand
CATTCCTGCAGGAATTCGTATGTATATACCCGTGGCTCCTCCGTATCCGCGGCCACAGGAGCAACAGGAGTACCGGCCCCAATCACCGCCTGTACTCGCGCATCGCCGCACGCAGCCCGCATTCCTACGGCAGCGCCGAACGAAAATCCCGCAAAGATAAGCGGAAGGTGAAACTCCGAGTCCAACCAGTCAAACGCCGCGCGGACATCATCGACTTCCCCGGCACCATGATCGTGCTCTCCCTGACTCAGGCCCGTTCCGCGAAAGTTAAACCGGAGCACCGGAAAACCGAACGAATGCAAAGCCTTCATCGTGTGAAACACAACCTTGTTATGCAACGTCCCGCCAAACAGCGGATGAGGATGGCAAACCAGCGCGGCATGAGTCGCATTCTCAGCCCCACCGTTCAGCAAAGCCTCAAGCCGCCCCGCAGGACCTTCAAGGAAAAGTGATCGAATGGTTTGATTCGATTGAATCACAACTACAGATTACACAAGATCCGACCTCAGACCTTGGACCTCAGACCTGACCAGATCCCCAACAAGGGAAAGTGTCTAAAGCTTGAAGCCCGAAGTCTGAAGCCCGAAGCCGGAAGCCCGGTTTGCTATCCTCTCCACCATGGACGCTGTCACCTTCACCCGTCAGCTCATCGACATCGAATCGATCTCCGGTAACGAAGCCGCCGTCGCGAACTATCTCTACGGCGAGCTCTGCCGCGTCGGATACCAGACAAGAAAGATTCCCGTCGAAGGCGACCGCTTCAACGTTTATGCCACGCACCCTGATCATTCCAACCCGACGGTCGTCTTCTCCACCCACATGGACACCGTCCCTCCCTTCATTCCTTCCTCGGAGGATGCCACCCGCATCTATGGCCGCGGATCGTGCGACGCCAAGGGCATCATCGCCGCGCAAGTCGCCGCCGCCGAGCGCCTGCAGCGCGAAGGAATTTACGTCGGACTCCTCTTCGTAGTCGGTGAGGAACGAGACAGCCTCGGTGCCAAAGTTGCGAATGATCACGCGCCCAAGGGGGTCCGCTTTCTGATCAACGGCGAACCTACCGAGAATCGAATCGCGCTGGCGTCGAAAGGAACGCTTCGAGTTGAAATCACCGCCAGGGGACGTATGGCGCATTCCGCGTATCCCGAACTAGGCGAATCCGCGATTGACAAACTGATCGCTGCGCTTGCCCGACTGCGCGCGATGCCTCTCCCCTCTGATCCCGACGTTGGGCCCTGCACGCTGAACTTCGGACTTATCGAAGGCGGCCGTGCCCCCAACGTCATCCCCGATTACGCCCACGCCGACCTCCTCTATCGACTGGTTGGCCCGACCGATAAACTTCGAAAGCAAATCATCTCCACCGCTGGAAAGGACGTCGAAGTCACGTTCCCGCTCGAGCTTCCCTTCCTGCGCTTCCGTAAACTGGACGGCCTTCCCACCATGATCGCCGCTTTCACCACAGACATCCCCAAGTTCACCAACTGGGGCGAACCTCTACTAATCGGCCCAGGATCCATTCACGTAGCCCACACCGAAGGTGAATACATCGACAAACAACAACTCCACGAAGCCATCGACCTCTACAGCCAAATCGCAAAGCAATTGCTCGATGTGTGATCCCACTCACATACGTATTCCCTAGCCCCTAGCCTCTAGCCCCGAGCCCCTGACCGCTGTGCTAGCATTCTCTTTACTCCATGCCAACCGGAAAGCTGCAAGTCATCCCGCTCGGCGGCCTGGGCGAGTTCGGCATGAACTGCATGGCCGTACGCTGGGGAGATGACATCATTGTCATCGACGCTGGACTGATGTTTCCCGAAGCCGAACTCCTGGGCGTCGATATCGTCGTTCCCGACATTTCCTATCTCACCGAGAATCGCCAGCGCGTCCGTGGCATCATCCTGACCCACGGCCACGAAGACCACATCGGCGCCTTGCCCTGGATCCTTTCCGAACTCAATGTTCCCGTCTATGGCACGGAGTTCACGCTCGCTTACCTCGAAGACAAACTCGACGAGCATGGACTGCTCGATGACGCCGACCTTCGCGAGATGCGTGCCAACGAACGCATCAAACTTGGCGCCTTCACTGTCCACCCGATCCAAGTCACGCACAGCCTAGTCGATTGTGTCGCCTTAGCCATCCACTGTCCGCTCGGGGTAATCATTCACACCGGGGACTTCAAGGTCGATCCCACCCCAACTGACAACAAACTCTTCGATCTTCACACCTTCGCCGAATACGGCAAGGAAGGCGTCCTCGCGCTCTTTCAGGACTCCACCAACGTCGAGCGCAAGGGATACACGCCCAGCGAGCGTGCTGTCCGTCGCAAGTTCGACGAAGTCTTCGCCCATACCAGGCGCCGTCTCTTCATCTCCTGCTTTTCAAGTTCAATCCACCGCATCAACCTCGCCGTCGAACTCGCCCATCAGCACGGACGCAAAGTCGCCTTCATCGGCCGCTCGATGAACAACTCGGCCGAAATCGCCGAGGACCTCGGCTACATCGAAGTACCCGAAGGCCTGGTCATCAATCCCGGCGAGATGAAAAATTTCCCCCCGGAAAAAGTTTGTGTGCTGATCAGCGGCACTCAAGGTGAACCGATGTCCGCCCTCAGCCGCGCGGCAGTCGACAACCACAAGCACGCCAAAATAGAAAAGGGAGATACCGTCGTCCTCTCCAGCCGCATCATCCCCGGCAACGAAAAAACCATCTATCGGATGATCGATCACCTCTTCCGCCGCGAAGCTCACGTGATTTACGAAGACGGCACCAGCCCCCCGGTTCACGTCTCAGGCCATGCCAGCCAGGAAGAACTCAAGCTGATCATCAATCTGGTCAAGCCGCGCTACTTCATCCCCGTCCATGGCGAATACCGCCAACTCAAATTGCACGCCGAAATGGCTGCTGCGATGCGCGGATCAGTCGGCAAAGTCATGCTGATCGAAAGCGGAGACATCCTGGAGTTCGACGAACTAGGCGCCCGCAAGACCGGGAAAGTAAACGTCGGCCGCGTCTGCATCGACTCCGGCAACCGCACCGATGTAGTCGAAGACCTGATCATCAAAGACCGTCGCCATCTCAGCGAAGACGGAATAGTCCTTCCGATCATTGCCATCAACAAGCTGTCAGGAAAAGTCGAGACCACGCCGGAAATCGTTACCCGCGGATTCAACATCGGCGAAGACGGCTTCATGGACGGCGCCAAGCGCATCGTCGAAGACACGCTGGCATTTTCCAGCGAAGAAGAAAAAGCCGACTACGGTGTAATCAAAGAAAAAATCCGCGCCGACCTAAAGCGCTACATCAGCAAGCAAAGCCAAAAACGCCCCCTGATCATGCCTGTAATCCTGGAAATCTAATCACCTCAAGTGGGGACAGCCGCCTTCGGCTGTCCAGCGAAGGCGAAGCCGAGCACCCCATATTCAACGCCAAGCCCTGTCATCATGAGGGCAGCATTTTTCTCGCGCGCAAGGACTCTCAAAACTTGTCATCCTGAGCGCAGCATTTGCGTTCGCGAAAGTGAACGCAAATGCGAAGTCGAAGGATCGCTACTTTGCTCCGACACTCCATCGGGCGTTGGATGGCTTCCTCACACACTGCTTTCGCAGCCGCGATATCAACCGGCGCGAGTCACTGGGCACATCAGCCCGCCACCCCAGTGGCGAGGAAACCGCCCTTAACGATACTCTGTCCTCTAGTCATCAACCGAAACGAATGATCACCCTTTCCGACATCCAAAGCGCCCAATCACGCCTGCAAGGCGTAACCGTTCGCACGAGACTCATTTCATTCCCGCTCTGCGCCGAAGATCCGCGGCAACTCCAGCTCAAGCCGGAGAACCATCAACCTATCGGCTCCTTCAAACTTCGTGGCGCCTACAACAAAATCTCCTCCCTGTCCGAGGCCGAGCGCAAGCGCGGCGTCATCTCCTATTCCAGCGGCAATCACGCTCAAGGGGTCGCCTACTCAGCCCGGGCACTCAATGTTAAATGCATCATCGTGATGCCCAACAATGCTCCCCAAATCAAACGCGATGCCACCTCGAAACTCGGTGCGGAAATAGTTCTAGTGGGCCCCGGCTCCGACGAGCGCAAAACCAAAGCCGAAGAACTGGCCGCGCAGCACGGATACGCCATCGTGCCTCCCTACAACGACGAAAAAATCATTGCCGGACAAGGCACCATCGGCCTCGAAATCCTCGAAGACCTCCCGAACGTCGAAACGATTCTGGCCCCAGTCGGGGGCGGAGGCCTGGTCTCTGGCATCGCCGCCGCAGTCAAGCTGACAAATCCGAAAGTGAACGTCATCGGGGTCGAACCCGAACTCGCCGCCGACGCACAGGCCAGTTTGCGACNGGGCACAATCGTTCAGCTCCCGGCCGAACAAGTCTCGCGCACCGTCGCCGACGGACTCCGTACTCAAAGCATCGGCCCCATCAACTTCGAACACATCCGCACCTATGTCGATGACATCATCACCGTCTCCGAAGACGAAATCCGTCAGGCCTTGAGGTACCTGTGCGCCAATCCGCAAACGGCACCCGAGCCAAGCGGTGCTGTCGCCACCGCCGGATTCATCTTCCACGCCAAGCAAATTCCGCAGACCAGACTCAACGTGGCCGTGATCAGCGGAGGCAATATCGAACCGGAAATGCTGAGGGAACTCCAAAAAGCGTAAACGAGTGCAGAAATCCAATGTGTCGGCTGCCGCATCCCACCCAATGTTTAGAAAACGGGCGTCATCCCGAGCGTAGCCGCCTTTCAGGCGAAGCCAGGGATCTCCAGGCAAGAGCTGCCAGTCAAAAATTGAGAAATACTTGGAAAAACGAATACTGATTCCCGCAATCACCATCCTGCTTTCAGCACCCACTTTGGCGCAAAACGCGGGCTCACTCATCTCCAATCCGATCTACCAATCCAATTGCACCAAATGTCACGGCAAGACCGCCGAAGGACGCTTCATGGCCGGCCCGTCTCTGGTCTCAGGAAAAGCGACCGCTTTATCGCCCGATGATTTGCGCAGCATCATCACCAAGGGCAAGCACCACATGCCCAAATTCGAAGGCAAGCTGTCACCTGCCGACATCGATGCTCTGGTCGACCAGATTCGCTCCAACGCCAAACCGAAATGACGCGAAATCTTCCACAGCTTTTATTTCGGAGGGTGTGACATCTAACCTTGACTTCAACTCTTAAACCAGCCATCCTTAATGCCGAACGAGGCACAACTATGCGGGAGAGCGGCGCCAACTCTCTTGTTTTCAAGATTTTGCCCGTAAGTAATTGGGGCTCTAGGATTATTTCCCAAATTTCCCGCAACTCTCCGATTCCAATAGACCGGGGGGCGGGGGGGATGCCCGACTCAACCCATCGATTCCCATTCCGGGAAATTGGTGTTCTCGTTCTCGGCGCGATTTTTTCCACAACTGCTGCCCTCGCTCAGGCTCAGCGTGGAACCCTCGTCCACGAAGAAACCATTCGCGTTTCTCCCAGTTCCGACACGGCCAAACTAGGCACCGCGGCTCGCGGCCACGAACTCATTCTCATCGACAGCAGCCGTGAGTGGACGCATGTCCAGGCGATCTTGCGCGAACCGCGCAAAGACGCCGATGAAGACGATCCCGAAGGACAAGGCAAGACCATCTCGGGATGGGTTCTCACTAAGGCGCTGGTTGGCCAGAACACTCCTAATGGCGACAAAATCATATTCGGCGAGGCGGTGAATTCCGAAGACGAGGCCAGCCGGCGCCGCGGACGCCGCGATGCCGCCCAGGACGCCATGCGCCTGTACTACCGTGTGTACGACCTGTTTCCCGCATCACCACTTGCCGGCGAAGGCCTTTATCGCGCCGCCGATATCCGTTGGCAGATCGATCGCTCCGACATCATGACCCGGCCCTCGGCGCGCGAGCGAGAAGCCTACATGCGCGGCCAGATCGATGAGGAGTGGATGAAGCTGGTTATGAAGAAATTCCCCGGCACAAAGTGGGCTGATCTGGCGGCATTTCATCTGATCGAAAATAAACTCTGTGGAGATTGGCAGGGTGCCTCGAAGTGCCCGGAAAAAGAAGCCGACATGTACGAGAAGTACGCCAAGGAGCACGATCAGTCGTCCGCAGCTCCCGAGGCTCTGTATCAAGCAGCGTGGCGACAATCTGCCCTAATGGAAATCTACAAGACCGAGGCCAATCAGAAAAAATCTGATGCTGCGAAAAGCCACGCGCTCGAGCTCGCACAAAAAATTCTCGGTCAGTACTCACAGAGTCAGTGGGCGCTTCGCGCGCAAACTCTGATTTACGACATCCAGCAAGGTGTTGCGACCTACGGCAGTTCGAACGACTAATCCCATGAACTCACCAAGCCGCAGATTGTTCGGGTCGACAATGTTGGGTTTCGCAATCACTGCGACATTCGTTTCTTATCAACTACTCACTGACACTCAGTCGTCCATCGCGCGAAGTTCCACTCTGATGATGGTGTTTGTCGTCCTCTGTCCGCCGTCGCTGCTTTCTGTCGCACTTGATCCCGATGTCGGAACAAACAGTTTCTACGTTCTCTGGACCGTGATTGCACTCCTCAACGCGGGTCTATTTGCAACGGTCCGAGCGCTTCTCACGCGACGACTGCAACGGCCCGACTAACCCTGCGTTCTCTGCGTGCATTTTCTCATCGGACTCAGCGGCTAAAAGCCTGGATCGATGCGATGGCAGAGAACCACTCAGAGCCCCAGAAACCAATAATTTTGAGATACTTTGTCTCTCGCATTTCTGGAGGACGATTGAACGACTACGTACTGGCTCTGATCCTGGGAATCGTTGAAGGCATTACTGAATTTCTGCCCGTCAGCTCAACCGCACATCTGCGCCTTTCGGAAGCACTGCTGCACCACACTGGCTTGGCTCCCGATCTGACTCTCGACAATGGCTATTGGAAAATGTTCACCATCGTCATCCAACTCGGCGCGATTCTGTGTTTGCCCGTCTATTTCTGGAATCGCATAACCAAGTTCCTTGCAACCTTCCCCAACGGCGAAAGCGGCAATCGCACAGCTCTAACGCATCCGCTCGGACTGACGACCATCGCATTCCTCGTCACCGCGATTCCTTCGTTTCTTCTCACCAAGGTGATCGGCAAGCATCTCGAGAATATCGTCATCATCGGTTGGTCGCTGCTGATTGGAGGAGTGATCATGTGGATCGTCGATGCGATGCACGCCAAGGCCGAAGCTGCGGGGCAAAACGGGAACAGCAACATCCAGACCTGGAAGATGGAGGACATGACCTTGGGACAATCGATCTGGATTGGATTCTGCCAGATCTTCTCCGCAGTCTTCCCTGGAACGTCGCGATCTATGTCGACAATCGCGGCTGGACAGATTGCACGCATGTCGCGTGCATCGGCCTTGGAATTCTCTTTCTTCGTATCAATTCCGACGATGGCTGCTGCGACGCTTTATACCCTTTTCAAATCCCTTCGCGGAAGGGGCGAGAATCCCATCGGCGTGGCTCAGATCGACGCCCACGGATGGATCGTCCTGGCGATCGGTTTCATCGTTTCGTTCATCGTCGCCTACGCTTCGGTCGCGTGGTTCATGGCCTACGTGAGAAAACGCGGGTTTGCGCCGTTTGCTGTATACAGAATCATAGTTGGAATCCTGGTGCTAGCGTTCGCGGCGAGGCTCGCGTGAGAGCGTGAAACCGATAACCATAAAGGACACGAAGGAACTCTAAGGATTGCCTTCGTGAAACTTCGTGTCCTTCGTGGTTAAAGCGTGTCTGAATAACTCTCCCCTGCCAAGTACTTATTGCTAAGTGCCAATTGCTGATCGAGATACACTGCCCGAATTCCCTCATTGTGGGAACCTCCGCTTCTTGGCATAATAGTTGCGCTCTGGCCGATTACGACGCTGAGGCTCGCCTCGGCGGTGATCCTGGCCTAAATGGATTATTTGGCAACGATTTTCATCCCCACCGGGAACCGACGCCTTAACGAGCTGATCGGGTTCCTGATGTGCGTCTCCGCGCTCCTCCTCCTTCTCGCGCTGGTTTCCTATTCCCCGCTCGATCCTTCCTGGAATAGCGCCTCGGTTCTAACTGGATCGCATGCAGCCCGCAACTGGATCGGTATCGTCGGTGCCTACATGGCAGACGCGGTACTCCAATTCTTCGGTGTCGGCGCATTCCTGCTGATCATCTTTCCGGCCATGCTGGGAGCGCGCTGGTTCCGCTCCATGAAAGTGCAGTCACCGCTGGCGAAGAGTTTGGGCGTGGTTTGGCTGCTGATGTTTGTGCCCGCCATGCTCGCGCTGCTGCCAGGAGGCTTGCGCTGGGCACAGGTGATTCCGATCGAAGGACTGCTGGGCCGCGTGATCGGCGACTTCCTGATTCATTACTTGAATCTGGTGGGCGCGTACATTGTGTGCGCGACGATCTTGGCAGTTGCCTTGTATCTCTCGACCGCATTCTCCTTTTCAGCCATCAAACTTTGGGCTCCGACGCGGTTTGCATTCGTCACCGCGCTGTGGAACCGCTACAAAGATTGGCGCCAGGAGCGGGCCCGCAAGCGTCAACAGAAGGAACTGGAACAGCGACGCATCTCGAAGCCCCTCGTAAAGACCCAAATGATTCCGTCGCGCCCCGTTTCGCCAGTGGCGCAGGCAGAACCGCGTCGTACCGGTATCGAGCGGATGGCGGCCGAAGAGGAAGCAGCGAAGTCTCCAGCAAAATCGACAACCGGCGGAATCTTGCCCGAGTCATTGTCACCCATCCCCTCTGCAGATGCCGGAGCTGATCCTGAAGTCACTGAACGCGCCGACAGCGGCCAGAAGGCCAAGACAACAATGCCGCGCATTGCGGGTGGCTACAAGCTGCCTTCCAGCAGCCTTTTGCAGCGTCCCGACGAGCAGCAGGCTGTGGACGCCGACGAACTCAAACTGCTCGCGCAAGTGCTGACGGAAAAGTACTCCGAGTTCGACGTGCATGGACAGGTCACGCAAATCAATCCTGGCCCGGTTGTCACGACATTTGAGTTCAAGCCCGAAGCCGGCATCAAGTACAGCCGCATCACGAATCTGGTGGACGATCTCTGCTTGGCATTGAAAGCTGAGAGCATCCTCGTCGAGCGCATGCCGGGAAAGAGTACGGTTGGCATTCAGGTGCCGAACCGCCAGCGCGAAATCATCTTCCTGCGCGAGAACATCGAGTCGCAGGAGTTCATGGGCTCGAAATCGAAGCTCACGATGGCGATGGGCAAGGACATCAACGGCCGCATCGTCACCGCCGATCTCGCGGGCATGCCGCACTTGCTGATCGCCGGATCGACCGGTGCTGGAAAAAGCGTCGCGATCAACGCGATGATCATGTCCATCCTGTACAAGGCGACACCTGATCAAGTTCGACTAATCCTGGTTGATCCGAAGCGGCTGGAACTCGGCAACTACGAAGGAGTTCCGCATCTCTATACCCCGATCATCACCGAGCCAAAGCTTGCGGCGAATGCTTTGCGAAACGCGGTACGTGAAATGGAGCGGCGATTGAAGTTGCTCGCCTCCAAAGGCGTTCGCAACATCGACCAGTACAACAAGCTCTTTGACCAAGGCAATACTCCCAGCCTGTTCGCTGAAGATTCGGAAGAGAAACCCATTCCCTATATCGTGATCATCATCGACGAATTGGCCGATCTGATGATGCTGGATTCGTCGAACGTCGAGGAGTCGATTACTCGTCTGGCGCAGATGGCACGTGCGGTCGGTATCCACCTGGTGCTCGCAACGCAGCGACCCTCGGTCGACGTCATCACGGGACTGATCAAGGCCAACTTCCCTGCCCGCGTGTCATTCCGCGTGGCAACGAAGGTCGATTCGCGCACGATTCTGGACTCCAACGGAGCAGAGGCTCTATTGGGCAAAGGCGACATGCTTTACCTGCCCTCAGGTTCAGCGCGGGTGCATCGCCTGCATGCACCGTTCGTTACAGAAAAAGAAATCGCCGCCGTCGTGGAATTCTGGAAGTCGCAAGGACTTGCTGAATACCAGCAGTCGTTCCTGGAAGCTCCTAAGGAAGAACGTGATACTGCTGCTGGAGGAGGCGGTGGGGAATCTGGCGAAGCTGGCGAGGGCGAAAACGATCCGATGTACAACGACGCCGTCAGACTGGTAGTTGAATTTGGCAAAGCGTCTACTTCCCTGTTGCAGCGGCGTTTGCGAATCGGTTACGGCCGCGCGGCACACTTGATCGATCTAATGGAGCAGGATGGAATTGTGGGCGCGGCGGATGGCCCTAAGCCACGCGAAGTGCTGAAGCGACCCGATTGGATCTCAGAGATCGAAGAATCGATGCGATAGGTTTTAGGGAAAAATGAAAAGGGCGGCTCTCACACGCCGCCCTTTATCGTTTGACGGGAACAAATTAGAACTTGAACACGATGCCGATTGGCATGCGGAAGTTCTTGCTGCTGGTGCTGCCATTGCTATGCAGCATCATCCAGTCAGCGCCTGCACGGACTGCGGCATAGCGATTCACGTTGATATCCACTCCACCGCCGGCCAACAGAGCCATACCGTTATCGGAACCACTCACGTCGGGCGAAGAGAAGCGAGTTCCTCCGACCAGTGCGTGCACGAACGGCGTGTACGCTTTGTGCGCGCGCAGCGCCAATTGCGGCCCAAAGGTGTAGGTGTAGTTGTGAATGCTTACGCCTTCAATGCTCTTATAGTTGGCGCTGAAGTCGCCGGTAATCCCAAAGTACTCATTGAGATTGCCTGTGGCTCCAAAGTTGAAGCCGTTGAAGTTAGTTCCGCCCTCGAACCGAGTCCACTGATAGCCACCGTAGAATTCAGCCTTCGGATGATCGTTCTCCGCGGCCAAGGCAGAGAGTGAAAACAGTCCAACGAGAAGTCCCACAAAAGCTAATTTGCGCACAGTTCCTCCCAAAAATTTGGATGGTAAGTTTGCTTTCGTGATTGATTAGAACTTGCGCCGAAGTTACTCGCAAGGCACTGAAAGTGCTATGCCAGAATTACCCTAAAGTAATAGACTATATTCAGCTAACCTTCTGATTATGCTTAGTTTACAGCTGGGAGCAGTGGTTGGACCAATATGGAATGGCCCTTGGGGCTTGCAGAATGATGAAGAGGTCCGACAAGGAAAGAATCGGGCGGAGCGTTGCTATAGACCAACCCAATTCCAGAAACGTTCTTTCGTCCGGCGGAGAGATTCCGGGAGCCAGCTCTTGTAACGTAAGAGTACGGTTGCGTTGACCGTTTTTGGCGTCTTACTGGAGAACTTGTTGCTGAAGATCAGATAGTAGACCCCAGCGCCGGCCGGCAGTTCTGCTTGTATACTTCCCTTCGGAACCCGGCCGCTTTCATACACAGAACTCGTAGCGTATCCGTTTTGCCAGACGGCAAAAGCTGGTTCGCTCAGGACATACACTTCTATATCGCTATCGTCCCCGTCGGCTGAGGCGGACTTGGCATTGACCGCCTTTTTGTCGGGTGCGACGGTAAACTGTCCGACAATCGAAACATTCGTCGAGCCTTCTGGCAGGTCAAACTTGTAATAGCGGAAGTTGCGAGCTGTCACAGAAAACGGAGTCTCTAGAATGGCCTGGTCGTGTTTCCACCCGAAAAATTCCTGCAGGCCCTGAGCATAGGGATTGTCGCTGGTGGCTGTCCACAGGACAGTTGTGAGGAGCAAACCGAGCAGCAGCCAGAGGATGAGACGGCGCTTCTTTATGGGAGGAGCCACGATTTCGACAATCGGCTCCTCAATCTTCAACGGCTCCTTCGGTGCTGGGCTCACGGGTTTGCCACACTTCAGGCAGAATTGGGCTTCATCGGGCAGGGTCGCACCACACTTGCTGCAACCCAGAAGGACCTTGGTTGCAGACGCCGTGGTGGTATGGATCGGCATACTCAACTACTCTCCACTTCAAAAATGCAAAAAGGACGCTTTGCGGACGTTCGAACTTTCTGGGACAAGCTCCTGAATACGCAGATATTAGCACAGCTTCTGTTTGTGGAGCCCAGAAGGTTTGGTTCACATAGGCCTCTGGAGGGTTACTTTGGTGGGGGCCGATTTCGCTGTATCCGTTGTCAATCTTTTTCGGGGTCTCTGCTGTGGTACGCTGATCGCGCTGAACGTCTCCCATGCGCTTTCTGCGTCTGTCTTGGGCGTTACTCTCAGCACTCTTCCTCACCGCCACTCCCGTATTACGCGGACAAAATACAGACTGCATGGAACCGACCTTCGTGGTAAATGTTGTCGACCATCGCACTGTCCCCAACGGCCTCACCCAGGGCAATTTCCAGGTCAAATATCGGGGCCAGTTCTGCGCCCGCGCAATGTTGCATATTCGGAAGGTCCGCGGCGTGTCATCGTTCTACTGGACGTCAGCGGAAGTATGCGTAGCCCTCAAGGAGACGTCGGGAAGTGGAAGGTTGCAAGGCAGGCGGCGTGGGACTTGGTGGAGGCGCTACTTCCAGGGTCGAAGGCAGGGCTGATCACATTCTCCTGCGACTGCTAAGACGCGGGCTCCGCTGTCTTCGAACCGGGAGCTCATCGCCCATTGGCTGAACGACGAGAAGGCTCTCAATGCCGAAGTGCTGAGGGAACGCACCGCCTTATACGACGCGCTTCAGTCGACGGGTGGACCAACTACGCCCATCTGAACCCGGAGACTCTATTTACCTCATTACCGATGGTGGGGACAACGCGAGCAATACCCGCCAGTCGAAGGTTGCCGACGGCATTACTCGACTCAGGTGTTCGTCTGTTTGCGCTGCTGCTCCCGGAATATCGCTACGCTTCTCGCCTTCAATTTGATGCTCCCCAAAATCTCTCAGGGCTGAGTGAGGACTCAGGCGGATTTATGGAGCCATTGGATCTCGAACACGGTTTCCAGTTATTCGGCGAGAAGATTAAGCAAAATCTAAGAGCCCACACAGCTGGGCTAAGCTTCGAGATTTCGGCCTTCTATTCTCTGTCTGTCGACCAGAGAGTCCCGAGAAAGCGACGCGCTGGGAGTTGACATTCCTCGAGTCGGGCAAGCGGAAGAAGGATGTCTGGCTCGGATCTCCGCACGAAGTACCACCCTGCCACCTACGCCAACTGAGCCAAACTCCCATCCAGCCCTAACTGTTTCGCAACCGGTTTCATGGCCTCGATGCAAAAGCCAATGTGTTCGTCGAGATCTACACCGAGCGCAGCAGCTCCCTGGATGATATCTTCGCGATTGACCTTGCGGGCAAAGGCTTTATCCTTCATCCTCTTGCGTATTGATTTCACGTCTACGTCCGCCAACGATTTACTGGGCTTGATCAGCGCAACCGCAGTAATGAATCCGGCGAGTTCGTCGCAGGCAAAGAGGCTCTTTTCCAACTCCGAATCGCGCGTCACCCCTGTGTACTCGGCATGCGACATAATGGCGCGGCGTATGACCTCCGGATAGCCACGCTGCTTGAGGATCTCGTTTCCACGATAGGGATGATCTTCGAGACTGGGCCAGCGTTCGTAGTCGAAGTCGTGAATCAGACCTATCACTCCCCAGAGTGTTTCTGCATCGGAGGAACCGTCTCCGTGCTTTTTAGAGCAAGCTCGCATACACGCCTCTACAGCCAAGGCATGCTTGCGGAGACTCTCGGATTGGGTGAACTCCGTCAATAGGTTCCAGGCGGTTTCTCTGCTTATTTCACTCATTTTGTGGGCTACCAGGAGGTGTCTCTTAACAAAATCTTTACATACTGCTTACAGCCGGGATCAGTTCTGGCGAGCATACTACAGGCAGCGCCCCTTCCAGGTTCTGTGGGCCCCTTGGAGGCTCAAATGCTTACCGAGCGCGACTACTTCTGGGTGGTTCTCTGCAAAAACCATCGCTTTCACCACAAGGGCAATACCTCGTATTCGCATCAGATCGCACTTGGGGAAACGGATGCGTATTCTCCGCTACCCATGCTGACGCAAAACATGACTGTGCGATGCGATACCTGTGGCGAGGAGTATTCGTACAGGCCGGCGGATATTCTGCGGAACATCATTGCGATTCCGAATGGATTTGTACCTCATCCGATGTTCCGGCAGTTCTAGACAGATCATCGCCTCGGTCATGACAACGCGGATGCCCGCTTTGCCTGCCTGGACACAATCAATCGCCAACGTCAGCTCCAGTCGGGAATCAAATCAGTAAACTTACGCTCCAACTGTTGATGATCTGAATTCTCCCATGCTTTTATGCGGGTTTGACGGGTGCAATTTGCGACAAGATAGAGGATTGTCGCAGTTTTAGTGCATTTTTCTCTTGACTTCCACAGGGCCGGTGGCTCAGATTGAGACTGCCAGCAGGAACCCCCAAGTCATTCCTGCTCTGTGGTTTAGCCGTAAGGAGGGCCCGCTCTGGCACTCCCACAACTCGATGGCTACGACTCTTGCCCCGGTAGATTCACGGGAAGTCGTTCGTTGTGATCACTGTCTGTTAGTGCAATTCCGCACATCCCATAACAACTGCCGGCGCTGTCACGCGTCCCTTGACGAGGAACCCGAGCCCGAACCGATCATCGTCGCGCCACCTGTGATGATGCCGGTACCGACCAACGGTCGGGGACATCTGAACCTGGCGACTTCGATCCGGTCGTTGCGCCTGCGCAACGGACTCAGCCAACGGCAACTTGCCGGGCGCATGGCGGTACCGCGCACGTATGTCTCGAAGATCGAGAATGAAAAAGCCACGCCGACGCTGTCGTCCCTGGAACGGCTAGCGCGTGCACTGGAGGTCACTGTGCCCGAACTGCTTAGCGGCGGTGAACGCAGCCGCCAGGAAGAAGTCAGCGAACTGATGAAAGATCAGTTCATTGCCGAACTCTTGCCGTTTGTCTCGCAACTAAACGGGATGCAGATGTCGAGCATCCTGACGCAAGTGCGGGATCTGGCGGTCAGACCGCGGAGAAGCGCGTAAGAACAGGTTTCAACGTTTCAAAGTTTGAAGGTTTCAAAGTTTGTGCCGATGAGTTATGTGTGCGGCACTTCAGTGGAGTTTGGGTTTCAAAGTTGTGACGAGTTGGCCGAATTCGGTTTTACTTTGAAACTTTGAGACTTTTCCACTTTGAAACTTTGATTTTGCTTTTATCCGGGCAACCAGCCAACACAAAGAGCCGGGACCAGCAATGGTTCCGGCTCTTTGCATTTCGGCTTCAGTTTTAGGCTTTCTTGCGATTGAAGACTTTCTCGCGTCCTCTCGGTGTCGCCCTTCATCCATAAAAGTAAGTCATGTCACTTCGGATTTCTGCGAGGAGAGTTCTATGTCTGAAAATCGAAAAAATGTTGTGATCACTGGTGCCTCGAGCGGGATCGGTCAGGCTGCGGTCTTGGGGATGAGAGATGCCGGGTGGCATGTGTTCGCGACCGTACGCAAGAGCAGTGATCAGAATCGGTTGCGTTCCGAAACTGTGTACCCGGTAATTATGGATGTGCAGGATGCCGCGACGATCTCTGCAGCGGCTGCCGAGATTGCGTCTCAATTGAATGGAGATGGGCTGGACGGACTGGTGAATGTTGCTGGTGTTGGCATGGTGCGGCCACTGGAATACGCATCCATGGCAGACCTACGGGAGATATTTGAAATCAATTGCTTTGGGCAGTTGGCGACGATTCAGACATTTAGCGCCATGCTTAGAAAGAGCCGCGGAAGAATCGTAAACATCACGAGTGTGGGTGTAAATCTCGCGATTCCGTTCGGGGGATTGCTGAACTCCAGCAAATCTGCATTCGGCATGCTGAGTGACACGCTGCGACTGGAACTACGCCGCTTTGGGGTGAAGGTGATTGCGATCGAACCGGGATCGATATCGACTCCGGCAGTTGACAAGACGCTGGGCAATCTCGACGAAGTCATCAGGAGTCTTCCGGCGGAGGCTCAACAGCGTTACGGAGCGATGATCCGAAGTGTCGGCGAACGCGGATATGCGATGGAAAAGGCAGGCAGTTCGCCAGACGTAGTCGCGGATGCGGTGTGTCATGCCTTGATTTCCAGCCGCCCGAGGATACGGTACCGGGTCGGAAAAC
>AP72_2010_repI_A10DRAFT_1000060_pt1 | contig 16101 bp, 14 predicted proteins | sample AmaPasreplicIA10_FD_9194 | JGI IMG/M metagenome (IMG submission 9194) | reverse complement strand
GAAGAACCCGACGCTCGATGCTCATCGTGTCGGGCATGACGATGATCAGTTTGTATCCTTTGACGGCGGCTACGAAGGCGAGGCCGATACCGGTATTGCCGCTCGTCGGCTCGATCAGCACCGTCTCACCCGGCTGAATTTTGCCCGCGCGTTCCGCATCTTCGATCATGCTGACGCCGATGCGGTCTTTGACGCTAGAGAGAGGATTTTGGCTTTCCAGTTTCGCTACAACTTCGGCGACGCAGCCTTCGGTGACCCGGTTGAGCCGCACCAACGGCGTATTGCCAATCAATTCTGTGACATCTTTAGCGATCTTCATGCCTGCCTCTTGGATCAGCTCACCAGACGAACTGATCCGTTAATACTACCAAGGCAGTAGAGATTGCGGGAATACGGCCGGAGTAGGCAACTAACGATGCGCCAGTCCGTAAGAAACCGCGGTGGCAGATGATCCGATATTCACATAGGTCACCAGGTGCTCCATCTTGTGATGGCCCGTCTTGTGAAAGAAATAACTCAGGCTCACGACGCCAGCGGTTTCGCCGGCGAAGTTCAGGGCCAAGGCCGGAGTGGAAGTGCCAAAGAAACGAACGACCGGGTTCAGTTCCTGCCCTCCATTCTGGAGATTGGTTCGAGTGACGGCGAAGTCAGCGGTGTTCAGAGCGGCAGCGGTGACGAAAAGAATCTTGTTCTTTCTGTCCCAGAACTTGTGCGAACCTTCATAATTTTTTGGCGCCTCGACGAAGGAGGAAACTGGCTGCACAGAGACGGTTGGCACGGGAGCTTCAGGAAGTGGTCCCTGGGCTAAAACGGATGGGCTAAAGGCAAATAGAAAAATTAGAAGTAGCAGAAGGACTGTGGCCAGAGTAGACAGCCTGCGAAAGGTCATAGAGGCTCGCCGAGGCGGCCGAGCAGTCTCAAAGTGGGCAATCGGGTATCCACGGAGATCAAATTGGGAACTGTCGCAAGTTGCTTAGATTGTGGTGATTAGGTTTCCTTTCTCATTAAAATTCGGGCAGCCTGTGCATTATTTTGCAGGAATGTGGCGAGGGTTTGCTTTCTTTGGCACGCAAAATCATTTCCGGTAAATGACGCCGCCCTTCATCACAAAGGTAACGTTGTTGACGGCTGCGATGTCGCGGAGAGGATCGCCTGTTATTGCTATTACGTCGGCAAGGAATCCAGGCTCAAGGGAACCGATCTGCCCTTCCCACCCCAGCAACTTCGCGCCATTGAGAAGATCTGCTTGGAGAACAGCCAGAGGAGACATTCCGCACTTCACCATGAGCACCAGTTCGCGCGCCTGAGTGCCATGCGGAAACGGACCCACATCAGACCCGACTGCCATCGGGACCCCGGCAGAGACTTGCTTCTTGAATTCCTGCGTTTTCAATTCGATCGATTGATGTAAGTACGCACTCCGCTGCGGTGTGGCAGCGTGTTCCGCGAAATACTCGAAAATAGCGAAGGTGGGCACCGCGAAGATGTGTTTCTCCTTCATGATTTGCATCGTTTCTTCGCTCAATTGATCGGCGTGGTCGATCGAAACGACGCCCGCCTGCGCCGCGAAGAGTGTTCCGGGTTCGCCCGTCGCATGGACGGCGACATGCTTGTCGAGACGAGCCGCTTCTTTGACAGCTGCGTCGAGTTGCGACTCCGTGTACTGGAAAGGAGTCTGCAGCTTTCCATCGCGGATGGAATCGACGCCTGTTTCGTAGATCTTTATGAAATCGGCGCCTTCCTTGAATTGCTGGCGTATGACAGCCACCAATTCGTCAGCATTGTTGGCGTAATTGGCATTGGGAAGGACGTGTTGCTCCGGGTTGTATCCGATGGCATCTTCGTGTCCACCGAGGATGTTAATGGCATTGCCGCTGATGCGAAGGCGAGGACCGGGAATCCGTCCGGCGTTAATGGCATCGCGAACTGCGGTGTCGGCGGACCCAGCACCCTCGGTTCCCATGTCCCGCTCCGCCGTAAATCCGGCCATAAGATCATCGCGCGCGGCTAGTGTGGCCATGATCGTGCGCTCGGGCACGGACTCCTGGACTGTCTGCAAGTCTTCCGCGCCAGGGTGCAGGAATAAGTGAATGTGAGCATCGATCAACCCAGGCATGAATGTTCGATCACCAAGATCGAGGACCTCTGCGCCTTGGGGATGCTTTACCGAGGTACCGACCTCAATGATGCGATCTCCCTGTATGAGAATCTCGCCAGGCTGGATCAGCTTTCCCGCTTTGATATCGAGCAGTCGGGCAGCATGCAGCACAGTTGCGTGAGAAGCGGCAGGAGCGGACTGGCGCTGTGCGATCGTGGATGCAACCAGAGAGCAGGAGAACGCCAAGACAATGGTTCGGGTCAGCATGACGCCCGCGATGGTATCACTCGCCGGGGAACCGATTCCAGATTGGGATCCGCCATTCTGTGATTCAGATCACAGAAGTTTGTGTAATGTGTCACTCCGTCAATGTGGCGAATCGAGGAGACTGAATTCAGGTGGTTATGAACGAACTTGGGGTTCTTACGAATCGAAAACGCGCGCTGATTGCTCTGGTCCATTCGATCGTGTTTCTGGGGATCGCGATCCATGGCTTCATGGCACCGAAGCATGGAATCCTACAAGGATCCGGAAGCATGCCGGACTTTGTGCTGATCGGGATTTACCTGGTCGTGGCTAGCATCCTGCTCTGGCTGGTGACTCTTTCGCACGGACTGAGGGAGCGAGCCTATTTCTTACTCTGTGCCGGCAGCGCCACGTCCGGCCTGATGAGGACGATTTTGGGTGATGCGGTACTTCCTCCGGCACAATATTTGCGCGTCATTTTCTTGAGCTCCGCAGTTGTCATCGGACTCCTGATGGTTCGGTCTTTCCCCCGGGTGAACATACGCTCAGAACCGAACGCAATTCCGGGCGAAGCTTCGCCTGAGTAAGACGCCGCCCGGGATCGATTCCGGGCGGCGATTCACAGGAGGTTGGGCGAGGCCTTTCCTCGACCCTGGGGTCTACGAAAGGAAGAACTCTTTCGTCAGGGTGGCCCAATCTTCTTCGGGCAGATGCGATGTGATGTCGTCCACGGCAACGCCACCATCCTGAGCTAGTGCGGCGGCCATCGCGATCGGCATGCGCTTACGCAACCGCAGGGCGGAATCTTCCGTCCACATGCGGGCCAACGCTCCGCCGAACAAGTTGCGGAAATTGATCTTCGAATCGGGCGCCTGCACGGTAACGAGCCAGCCTTCACCGTAGGGATCCTTCAACGCCAGGTTCGGATTCTTCGCGACTGCTTCATTGACGTCACTGATCGTGCCTTCGATGGGCGAAACCATGTCGACGGATTTGCCGTCGCGGAAGATGGTCCAAATCTTCTGTCCTTGGCGAACCCAGCGTCCGCGCTGCGGCAAGGCGATGCTCTCAATTTTTCCGATCAGCTTTGAGGCAAAATCGTCGAGGCCAACGCGAACCAGTTCGCGGCTCTCACTCAACGCCCATGTGTGACCCGAGTGGTAGCGAACATTCTCGGGCACCTGGAATCCCGATACCATCGCCGGAACGACATGCGACGGAGCATCACGCACGACTCTCTCGACGACCGGCTGTTTTGCTATTGGTTTGTGACTGCGGACGTAGTCAACAAGCAGGAAGATTGCGAACGTCATTAAGACCATTATGACTGTCATAAATCACCTTGCCCGGAGTGCCTGTGGATGTTGGCTACTCACACTTGTCTTAAGGCAATTGACGCGCCACAACATCGAGCTCGATTGCTTCCCAGGACGCNAGTCGGTATCTATCGAGTAGTGAATGAGATGGAGGGCTCTGGTCAACTCAGCCGCAGGTGGCTGAGGAAAAGTGCGGCAGTTGATCGGGATGAGGTTCGCAACACTGAAGAATTGAACAGCGTGAAACCCTTGGCAAGGAGACGACCACAAGAGCAAGCAATTCAACGCGATAGCGCGCCATTCGTGCATTGATGCAAATCGCATCGACAGGTTGATGCGGAACACAACGATCCGTTGAACCATTCAGCCGCAAATCCCTAGTTGACGGCCATCACGTGCGAGAGTGACACGGGTCACGGCTAATAAGTCCCTAATTGTTGAAACTCTAATCGTCGAAAGCTGCTGAATTTCGCGACAGCCTTTGTCTGTTGAGGTAAAGCAGCTGGCAAGCTCTAGTCGGAGATTACACAGGTAATTACTCCAACTTTCCTCAACAGCTCAGGCCATCAGTCGAGAGGACTACGGACGGCTGTGTCTAACTTCATAATCCCGCCCGGAAGAGATCATTCATGAGCAAAGCACTTTTATACGATTCGACCCTTTGTATCGGTTGCAAACAGTGCGAACAAGGCTGTGCCACTCAAAACAATCTCCCCTACAACGATTCGATTGCAGCAGAAGAGTATCAATCGGCGCATAAGCTAACCGCTGTCCTGACCCGCAATGACAAATTCATGCGACGGCTTTGTATGCACTGCGAGAAACCTGCGTGTGCATCCGTTTGCCCGGTAGGAGCTTTTCATAAAACAAAAGAAGGCCCGGTTGTTTACGACGTGTGGAAGTGCATCGGCTGCCGGTACTGCATGGCGGCTTGCCCGTTTAGCCAGCCTAAGTATGAATGGGGATCATTGAATCCTCGTGTTCGCAAATGCATTATGTGCCCCGATCGGGTCAATGCGGGACAGCAAACCGCGTGTGCGGAGGCCTGTCCCACTGGCGCAACCAAATTCGGCGAGCGCGATGACCTGGTGCGGGAGGCGCAGGATCGGCTGAAACAGAATCCGTCCAACTATTTACCGCGAATTTACGGCCTCCATGAGGTCGGCGGCACTAGCATTCTCATTCTGGCGGCCGTCAACATGGAAGAGTTCGGATATCCGGCTCCAGAAAAGATCGGCGATATCCCTTTGCCCGAGTACACGGGCAGAGTGATGGACCGAATCCCGGACTTCATTCCAGTGTGGTCGCTGGTACTGGGAGGCATTTACTGGATCTCGCACAGGCGCGCGGAAGTGGCGGCTGCGGAAGCAGAAGAAAAGAAGAACGGGAGCGCGCGATGAAGATCAAGCTTACGTTTTGGCGAATTGTGTTCCTAGTGATCATGGTCATGGGGCTGTATTCCGCCTATGTCCGCTACTTGCAGGGATTGGGCGCGGTTTCGAACATGACGGATCAGTTTCCGTGGGGCTTCTGGATCGGGTTCGATTGCCTGTGTGGCGTGATGCTGGCGGCGGGCGGATTCTGCATGGTAGGAGCTGTCTATCTGTTCAACGTTGAGAGTTTGCACAGCGTCGTGCGGCCAGCGGTGCTGACAGCGTTTCTCGGATATCTGCTCTTCATCGTGGGGTTGCTGTTCGATCTCGGGCGGCCCTGGTTTATCTGGCACCAGCTGATTTACATGAATCCACACTCGGTCATGTTCGAAGTCGGGTTCTGCGTTATGACCTACACGACCGTACTTTTCTTTGAATTTCTTCCGAATGTGTTTGAGCGGCTCAACTGGAAGACTCTGATCAAGTGGATTCATAGGGTTTATCCCATATTGATCGTGCTTGGCATTTTGCTCTCTACGCTCCACCAGAGCTCTTTGGGATCGCTGTATCTGATCATGCCGAGCAAGCTGCATCCCTTCTGGTACACGCCGGCGCTGCCCTTCTTTTTCTTCGGATCGGCAGTTGCAGTGGGACTGGCGATGACGATTTTCGAATCGACGCAGAGTGCCAAGGCATTGGGACGGCATCTCGAATTGTCGGTGCTGGTTCGATTGGGAGGAGCCTTGCTCGTCGCCCTCTGGGTGAACGCACTACTCCGGTTCGAAGATTTCTTTCACCGCGGATTGCTGAAACAGATTATCCGGCCCAGTTATGAGGCCTATTTCCTATGGCTGGAACTGGCGCTCACGTTCTTCATCCCGATAGTCCTTCTCAGTTTTAAAAAGGTTCGGCTTTCGCCCAACGGCTTGTACCTGGCGTCGGTCATCAGCCTGTTCGGATTTATCACGAATCGCCTGAATGTCAGCCTGATCGGTTTCGAGACCTACGTTGGACATCACTACGTGCCGAAGTGGACCGAGTTCTCGGTCACATTGATGATCATCGCGATGGGCTTCGCACTTTTCCGGGTAGCGGTGCAGTACTTGCCGATCTTCCCGAAGGACGACTTGCAGGTGCGCAATGCTTCGAACGCGCGACCTGCTGTTCCGCTCGCATCCCCCGTAATGGAGCATGCCGGAGATTGAACCAACCCGGGCCCGACTACTAAGGGCAACGCAGACTCTCAGCGCCAAGCTGAACATCCTGCTGCTCAGTGCGATGGTGCTGATTTTCGCCTTGCTCGGATACCTCACCGTGCGATTGCACCGCCAGCATCTGGAGCAGAACACGTTGCTGGTTGCCGAGCGGATCAGCGACGTGATCAAGCATGGAACCACGGAATACATGCTGCGGAATGATCGGGAGGGGCTTTATCAATCGATCCGTACTATGGCGGCGGAGCCGGGGATAGAGAAGATCCGCATCTTCGACCAGGAAGGAAGAATTACTTACACCACCAACTCCGGCGAACAGAATCACGTCGTCGATAAAACGGGAGAAGCCTGCTACGCGTGTCACGCGCAATCTCAGCCCCTCACACGTTTGAACCGACCTGACCGTTTTCGTATTTACCGCAATTCGGGTGGAACCCGCGTTCTGGGGATCATCACGCCGATCGAGAATCAGGCATCGTGTTCGAACGCAAGTTGCCATGCGCACCCCGCGGAGCAGCAGATTTTAGGCGTGCTCGACACGAACATTTCTCTCGCGAAGGCAGATGTGCAACTTGCCGAGAGCAGCCGCCGGATGATCGTCTACACGGGCTGCGCGCTTCTTTTGATCGCACTGCTGAGCTGGTTATTTGTATGGGAGGTTGTTGGACGGCCTGTAAAAGCACTTGAACGCGGCACAGAACGGCTGGCCGCGGGCGATCTGGGATATCAGATCGACGTGCAGTCGAAGGACGAAATCGGGGAATTGGCGCATTCTTTCAACGCGATGAGCCACCAACTCAAAGCGGAGCATACCGAGAATGAAGCCTGGACTCGGACGCTCGAACAGCGTGTTGAACAGAAGACTCGCGAGCTCAAGCGAGCTCACGAACATGCCCTGCACACCGAGAAGATGGCGTCCATCGGCAAATTGGCCGCGGTGCTAGCGCATGAAATCAACAATCCATTGTCGGGAATCCTCACCTACGCCAAGTTGCTCCGGAAGTGGGTTGACAGCGAGGACGGCGGAAAAAACCGCCTCAAGGACATTGACGATTCTCTCGACCTGATTGCCAGCGAGAGCCGTCGATGCGGTGACCTTGTCAAGAATCTGCTGACCTTCTCCCGCACAACACCAATAAACCTGCAGTCCACCAACTTGAACCAGGTGATCGACCGATCTTTACGACTGGCCCAGCACCAGTTTGACCTCGCCGGTGTTCACGTAGAACTCGAACTGAATCCAGACCTGCCGCCGACGGTGTGCGATGGCGCGCAGATCGGACAGGTACTGCTAGCACTGATGATGAATGCGCTCGACGCTATGCCGCAGGGAGGCAATCTCTGGGTCACAACAAAACTTGACCGGGAAGAGAGCGTCGTTCGAATCATCGTTCGTGATGATGGCTGCGGAATACCAGCTGAAATCCTGCAGCACATGTTCGAGCCATTCCTCACTACCAAGGAGACGGGGCGCGGCGTTGGGCTCGGCCTCGCGATCAGCCGAAGCATTCTTGAGCGGCACAACGGAAACATAGAAGTGCAATCCGAAGTTGGACGTGGCACAACCTTCACAGTAACGCTGCCGTGGGACGAGAGCATTGAGAGTCCTCCGGCCAACGAGATTACCGCTGCAATCAACGGAAGGGGATAAGCCGTGGAATCGCAAGGAAAGTTGTTGATCGTTGACGATGAACTGAGTGTTCGTGATTCACTGGGGAAATGGTTCCGGGAAGAAGGGTATGAGATCGGAACAGCAGAGAGCGCGAGCGATGCGCTCACACGCATGGCTGAGAACAAGTGGGACCTGGCCCTGCTTGATATCAAGATGCGAGGCACGGACGGGATCGAATTGCAACGGCGTCTGCACGAGATGAATTCCGACCTGATCGTAATCATGATGACCGGCTACGCTTCGGTCGAAACCGCTGTCACGGCGCTGAAGAATGGAGCTTACGATTACGTAAGCAAACCGCTTGATCCCGACGAAATTGCGCATCTTGTGAAGAAGGCGCTTGCGCACAAACGAGCCGAAAAAGAAAACATTCGCCTGCGCGAGACGGTAGCCGAGGCTACGCGCCCGGGAGATCTTGTTGGTCAGAGCCCATCAATGCGTAAAGTGTTTGAAGCGATCGAGACTGTTGGCCCGACGGATGCCAACGTACTGATCACCGGAGAAAGCGGGACCGGCAAGGAACTCGTTGTGCGGGCAATCCATGCCGCCAGCATGCGGCGGTTTCATCCCCTGGTGGCGATCCATTGTGGCGCGTTAACCGAGACGCTGCTGGAAAGCGAACTCTTCGGTCACGAAAAAGGAGCATTCACCGGCGCGCAATACCGCAAGAAGGGAAAGTTCGAAATCGCTGAAGGCGGAACGGTGTTTTTGGATGAGATCGGAGACATCAGCCTTAAAACACAGACCGATCTCCTGCGAGTTCTACAGGAGCGCGAGATTACCCGTGTCGGTGGCAATCAAGTCATAAAGGTCGATTTTCGCTGTGTTGCGGCGACGAACAAAAACCTGGAAGCCATGATCGAAGACGGAACATTTCGGCCGGACCTGTTTTATCGGCTAAACGTATTCCACATCGAATTGCCGCCCTTACGCGAACGGCGAGAAGATATTCCTCCGCTGGTGGAACATTTCGTGCACAAGTTCGCTCTGGCCATGAACAAACACGTCACTCGAATCGCTTCCGCGGCCATGAATCAACTGCAACAGCAACCGTGGATGGGAAACGTCCGTGAACTGGAGAATGCGATCGAACGCGCCATGGTAGTGGCCCAGGAACCGGAACTCAGGGAGCAAGACTTCATCTTCAAGCAGCCGAATGGAAATGTGCCGGGACTGGGCGGTGGCAAGAGTCTGGACGAGATCGAACGCGTGCACATCCTTCGGGTGTTGGAAGAATGCGGTTTCAATCAAAGCCGCGCCGCCGAAGTGCTCGACATTGATCGCGTAACCCTGCATCACAAGTTGAAACGCTACGGCTGGACGCGGCCCACTGCGGAGAGCAGGAACTAGAAATCGTGGCAGGCGGCCTCAATGAATCTTGTTCATCTGCTTCCGGTAGGCACAATCGCCGCATCCCTGCTCGAAGATTTGCGCGATGCCATTCCGAAAGGACTGCCCGTTCGATGCGATATCCTTCCACTAAAGTTCGATCCTGCTCCCTCGTATCACGGTGAACGGCAGCAGTTTCACTCTTCTGAGATTCTTCAACGAATGCAAAGCCTGGTGCGCCCTAGTGACCGGCGTTTTCTGGCGGTGGCGGAAGTCGACCTGTATATCCCAATCTTGAAGTATGTATTTGGCGAAGCTCAGATGGGCGGCCCTTGCGCGGTGGTATCGACCTTCCGTTTAAGGCAGGAGTTCTATGGGCTGGATCGCGATGATTCCTTGCTACGGGAAAGATTGCTGAAAGAATCGATCCACGAATTAGGGCACACCCTTCATCTTCGACATTGCCAGGATTATCAGTGCGCGATGGCATGGTCGCATTCTGTTGAATGGATCGATCTGAGAGACAACCGGCTGTGCGATGCTTGCCGATACGATCTCGAGTCCAATGGTGCCTTGGGGTAGATGGGGCCCGGCGCACATCACAAATCGCACCGGGCGTAGTACACTCTTCGCCATGATCCCGAGACGATTGCTGTACGCGGTTGTTTTCATCTCTGCCATCGGCAGTTTCGTTTTCGCACAAACTTCTTCAAAATCCGGAGTTCAGCAGAAAGACTTCGGCACGCGGGACGGGAGGTCCATCATCTTGTATACGCTGACCAATTCTCACGGTGTTGAAGTCCGCGCCATGAATTATGGCGGCATCATACTGTCGCTTCGCGTCCCTGACCGCAAAGGGCAGCTAGCGGACATTGTTCTCGGCCACGAAAAGGCTGAAGGCTACATTCCGAATCCGCCCTACTTGGGCGCGATTGTCGGGCGCTACGCCAACCGCATTGCAAATGGCACATTTACTCTCGACGGGAAAACTTACACCTTGCCCAAAAATGACGGCCCCAACACATTGCATGGTGGCCTGACCCGGACGTTCGATAAGGTCGCGTGGGATGGCGAAACACTGAAGGGAAAGAATGCCGTCGCCTTCTCGTATCTCAGCAAGGATGGCGAGGAAGGATTTCCGGGAAACCTTAAGGTCAAAGTTACTTACACTCTGACCGAGTCGAACGAATTGGTTATCGATTACGACGCCACGACTGACAAGGCAACGCCCATCAACGTCAGCCAGCATAGCTATTTCAATTTGAAGGGCGAGGGGAACGGCGACATTCTCGATCATGAAATCATGATCAACGCCGATAAGTTCACGCCCGTCGATAAGAACCTGATTCCAACTGGGGAACTACGGGCCGTCAAGGGAACGCCTTTTGATTTCACCACGTCAACCAAGATCGGCGCGCGGATCGAAGACCAGTATGAGCAGATGGTGCTGGGCCACGGATACGATCATAACTTTGTGCTGAATCGGAAAGGTGCGGGCCTGAGCCTGGCTGCGCGTGTCCATGAACCAACAACCGGACGCGTCCTCGAAGTTTCGACCACACAGCCTGCCGTGCAGTTCTACACCGGCAATTTCCTCGACGGATCGGTTACAGGAAAAGAAGGACACGTTTACAAGCGGCGGTACGGATTCTGCCTGGAAACGCAGCACTATCCGGATTCGCCGAACCATCCTGACTTTCCGAACGCGGTTCTGAAGCCGGGCGAGAAGTTTCATCAGACAACGGTGTTCAAGTTCTCGGCGAAGTAGGCGCTAGATGTCTTGGAGCGGGGGCATGGCTGATGACCATGCCCTTTTTTTCATTGCTGAAAACAGTTATTCCGCTTTCAGTTCGCCGGTCAGCGCTTTCTCCACCTGTTTCTGGTGTTCGGCTTTGAGTTTTCTTCCAGCCGATGTGAGATAAAACGTGTCGATCGCCATCTGGCCTTCAGTATCGATCAAAGCGATTTCAATATTGCATTCCTCGTCGGCCAGACACGACGCAATCCGATGCAGGAGGCGGGGGCGATCCTGTGCGATCACCTGAACGATTGTTGTCGTCTCCGAAGATGCGTCGTCGAATTCGACCTTCGTTTCAACTTTGACTTTGGCGATCGCGCCCCTCTCGGATCTCTGCCGATCGCGGAGCATCTTTTCCAGATCGGCCTCGCCGAGCATCACGCTCACGACGCTGTTTTTGAAGCGTGCCCACTCGGAAAGATTCAGTTCCAAGGTACGGAAACGATCGGTGAAGTGAAAGGTATCTACTACGACTCCCGCGGAATTCGAAAACGCGTTCGCCTTGACGATGTTCATCCCCCAAGCCGCGAGAACACCGGACAGCGTAGCAAAAAGGAAAGGCCGGTCCTTTGTGACCAGTGTCAAGTCATACCAGTGACGGCCGCGCTTCAGATCAACCAACACGGGATCGTTGCCGAGTTCCTCTGCCATTTGCATATGCCGCATCACTTCTTCCGCGGTATGCACGAGCAAATATCGCTGTGGGAATCCTTCGAGGAATACCTTGAACTTATTGCCTGTTACGGGCGTAAGCGAACGCAGCCGCGCCAGCTTTTCGTCGTTGACCTCGGTGTGGACACGCTGGTCGGCGCTACGGTTGAGGTAATTTTCGGCCGCCATGTATAGCTGCCAAACGTTCTCCGCCTTCCACGGCGTCAGCGCCTCGGGGTTTACTGCCTTGATGTCGGCGTAAGTCAGAAGGCAGAGCATCTTGAGGCGCTCGGGTGTTCCCATTTTTTCGGCGAATGCAGCTACGGTCGCGGGATCGAAGATGTCGCGGCGCAGCGCTGCTGAAAGCTCGAGATGATTAGCGATCAAAAACAGCACTTCAGCTCGCTCTTTGGGATCGACATCGAGGCGGTCCATCGCCCGGTTGGCAATATCTTGGCTGGCATCGACATGATTTCCGTTCGGTACACCCTTACCGGTGTCATGCAACAACAGCGTCAGATAGAGCAGTTCCGGGTCTTCCAACTCGCCAAGGAGTTCGGCGTAGCGCTTGTCCCACTCGGACTGCGATTGCTTCAGCCGATGCAGACTCTCGATGGCCAGGAAGGAATGCTCATCGACCGTGAATCGGTGGTAGAAGTCGCGTATCACAAGAGAGTCGATTAGCTTCAATTCGGGTAGAAGCAGGGTCAGCAATCGCAGCGAATGCATTGCGCGCAATGCATCAGCGGCAAAGGGCTGCAGAAGCGTCTCCTGCAAATACAGCCAAAGTTCCGCTCCTCGGGGAGGCGTGGAGGCCAGGGCTGGAAGCGCCTGCTCAATACGATACTCGGTCGTCGCGCTCAGCTTCAGCCCGTGCACCGCCATAAAGTGAAACATGCGCAACAAGACCTCGGGGTCCTGCAGCGCCGAGGGTTGTTGCAGAAATATGAGTCCATCGACGACAGAAAAATCCGACGTAGTCAGCCTGGAGCGCCAACTTTGGACCTGACGGTAGAGGGCCGACCAGGCTTCGGGTATCTCTTCCAGTAACTGTGTGACGGTCCGCTGCACGGCTCGGGCGTGTCCGAAGTAAATCCGCATCCAGTCTGCGGCCGAGAGTTGGTCGACATCGGAGGCGCCGCTCTTGTGCGCGGCGGCCGCATCCTGGGCTTCCCAACTCAAGGTGTTGTCGTCGCGCCCGTGGCGGAAGTGCAGGAAGCAGCGGGCGGACATCAGAAAATCGAGTGCCGAGTCGAGTTGCTTACGCACTAGTGGCCGCAACGAACTTGCCTCAGGCCAGTCGCGCAGCTTGTCCATGGCCGAGATCAATGCCAGCCAGTTCGCTACGTTGCAGTCTCGAAGGCCGCCCGGCGCTTCCTTTAAGTTAGGCTCGAGGTGATAGAGAGTCATCCCATACTTGCCGTGGCGTTCGCGAGTGACCTCAGCCAATCCCTGCAGAAGAGTCTTCGACTCGCGGCCTACAAGCTTCGGTATGACTTTGTCATGAAGTTTGCGGAAGAGATCGCGATCGCCGGCCAGATAACGGCAATCGAGAAGTGAAATGGTGAACTCCGTATTGTTGGGGTCGTAGCGCTCACACTCGATGAGAGTGCGCGATGCGGGGCTTAGCTTGAACCGTAGATCCCAGAGTTCCTGCGAAAAGCGGCGTACTGGATCCTTAAAGGCCTGTTCCGCGTCGCGGTCGCCGAAGAGGAAGAGCAGGTCGATGTCTGAGAAGGGAAACAGCCATCCGCGGCCGAAACCGCCGGTTGCGACAAGGGCGATGTTCGTGGGCTTGGATTCATCGGTGGAAATGATATCGCGCCAAAGCTTTGCAAGGATGGTCTCGACCATGCGCGTGCGTTGAGTTACGCACGCCCGACCGTCGCCTGTGGCCTCAAATTCCCGCTGGATGCGGGCCGACTCGTCATGAATGGAACCCCGAAGTTCGCCGATCAAGGAGGACGCTGCCCTCATGAAGTGATTCCCCCGCAGCGTCTTTCGCCGGGAAGACTCCTACCCATTGCCGCTCTCCACTGGCACCCCAGCGAAAGCCGATGCGGAGAGCATTTCGTTCAACTACAACGCTCCCTCTCCCCGCTCGTCATTCCGAATTCGAATCGCTTCGTCAACACGCGAACGAAAAATCTTTCCGTCTCCGATTTTTCCAGTCCGGGCGGCACTCAAGATAGCTTGTTCTGCCTTTTCTACGAGGCCGTCCGGCAGCACCATCTCGATCTTTGTTTTGGGGATGAGGTCGACGCTATACTCGCGGCCGCGGTAGACCTCCGTATGCCCCTTCTGGCGACCGTGACCGCGCACTTCGAGCACGGTCATGCCTTCGACTCCGATTTCCTGCAATGCAGTCTTGACCGCTTCGAGCTTGGAGTTTTGAATGATCGCTTCAATCTTCGTCATGATGTTTCGCAAGTCCTGTTCTGCTTTCACGCTGGCAGCTGTTCCGGATTCCGGTAACGGATCGAAACCTTAAGCTGGCGTCTCCCAATAGTACCCCTCTTCTCCATGCTGGGAGAGATCCAGGCCCTGCACTTCTTCCTCCTCGGAAACTCTCAGGCCGATAGTCATGTCAACCAATTTCAGTATCACCAGCGTACCCACAATCGCGAGCACCCACGCAATGGCAACGCCGACCAACTGGTTGAGAAGCTGATGTGTGTTGCCTTCCAGCAGGCCGGATGCAAGGGCATTTCCCTGGGAATCTTTGAAGATCGGGTTGACCGCACTCACGGCAAAGATTCCGGTCAGAATAGCTCCCAAGGTTCCACCTGCGCCGTGAACACCGAACGCGTCCAGCGAGTCGTCGTAGCCGAACATGCCCTTGACCTTGGCGGCCATCCAATAGCAGAAGACTCCTGCGATCAGGCCGATGAGGATGGCGGGCATGGGTTTTACGAATCCCGCAGCGGGAGTAATCGCAACCAGGCCGGCGACCGCTCCCGAGATTCCGCCAAGCACACTCGGCTTCCCGTTCCGGATCCACTCGGCTGCGGCCCATCCTACGGCTGCTGCGGCAGCGGCGAAGTGCGTAGCCACGAATGCGCTGGTTGCGAGACTACCGGCCCCCAAGGCACTGCCGGCATTGAAGCCGAACCATCCTACCCAAAGCAGACAAGCACCGATGAAACTGAGCACAACGCTGTGCGGAAGCATAGGCGCTTTCGGGTAGCCGACGCGCTTGCCAAGATACAGAGCGCAAACCAACGCCGAAACCCCCGAGGTAACATGCACGACCGTCCCCCCTGCAAAATCCAGTGTTGGGAATCGACCGCCTAGCGAGGCATTCAACAATCCGCCTTTGCCCCAGACCATGTGAGCCATCGGATCGTAAACAATGATCGACCACAGCACCATGAATACCAACATGGCGCTGAACTTCATGCGTTCAGCAAACGCGCCGGCGATCAGTCCCGGAGTAATGATCGCGAACATCAACTGATACACCATGAAGGTCTGCGCGGGTATAGTGGCAGCGTAGTCGGCATCAGGGGAGCCACCAACTCCTTTGAGAAGAAGATTCTGGAAGCCCCCGATGAAGCTGTTTCCCGAACCGAATGACAGGCTATAGCTAAATAACCCCCAGAGAACGGTAATGACCGCCATGAGCGCAAAACTCTGCATCATGGTGCCTAGCACGTTTTTCTTCCGCACGAGGCCGCTGTAAAACAAAGCTAGGCCCGGCCCCGTCATCATCAGGACTAGGGCCGCGCTGGTCAGCATCCACGCGTTATCGGCCGAACTTTTTGCATCAGCGGTTTGCTGTTCGAGCTTAGCCAGACGCGCGCTGACGTCCGTGGAAGGGCTTGCCGTCACACTGCTGGTTTGGGCACACACAGCCTGGGCAAGGGTAAACATCAAAAGAGCCATCACCATCCAAGTGATCAGCCTTCGTCCGGTAGACACTGAGGAATGTTCTCCTGAGCGACAGGAATCGGGTCCTGCCCACGATGAAACGACGCCTCAATGTACCGTCCGCGTAACTTCGGCGGAAATCGAAACTATTTATCGTTCCTATCAGGTTTTGTTATGAATTTGCATTCAGTTCTGCGAAGAGCCCATGCACTGCCTGAGCATGGGCTTAAAGCGCGCAAGGCAGCCGACCGTCTACAGGGTTTCACGGATAGCGAATACAGGGGAACTAGGAGATAGTTGCAGTTGTTCCCACTGAGTCCAAGCAAGGCAAGTTCGATAGGAAAGAGCAACCGTTTTGAATATCGGAGGGGCAGTTTCCTGTGTCTACCAAGAAGCCTAAAGCGGTTACCACACTTCCCGGGAAGGTTGAGAGGGTAATTCACCCTCATCCACAGAGCGGCGAACCAGAGAAAGCGCAGATTTCAGTGGAGGGTGCCGATCACCTCTATCGAGAGATCCGCGTTCCTAATCGAC